>JAEEGI010014401.1_pt1 | contig 16630 bp, 28 predicted proteins | sample 8958751 | NCBI WGS metagenome assembly JAEEGI01 (sample SAMN16246545, study PRJNA631951) | gut metagenome | biome: gut microbiome; feature: rumen; material: KS-attached | host: Bos | place: Iran: Karaj | collected 2018-10
AGAAGCACAACCAGGCCTGGGAGAACACCGTGGCCACGACCGACGCGGTCCACGCCCTGATCTCGAGCAAGGCCAAGGATCTCAAGCTCGGCGCCGTGTACTACACCTATACCACGAAGCTCGACCGCGTGAAGGCTTCGGCCAATGAACTCTCGGTCACGCGTACCTTCGTGCGGGCCGACACGGGTGCTCCGCTCCAGGAAGGCGAAGCGCTCCACGTGGGCGACGCGATCCTCGCCACCTATTCGATCCACAACACCGAGAACCGCAGCTTCGTTCAGATGCGCGCCATGCGGCCGGCCTGCTTCTATCCGAAGGACGAGCGTTCGTACTTCTCCTGGTGGGGCGGCTACTACCGCGAGATGAAGGCCTCCGAGACCAACTACTACTGGGAACTCCTCGCCGAGGAATACCACACCGTCCAGGAGACGTACTTCGTCCAGCAGGAAGGCACTTTCAGCAGCGGCCTCGTGGAGATCGAATGTCTCTATGCCAAAGAATACCGCGGCCATACCGATGCCGTGACACTCACTTCCCAGAAATAAAAAAAGGCCCGAGTGATCGGGCCTTTTTTTTGGAATTCCGCTAGGATTAGTTGTTCCCGGATTTGCGGGGAGCGACAACCTTGCGGGGAGCGGGAGCGGCCTTCGTGGCGCTCTCGTTCGCAGCCTTCGGGCTGTTCGCTTTGCGGGACTTGCCATCCTCGGGGGTGCCGGACTTCTTGCCGCTGCGGCGGGTCGAGGTCTTCTTGACTTCCTTCTCGGGAGCGGCGGCAGCCTCGGCGAAGTCGACCAGCTGGATCACAGCCATGTCGGCGGCGTCACCCACGCGGAAACCCGTACGCACGATGCGGGTGTATCCGCCCGGACGGTCGGCGATCTTCGGGGCGATGACCCGGAAGAGTTCGCTGACGGCCTCTTTCTGCTTGAGATAGCTGAAAACGATTCGGCGGGAGTGCGTCGTGTCTTCCTTCGACTTGGTGATCAGCGGCTCGACATACATACGCAAGGCTTTCGCCTTGGCGACGGTGGTCTCGATCTGCTTGCTGAGGATCAGCGAAGAAGCCATGTTGGCCAGCATCGCCTTGCGATGACCGCTCTGGCGACCCAAATGATTAATTGCCCTATTATGCCTCATAATCTTCTAATTCTTCTTTTTCGGTTTCTGTTTCGGTTTCTGTTTCGGAGCCGGTCTCACTGTCCTTGGACTTCTTCGGTTTGGGTTCGATGCCGAATTTGGTCACGTCCATGCCGAAGTTGAGCTTGACTTTCTCGATCAGCGTCTCGATCTCGTTCATCGACTTCTTGCCGAAGTTGCGGAACTTCATCAGTTCACCGCGCTGATGGGACACGAGGTCTGCGAAGGTATCGATGTCAGCCGCCTTGAGGCAGTTGAGCGCCCGGACGGAAAGTTCCATGTCGGAGAGCTTGGTCAGCAGCAGATGGCGCATGCGGAGCGCTTCCTCGTCGAGTTCCTTGCTGTCGACTTCCACCGGGGTCTCCGGCGTGATCTTCTCGTCGGAGAAGAGCATGAAGTGATAGATCAGGATCTTGGCGGCCTCCTTGAGTGCTTCCTTCGGATGGATGGAACCGTCGGTGGTAATCTCAAGGTTGAGCTTCTCGTAGTCGGTCTTCTGTTCCACACGCCAGGGTTCGACCGTGTACTTCACGTTCTTGATCGGGGTGAAGATCGAGTCGATGGCGATGGTGTCGACCGGGGCAAGTTCGACTTTGTTCTCGTCGGAGGGAACATAGCCGCGTCCTTTGCCGATCCGAAGGTCCATGACGAACTTCACGGTAGGCTCCATCGAGCAGATGTGAAGTTCCGGGTTGAGGACCTTGAAGGAGGAGAGATTCTTGGAGATATCCTCCGCGGTGAACTCCGTCTTGCCGCTCACCGTGATGGTCGCCGTCTCACTGTCGGCATCCTCGATCATCCGCTTGAAGCGAACCTGCTTCAGGTTGAGGATGATGTCGACGACGCTTTCGATGACGCCCGGGATCGTGTCGAACTCGTGGGCGACACCGTCGATGCGGATCGAAGTGATGGCGAAACCCTCGAGGGAGGAGAGCAGGATGCGGCGCAATGCGTTGCCGATGGTAATTCCGTAGCCCGGCTCAAGCGGCCGGAACTCGAAACGTCCAAAGGTCTCGGTTGCATCGAGCATGATCACCTTGTCCGGTTTCTGGAATGCTAAAATGGCCATTTCTCTGAATTTTATTACTTGGAGTACAACTCGACGATCAACTGCTCGTTGATGGTTTCGGGAATCTCGCTCCGTTCAGGCAGGCTGGCGAACTTGCCGGCGCACTTGTCGGCATCCCATTCAAGCCAAGGGTATTTGCCGGCGGAGGCGTTGAGGCTGTCCTGGATCACTTCCAGGCTCTTCGAGCGCTCGCGGACACCCACGGTGCAGCCGGGGCGGACGAGGGTCGAGGGAACGTTGCAGACGTTGCCGTCAACGGTGATGTGGCAGTGGGTGACCAGCTGACGGGCGGCGGCGCGGCTCGGCGCGATGCCCATGCGGTACACCAGGTTGTCCAGACGGGATTCGAGGAGCATCAGCAGGTTCTCGCCCGTACGGCCTTTCATGCGGTTGGCCTTCTCGTACGTCTTGCGGAACTGGCGCTCGAGCACGCCGTAGGTGTATTTCACCTTCTGCTTCTCGGCCAGCTGGATGCCGTACTCGGAAGTCTTCTTGCGCTTCTTGGCCAGGCCGTGCTGTCCCGGAGGATAGTTCTTCTTTTCAAAATATTTGTCAGGGCCGTAGATCGGTTCGCCGAACTTACGGGCAATCTTGGTTTTCGGACCAGTGTATCTTGCCATAATCTCAATACTTTTTAAAAGTTAGACTCTGCGGCGTCCCTTGGGGCGGCAACCATTGTGCGGCAGCGGCGTGACGTCGATGATCTCGGTGACCTCGATGCCGGCTCCGTGCAGCGTGCGGATGGCGGATTCGCGACCGGCGCCCGGACCCTTGACATAAGCCTTGATCTTGCGCAGACCGAGGTCGTAGGCGACCTTCGCGCAATCCTGAGCGGCGACCTGGGCGGCGTACGGCGTGTTCTTCTTCGAACCGCGGAAGCCCATCTTACCGGCGCTCGACCAGCTGATGACCTGACCCGTGCTGTTGGTCAGCGTAACGATGACGTTGTTGAAAGTCGACGAAATATGGGCCTGGCCGTATGCGTCAACCTTGACAACTCTCTTCTTGGTGGGGGTAGCTTTCTTTGCCATAATTCAAACCTTATTTCGTTGCTTTCTTCTTGTTGGCGACCGTCTTCTTGCGGCCCTTGCGGGTACGGGCGTTGTTCTTGGTGCTCTGGCCGCGGACAGGGAGGCCGAGACGGTGGCGGATGCCACGGTAGCAGCCGATGTCCATCAGTCGCTTGATGTTGAGTTGAGTGGCGGAACGAAGTTCACCTTCGATCTTGAACTCGTTCGCAATCTTGTTACGGATTGCGGCAATCTGCTCGTCGTTCCAGTCCTTCACCTTGATGTCGGGATTGATGTCGAGCGTTCCGAGGATCCTCTCAGCGGAGCTGCGGCCAATACCGTAGATGTAGGTCAGACCGATGACTCCACGCTTGTTGTTGGGTAAATCTACTCCGGCTATACGTGCCATAATCTATTTTTTACTTTATTGTTTTGCAAATGAAAAATTATCCCTGGCGCATTTTGAATTTCGGATTCTTCTTGCAAATGACATACAAGCGGCCTTTGCGCTTCACGATCTTGCAATCCTCACTACGCTTCTTGATGGATGTTTTAACCTTCATGGGTGTAAAGTTTTTATTTGTATCTGAAAGATATTCTTCCTTTTGTCAAATCATACGGGGACATTTCGACCCTCACTTTGTCTCCGGGCAGGATCCGGATGTAATGCATGCGCATCTTGCCCGAGATGTGGGCGATGATCACGTGGCCGTTGTCGAGTTCGACGCGGAACATCGCGTTGGACAAGGCCTCGATAATGGTACCTTCTTTTTCGATTGCTGACTGTTTCGGCATATAGGAAAAACGTATGGTTTAACGGTTGTTGTTTTCAATAAATTCGTAAGTGGTCAGAACTTCGGCCTTGCCGTGGCGGACGGCGACCGTCTTCTCAAAGTGAGCCGACGGGGCTCCGTCTGCCGTGTGCACGGCCCATCCGTTGTCGTCGAGATAGACTTCCTTGCGTCCGGCGTTGACCATCGGCTCGATGCAGATGACCATGCCTTCGTGCAGCTTCACGCCGTGACCGCGACGACCGTAGTTGGGGACTTCGGGGCTCTCGTGCATGTCGCGTCCGACCCCGTGCCCGACCAACTCGCGGACGATGGAGAAGCCGAGGCTTTCGCAGTAGGACTGCACGGCCTCGCCGATGTCTCCCGTCCGGTTGCCGGCTACGGCCTGCTCGATGCCCAGTTCCAGCGAATGCTTGGTGGCATCGAGCAACTGCTGTACCCGGGGCGACACTTTCCCCACGGGGAAGGTGTAGGCCGAGTCGCCGTAGTAGCCGCGGTAGATCGTGCCGCAGTCAACCGAGACGATGTCGCCTTCCTTGAGCTTGTAGCCGGAGGGGAAGCCGTGCACCACCACGTCGTTGACCGACATGCACAGGGTACCGGGGAAGCCCTCATACCCGAGGAAACCGGGCTCCGCACCGAGCGAACGGATGTACTTCTCGGCAATCACGTCGAGCTCCTTGGTCGTGATACCCGGCTCGATGTGGCGGCCGACCTCTGCCAGTGTCTTCGACACCATCAGGGCGTTCTCCCGCAGCAGCGCGATTTCTTCTTCGGATTTGAGTCTGATCATGAATCTATCGAAATTACATACCCGAACGGCCCTTGAGACGTCCCGTCTTCATCAGACCGTCGTAGTGACGCATAAGCAAGTGGTTCTCGATCTGCTGGAGGGTATCCAGGATCACACCCACGAGGATCAGCAACGAGGTGCCGCCGTAGAAAGGTGCGAACTGGCTGTTGACACCGAGCAGGCGTGCGAACGCCGGCAGGATGGCGACGAGGGCCAGCAGGATGGAACCCGGAAGCGTGATGCGCGACATCACGGCGTCGATGTACTCGGCCGTCTTCCTGCCGGGCTTGCAACCCGGGATGAAGCCGCCGTTCTTCTTCATTTCCTCTGCCATGTTGGTCGGGTTCACCGTAATAGCGGTGTAGAAATACGTGAACGCGATGACCATGATGGCATAGACGAAGTTGTACCAGAAGCCGTTGGTGTTGCTCATGACGGCAGCCAGACCCTTGGTAGCGGAGAAGTTGGAGAAGATCAGCGGGAAGAGCATCAACGCCTGGGCGAAGATGATCGGCATAACGCCGGCCGCATTGATCTTCAACGGAATGTACTGACGTACACCACCGTACTGTTTGTTACCAACGATACGTTTGGCGTACTGCACAGGGATCTTGCGCACCGCCTGCACAAGCGCGATGGTACCGACGAACACCAGGAAGAGAATCACCAGTTCGATGACGAGCACAAGCATGCCGCCGAGGCTGGTAGTCCATTTCTCGGTGATTTCGATCCACAGGGCCTGCGGGAGACGGGCGATGATACCGATCATGATGATCAGGGAAATACCATTACCAATGCCGCGGTCTGTAATTCTTTCACCCAACCACATGACGAACATCGTACCGCCGATCAGGATCAGCGTGGCGAAGACACCGTACCAACCGCCGCCCATCGTGGTGACAAACGCCTCGGGGGGAAGGGTGGAACGCAGGGAAGCGACATAGGCCGGTCCCTGGATCGCCAGGATCAGGATCGTGAGGTAGCGCGTATATTGATTCATCTTGCGACGTCCGCTCTCGCCTTCGCGCTGGAGGCGCTGGAAGGAAGGAACGAAAACGCCCAGAAGCTGGATCACGATGGAAGCGGAGATGTAGGGCATCACGCCCAGTGCAAAGATGGAAGCGTTACCGAACGCACCACCGGAGAACATGTTCAACAGACCGACCAGGCCTTCCGACGTCTTCTGCTGCAGGGCCGCAATCTGCGTGGCATCGATGCCCGGGATCACGATGTAGCTGCCAAGACGGTAGACCACGATCAGCAAGAACGTATAGAGCAACCGTTTCCGGAGCTCTTCGATCTTGAACATGTTGGCTATCGTTTGAAAAAATCTTTTCATGGCCTGCCGGTGTTAGAGTTTGGTGACGGTTCCGCCCTTCTCTTCGATCTTCTTGATGGCCGTAGCGGAGAAAGCATCGGCGGTCACGTCGAGCTTCGCCGTGAGTTCCCCGTTGCCGAGGATCTTGACGAGGTCGCCCTTGGCCGCGAAGCCGGCGCTGCGGATCACGTCAACGTCGATGGCAGTGAGGTTGAAGCGCTCACTGATCGTCTGCAGTGCAGAAAGGTTGACGGCTTTGTATTCAACTCTGTTGTGATTCTTGAAACCGAACTTCGGAAGACGGCGCTGGATAGGCATCTGGCCGCCTTCGAAACCGATCTTGCGGGAATAACCGGCGCGGGATTTGGCACCATTGCTACCACGACCGGCGGTCTTGCCAAGACCCGAACCCGGGCCGCGGCCGACACGTTTCTCCGTTTTTACGGAACCCTTTGCGGGGGTAAGATTATTAAGTTTCATCTGAGGTCCTCCTATTCGTTGACGGGTTCGATGGTAACCAGGTGGGCGACACGCTCGATCATACCTTCGGTGACCGGGGTGAGCTCCACGACGACGCTCTGGTGCATCCGGTGGATGCCGAGCGAGGTGAGGTTGGCGATCTGACGCTTCGTAGCGCCGCTCTTGCTCTTGATCTGGGTGAGTTTCACTTTTGCCATATCAATACCTCCTAGCCGTTAAAAACGCGATTCATGGGAATGCCGCGAAGACCGGCCACGGTGTAGGCGTCACGCATCTCGGTGAGAGCGGCGACGGTCGCCTTGACCAGGTTGTGCGGGTTGGAACTGCCTTTGCTCTTGGCGAGGACGTCGTGGACGCCGACGGACTCGAACACGGCACGCATAGCACCACCGGCTTTCACACCGGTACCGGGCGCTGCGGGTTTCATGAACACGCGGGCACCGCCGAACTTGGCGGACTGCTCGTGCGGAATGGTCTGTTTGCTCAGCGGGATGCGGACGAGATTCTTCTTCGCGTCCTCGATACCCTTCGAGATGGCGGTGGTGACTTCATTCGCCTTGCCGAGGCCGTAGCCCACGACACCGTTTTCGTCGCCGACAACCACGATGGCAGCAAAGCTGAAGTGGCGGCCACCTTTGGTGACTTTGGTGACTCGCTGGACGGCCACGAGGCGGTCCTTGAGTTCCAGGTCCGTAGTCTTTACTTTCTTAACATTGATGTCTGCCATAGTGCTTAGAATTTAAGGCCACCCTCACGGGCAGCGTCTGCCAAACTTTTAACTCTTCCGTGATAGAGATAACCTCCGCGGTCGAAAGCGACGGTGGAGATACCTTTCTCAAGGGAACGCTCGGCGATGGCCTTGCCGACGAGTGCGGCGGCCTCGATGCCGGTCTTGCCCTTGCAAGCTTCCACGAGGGCCTTGTCGTTCGACGAGGCGGAAGCCAGGGTCACGCCCTTGGTGTCATCCACGACCTGGACGTAGATCTGTTTATTACTTCTGTAGACCACCATGCGGGGACGCTCGGGCGTTCCGCTGACGATCTTGCGGATGCGGTTGTGGATACGCTGTCTTCTTTCTGATTTAGTCAATGCCATAACTTGATCTCCTATTATTTAGCAGAAGCACTCTTGCCGGCCTTGCGACGGAGCTGTTCGCCGACGAACTTGATACCCTTGCCCTTGTACGGCTCAGGTTTGCGCAGCGAGCGGACCTTGGCAGCCACCATACCGAGCAGCTGCTTGTCGGCGCTCTTGAGCACCAGCACCGGGTTCTGGCCCTTCTTGACGGGTTCGGCCTCAGCCTTCACCTCGTCGGGCAGGAGGAACTGGATGTCGTGCGAGTAACCGAGGCTGAAGGTCACGACCTGACCTTTCACGTCCACGCGGTAACCGACACCGACCAACTCCTGTTTGACAGTATAACCTTCCGAGACACCGACGACCATGTTGTGGATCAGGGCACGGTACAGACCGTGCATGGAACGGTGGCGAGGCTGATCTGTCGGACGTTTTACAGTAAGAACACCGCCGTCAACGGAGACTTCGATGTCCGGATCAATTTTCTGGGACAGTTCTCCGAGCGGGCCTTTCACCTTGACGACGTGGTCGTCACCGACGGTAATGGCAACGCCACTGGGCAGGTTTACAGGTAATTTACCGATTCTTGACATTATGCTTGGATTTTGATTGTTAACAATTAGTACACGTAGCAAATTACTTCACCACCGACATTGAGGTCGCGTGCCTCTTTGTCCGTGATAATACCTTTGGAAGTAGAAAGGATGGCGATGCCGAGGCCGTTGAGCACGCGGGGCATGCTGGCGACGTCGGTGTAGGTACGCAGACCCGGGGAGCTGACGCGGATCAGTTTCTTGACCGCAGCCTTCTTGGTCTCCGGATGGTACTTGAGCGCCATCTTGATGGTGTTGCAGGGCTGGCCTTCAACCACCTTGTAAGCGAGGATGTACCCCTTCTCGTGGAGAATGCGGGTAATCTCGAGTTTCATCTTCGATGCCGGAACCTCGACGGTCTTGTGGCCTGCGAGATAGGCATTGCGAACTCTAGTCAGATAATCTGCAATTGGATCAGTCATTTTGTTTTGTTTTGCTTGAACTCGGCGTCACTCGGAAAAAGCCTTGGCGCGACGCCCGATATCCAATGAGTTATTAATTAAGTGAATGAATTTCTACCAGCTGGCCTTCTTGACGCCCGGGATCAGGCCCTTGGAAGCCATCTCACGGAACTGAATACGGCTGAGGCCGAAGAAACGCATGTAACCCTTCGGACGGCCCGTGATCGAGCAGCGGTTGTGCTGACGGCACGGAGAGCTGTTCTTCGGCAGTTTGTCGAGAGCGGCCCAGTCGCCGGCTTCCTTGAGGGCTTTACGTTTTTCAGCGTACTTGGCACACATCTTGGCGCGCTTAACTTCGCGGGCCTTCATCGATTCTTTTGCCATACCTCTTATTAGTTATTGTGTTTGATGTTCTTGAAGGGGATGCCGAATTCGCGGAGAAGGGCGAAAGCCTCTTCATCCTTGTTGGCGGTGGTGACGAAGGTGATCTCCATACCCATCACTTTCGTGATCTTGTCGATGTCGATCTCCGGGAAGATGATCTGCTCCTTGACGCCGAGGGTGTAGTTGCCACGGCCGTCGAAGTTCTCGCTCACGCCTTTGAAGTCGCGGATACGCGGAAGCGAAACGGCGACGAGACGCTCGAGGAACTCATACATGCGGACGCCGCGAAGCGTGACCTTCACGCCGATGGGCATGCCCTTGCGGAGCTTGAAGTTCGAAATGTCCTTGCGGGAGACGGTCTGGACAGCCTTCTGGCCGGTGATGGTGGTGAGCTCCTGCTGAGCGACCTCGACCAGCTTCTTGTCCTGGGTGGCGCTGCCGATACCCTGGTTGACGGTGATCTTGGTGAGGCGGGGAACCTGCATCACGGTGGAGTACTTGAACTCCTTCATCAATTTGTCCACGATCTCTTCCTTATACTTCTTCTGAAGGGAAGGAACGTACCCGATCTCGGCCATCGTAGGGCCCTGCGGGACTGCTGCTGCTTTTTCTTTCTTAGCCATTACTTGATCTCCTCACCAGATTTTTTTGCATAACGGACCAGCTTGCCCTTGTCGTTCAGCCGACGGCCGATCTTGGTGGCGCCGCCCTTCACGGGGTCGACGACCTGCAGATTCGAGATGTGCACGCCTGCTTCCTTCTTGACAATACCGCCCTGCGGGTTCTTGGAATTCGGTTTGGTATGCTTGCTGACCATGTTGACTCCTTCAACGATGGCGCGGCTCTTTTCGGTATCCACGGAGAGGACCTTACCGGTCTTACCCTTGTCGTTTCCTGCGTTCACGTATACCGTATCGCCTTTCTTGATGTGCAATTTTGCCATGGTTGTACCTCCTTATAATACTTCAGGGGCCAGTGAAACGATTTTCATGTAGTTCTCGCGCAGTTCGCGGGCCACGGGACCGAAGATACGGGTGCCCACCACCTCGTCCTGCTTGGTCAGCAGCACGCAGGCGTTGTCGTCGAAGCGGATGTAGGAACCGTCGGGACGGCGGATTTCCTTCTTGGTGCGGACGACCACTGCATTCGAAACGGAGCCCTTCTTGGCGTTGCCGCCGGGGATGGCGCTCTTGACGGCGACGACGATCTTGTCGCCCACGGTGGCGTAGCGATGGCGGGTACCGCCGAGCACGCGGATGCAGAGAACCTCTTTCGCACCCGAGTTGTCAGCCACCATTAAACGTGATTCTTGCTGTATCATGTTATTTGACTTTTTCTACGATTTCAACTAATCTCCAACGTTTGGTCTTGCTAAGGGGACGGGTTTCCATAATGCGGACCGTATCGCCTTCGCTGCACTCGTTCTTGTCATCCTGGGCGACGAACTTCGTGGTCTTGTTCACGAATTTGCCGTAGATGGGGTGCTTTTCCTTCGTCTTGACAGCAACTACAATAGATTTATCCATTTTGTTGCTGACCACGATACCGATTCTTTCTTTGCGAAGATTTCTTTCCATAGGACTTCTCTATTTAGTTCTGTTTTTCTTTTTCTGCCAGCACGGTCATCATCCGGGCAATGTCGGTCTTCGCTTTCTTGATCGCGGAAGTGTCTTCCAGGGGAGAGATCACGTGGTTCATCTTCATTTTGTTGAGATTCTGCTTCTCAACCTCGAGACGCTCGCGCAGGTCTTTCACTGCCATCTCATCGATTTCTTTTCTTTTCATGGTCTTCTCTCGTTTAGCTTATTCGACATAGTCGCGGCGAACGACGAATTTGGTGGTGATGGGGAGCTTCTGGGCACCGAGACGGAGCGCTTCCTTCGCAATTTCCATCGGAACGCCTTCGGCTTCGATGATCATGCGACCCGGGGTGATGGGAGCCACAAAGCCTTCCGGGTTACCTTTACCCTTACCCATACGGACTTCAGCCGGCTTCTTGGTATAGGGCTTGTCGGGGAACACGCGGATCCAGATCTTTCCCTCACGTTTCATGTAACGGACGACAGCCTGACGGGCGGCTTCGATCTGCTGACCGGTGAGCCAGCAGCTCTCCATCGTCTTGATACCGAAGGATCCAAAGGCCAACTGGTTGCCTCTCTGCGCAAGACCTTTCATGCGGCCTTTCTGCTGCCTTCTGAACTTGGTTTTCTTGGGTTGTAACATAGCCTTATTACTTTAATAATACCTTAAACTTCTAATTCTCAGGATCTTAGCCTATTCCAGGCATAAGATACAGGGTTGCAAAGGTACACAAAAAAATGAAATACCAAAAACTTTTGCGAAATTTTCGACAAAAATTTTTGGTACTTAACTGCCCGACCTTTCAGGCGTTTACACGAAACTAAAACGAATCGCTTCCGTGCATTTTCGACCAAGCGCCCGAACTACCGGAACCGCTCGGGAATGTAGATTTCGGGGCGGGGCTTGCCGAAGATCATTTCGTAGAGACTGTCGAACTGGCCGCGCTGCCAGATGCCGACCAACTCTTCCAGATCCTTGTCTTCGCCGAATTTGTCGTACGGCTGCTTGAGGTTCCCCTTGAAGAGTTTGGCCACGCCTTGCCAGAAGCCGGCCGTCGTACCGCCCAGATAGCGCTTGAGGATGTAATACGGCGTCTGGCCGCATTCGCGGTCGATGAGCCGGATCATCATCAGGCCCTGCTTGAGCGTGAGCTTGCGGAAGATCGGGTCGAAGTCCTTGAGCAGGTCTTCTTTCAACTGGTTGAGGTATTTGTCCTGCTGGCGCTTGTTATAGTGGTCGGCCTCGAAGAGGCTGTCGGTCTGGTTGATCACGCGGGCGACCATCACGGCGTAGGGATAGGCCTTGCTGAAATTGTGGACCCGTTTGTAGTACTTGACCCAATTGCGGCGGCTCATGGTCTGCCGGGGATGGATCACAGCCGGAGGCAGTTCGTCCACGTACAGCGTATCGCCCTTGTAGACATAATACTCCATGACGTTGATCTCCCGCCGGGTGTTTTGTGCCGGAAGCGGGAGCGCCAGGAGCGTGGCGAATGCCACGAGAAGGATATATATATGTCTTTTTGCCATGATTCGCGGGGCAAAGGTAGGATTCTTTCCGAAAAATTGAGTAATTTTGGGGAACAAACCTTGTCACAAGCATGTTCGATCTAACAAATTTCACACCGTGGGTGTTTTTTTCCGATATGGGAATCATCTGCGGTCTTCTGCTTGTCGGGAAATTCCTGCGTGTCAAAATACGGCTCATCCAGAAACTGTTCATCCCGCCCAGCCTGCTGGCGGGCCTTCTCGGCCTGATTTTCGGCCCGAACGGCCTGGGCTGGCTGCCCCTCTCGGGCAATATCAGCACCTACGCGGCGATTCTGATCGCCGTGGTCTTCGGCGCGCTGCCGTTGTCATCCCCCAGTTTCAAGATCAAGGAAGTGGCGCACCGCGTCGGGCCGATGTGGGCCTTCTCGCAGTTCGGTATGGTGTTCCAGTGGGCGGTGATGGGCCTGTTCGGCCTGCTGGTGCTGCGGCTCATCTGGCCGCAACTCAATCCCGCTTTCGGCGTGATGCTGCCGACCGGCTTCTACGGCGGCCACGGCACCGCCGCCGCCATCGGCTCCGCTTTCGAAGGCCTCGGCTGGGACGAAGCCACGAGTCTGGGTATGACCACGGCCACGGTCGGCGTGATTGTCGCCATCCTCGGCGGCCTTCTCTTCATCAAGATTGCCACGAAGAAGGGGCAGACCTCCTACCTGGCCGATTTCGCCGACCTGCCCGACGAATACCGCAGCGGCCTGCTGCCCAAAGAAAAGCGGGAAGCCACCGCCGTGGGCACGACTTCGCCCATCTCCATCGATTCGCATATCTTCCACTTGGCAATCGTCGTCCTGGCCGCGTTCGGCGGCTATATGCTGAGCAAGGGCGTGAAGATGGCCTGGCCGAAGCTGGAACTTCCTGTCTTCAGCTGCGCCTTCGTGGTGGGCATGCTCATCAAGATGGCGTTCAACAAGGCCGACGCAGCCACCTATATCGACCCGAAGACCACTAGCAGCATCAGCAGCTCGGCCACCGACCTGCTGGTCGCCTGCGGCGTGGCCTCCATCAAACTGAGCGTCGTGGTCAAATACGCGTGGCCGCTGATCGTGCTGTCGCTGGTGGGCATCTGCGTGACGGTCTTCACGGTCTTCTATTTCGGCCGCCACCTGAACCGGAAGGACTGGTTCGAGAAATCGATCTTCGCCTGGGGCTGGTGGACCGGCACGATGGCGATGGGCATCGCCCTGCTGCGCATCGTCGATCCCAAGCAGGCCAGCCGGGCGATGGACGACTACGCGCTGGCTTACCTGCCCTGCGCTCCGGTTGAAATCCTGCTGATCACCTTCGTCCCCATTATGTTCGCGGCCGGCCAGGGCCTCTGGCTCATGCTCGGCTGCCTGGCGCTTTCGCTGCTGATTCTCTGGCTGGCCAAGCGGCTCAAGTGGTGGATCCCCAAAAATGAACTGAAATGAAACGGATTTTGAGTTATCTGCCGGCGTTGCTGCTCTTCACGGCGCTCGGTTTCACGGCCCAGCAGGACGAAGACGCGGTCCTGCTCAAGCGCGCCGAAAAGCTGCACGACAAGATCATCTCCATCGACACGCATACCGACACGGCCCTGGCGCTCACGGCGGAGAATGTGAACCTGGACAAGGTGCAGGCCGACTTCGCCAAGCTGCGTGCCGGGCGGGTGGACTGCTGCTTCTATCCCATCTTCGTGGATCAGGGGCCGCTGACCGACGCTTCGCGCGACTCGGCCTTCGAATGGACCGTCGACAAGATGAAGGCCATCCGCGCCTATATTGAAGCACGCCCGCGCGAGGCGCGCATCGCCTTGACGGCCGATGATATCGTCAAGAACAAGAAGCGCCACAGGCTCAGCCTGGTGATGGGCATTGAGAACGGTTATCCCATCGGGAAGGACCTCAAGAAACTGCAGGCCTTCTACGACCTGGGTACGCGCATCATCACCCTCTCGCACAACTACGACAACGACATCTGCGACGCCTCCCGCTACCCGCAGAACACCTGGGGCGGCCTCTCGCCTTTCGGGAAGGAGCTCATCCGGGAGATGAACCGCCTGGGCATCATCGTGGACTGTTCGCACGCCTCCACGTCCACGCTGTATGACTGCCTGGAACTCAGCACGGCGCCGGTCATCTGCTCGCACTCCTGCGTCTATGCGATCAAGGATCACCCCCGCAACCTGACGGACGAGGAGATCAAGGCCATCGCCGCGAAAGGCGGCGTGATCCAGGTCACGTCCGGCCGCTGGGCCCTGTCGTGGCAGCCCCACGCCCAGGTGAACATCGGCTGCTTCTGCGACCACGTGGAGTATATCCGCAATCTGGTGGGGGTGGAATACGTGGGCATCGGCACCGACTTCGACGGCGGCGGCGGCATGAACGAGCTGGAAGACGCCTCGAAGATGAAGATGATCACGGTCGAACTGATGCGCCGCGGCTGGACGGACCGCGAACTCGAACTTTTCTGGGGCGGCAATTTCCTCCGCGTGATGCGCGCGGTGGAAAAAGCGGCTGACCGATGAGCGTCAAACTGGCGGTCATCGGAGTGGGGAACCGGACGGGAAAGTATCTGCACTACTTTTCCCTGCATCCCGATGCGGTGGAGCTGGTAGCCGTGGTGGAGCCGGATCCGGTCCGCCGGGAAGCCTGCCGCAAACAGTTCTCCTTGCCTGAGGACCGTTGCTTTGCTTCCTCCGATATTTTTTTCGACAGTTTCCACGAGCCTTGCGACGGCGTGATCATCGGTTCACCGGACCGCTTTCATCACGCCCAGGCACTGAAAGCCATTGAGCGGGGCTGGCATATCCTGCTGGAGAAGCCCGTGGCGCAGTCGTACGGGCAATGCCTGGAGATTGCCGCAGCGGCCCGCGACAGGGGCGTCAAGGTGGGCGTCTGCTATGTGCTCCGCTTCCTGTCGATCTACCGGCAAGTGCGTGAACTGCTGGAAAGCGGGGCCATCGGCCGGGTTACAGGCGTCTCACACCGCGAATATGTGGGAATCGACCGGATGCTCCATACGTTCGTGCGGGGCTATTGGAACCGGGCGGACCTGTCGGCCCCGTCGTTCGTGTCCAAGTGTTGTCACGACGTGGATATGCTCCTGTGGACGACCGGGGCGACCATCACGGACGTCCAGTCGGCCGGAAGTCTGGCGTGGTACAGGCCTGAGAACGCGCCGGAAGGCAGCACGGACCGCTGCATCACCTGCCCCGTGGAGCCCAGCTGCGCCTACTCGGCCGTCGATATGTATCTCCGCCGGGGCGTATGGACCCGCAACTTCCCCGTTCCGGAAGGAAAGACCCTGCGGGAAGTGCTGGAAGAGGAGATGCGCACGGGCCGTTTCGGCCGCTGCGCCTTCCGCTGCGACAACGACGTCGCCGACCGCCAGCTTGTGACGCTCACCGCCGCGGACGGAATGCTGATTACCATCGAGATGAACGCCCTCACGCGCCGGGAAGGCCGTGAGACCGTCATTAGCGGGACCAAGGGCGAGATGGTCGTTGCCGGGCAAGTCATCGAGGTGCGGGACCGTACCGGCTCGCTGGTCCAGGTGCAGGACTTTTCGCCGGAAGCGTCTCTCCCGTACCACGCCAACGCCGACCTGCTCCTGGTGGAAGACTTCGTCAAGGCCGTGGCCACTCCCGACCGGCTCCCCGCCGTCACCCTGGCCGATTCGCTGGAGAGCCATCGGATCTGTTTCCTCGCCGGATGATCCCGAAAAGGGCTGTGGACACTGCCTTTTTCCCTTCGAATCCGATCAATAATCCCAGTTTCCCAACAACAAAAAGCAAAGAGAAAACGTACTGCGCCGAATACGCTCCTGTACTAGAGTTTCGCGTCAGCTGCCTGTTCGGCGTCAGGAAGTAGGCGACGGCAAGACTTCCGTCATAGACGAAGTCGCTGCAATAGTAGTTCTGCATTGTCCCATCAGTCAGCCAGTGATAGGGGTCTAGCACAGTGTTTCTATTTGTCAGCCTTTCCGGCAGCAGCGACGGGAATCCCCCCCTCTGGTGATCCTTGCAAGCGCAGCATAGAAAATGAAATCGCAGCGTTCATCGCTCTTTCGTGTTGGATACTCCTGCAGGTTTTCGGCGGCGTCCTCATGGTCGATGATCTCTTGCCAAATAATGAATCACGAGACTATCTATTTCAGATATGTCTTTATCTAATGTGATGAAAAAAGTTCTGTCCTTATATATTGTGTTATCCAGATCGATACATAGCTGTAACTCCAGAGGATCGTATTCATAATAGTTCACAACACAACGGCCTTGTTTGGGCGCGTCTGAGATAACAGAAAAGAAACGGGAATCCTCTGCTCCAAAAACACGTATTGAATAGCCTGAATAAGATGTTTTACCTCGGTATTCAACTCCTTTTCCAACATAGCTTTCATAGCAATCCCGTTTATACTGCTCACTATCATTTGCCCACAAAGACAAATAACTTACAGTATCCAAAGAATAATTGATTAAGGTTATTTCAT
>JAEEGI010014402.1_pt1 | contig 16629 bp, 14 predicted proteins | sample 8958751 | NCBI WGS metagenome assembly JAEEGI01 (sample SAMN16246545, study PRJNA631951) | gut metagenome | biome: gut microbiome; feature: rumen; material: KS-attached | host: Bos | place: Iran: Karaj | collected 2018-10
GGTCTCGAAGCCGCTGCCGTCAGGGATATAGTATTGTACGCCAGGTTCAGTAAAGATGCCGATGGTGGGCGTGATATTGTACTGAACACCGATGCCAATGCCCGTTGACCACAGCAGCGGCACATCCAGGTGATGGCTGTCACGCAGTTGTGGCTGGTTGTTCAAGATATAATCTGTCTTGACTGTTGACTTGACTGGAATCTCCAGTGTCACGCCAGCCGAGGTATAGATGCCGACATGTTTGCCGCTCCAAATCCTATAGGACATCTTCAAAGGTACGCCAAGGTAATCGATGCGCTGTCTCTCATCGATGCGGTTGATACCCTCTCCCGTCTGGAACAGTGAGTTGAGTCTGGTGTACTGGAGACCGCTCTCCAAGCCGATTCTCCTGTTTGCTTGATACCTCAATGACAAGGAATATGTCAACGGCAGACTGTGGTGCGTCTTGCGCACGATTTGGCCATTGTTCAGTGGCTCATTGCTCGTTGCAATCTTGCGCATGATGAGTTCCTTTTCAGGCAGTTCACTAAAGATATCACTCTTTTCTTCGAGATAAGCAATATAATCACTCCAATTATCAATCGTCAAGGTGGGCTCAGGCTCTCCAGGAACGGTTGGTGCTATATAATCAGGTACGACAAAGTTGTGTGGTTTCATCAAGTCTGCCTCTGGAGAGGGTTGCCCCGTGTAGGCCAAATCGGCCGACCAGTGCTTGAAATCGTCTCTTCTGGGCCGGATGGTGGTGCCATGACCGACGTTTGCAAAGTGGATGTCGCCATTCAGTTTGAGATGAGGTAGCGTTTTTTCAACAGGAACAGTAGTCGTGTCAACCATCTGTCTTGGCACTTCCTCATGCCGAACTGAGTCTGCGATGCTCACATTTGGCTGCTCATATCTCTCGGGGACAGTAATGGCCATGTTGCGGCTTACTTTGCGCTGCTGACTGGCGGGCCGGCTCACTTGTGGATTGTCATCGGTGACTGTGGGCTCGTTCGTCTCTGCCGTCTTTGGCTGTTGCTCGTCGATGGTTTTGGAATGGCGCAGGAATAGCAAGGCCAGGGACGTGAGCAGCGCAAGCAGGATGACTGCCCAATACTTGGCCAACGAGTGCTGCAACATCTTCTTGGCGCGTGCCAGTTGCGATGATGAGGAATGGGCGGCAATTCCCAGGATTTCACCGATTTCCTTGTGCGACATATCCTGCATGACCGCCATTTTGAACACCTTGCCGTAGCCGTTGGGCAGGGCGTTTACCGCTGCCATGATTTCGTCCATCGTCGGCATGTCGGTAGGCTCCTCTGCAATCCACGTCTCATCTGGAATGTCATCAACAGGAACAGTAGCCAGCACATGATGGCGTTGTTTGTACCGCAACGCCACGTTGGCCGCAATGCTTGACAACCAAGCGTCAAAACGTTCTGGGTTGCGCAAGTGATCCAACTTGGAAAATGCGAGCACAAAGGCATCATGGGCCAGTTCCTCGGCCACGGCACGATTGCCCACAATGTTATAGCATATCCCCAACACCTTGTGGGAATACGCATTATAGAGCTTGGCGATAGCCTGTTGGTCACCAGCCAGAGCTGCCCCGATGACACGCTCCATGTCCATCCAATAAAGTTGTCCTTTATTGTTATAATGCCATATTGGATGAAAAGACTGCATGGCAAAGGCGATTTTTTTCGTTAATTCAAGGAACAACCGTGAGCAGGCGGGCGATGTCGTTGAGTTTGAGGCATTGGTCTCGACGGATGGTCAACCGTTCGTTGTGGTGTTCCCATGGGGCGAGGATGAGCAGTTGGCCGCGGGCACAGGCCTCCATTCGCTTGCCATCGGGCTTTGCCAGGTCGGTGAAACCGTTCTCTTGCAGGTAGATGAGTGGGAATCCCTCGTTGAATGCGGCCCGCATGACGGCTTTCTCTCCAGGCGATATGGCGGGGGAAACGAGTACGGCTCCATGTCGGGCCTCTGTCAGGAAGTGTGCGACCTGCTCTTGGATTTCGGCTTCACTCAGGCGGCGAGACATTTGCACCTGCAGGCGCATGGGGCGGTCGAGCAGGAAGCGGTTGCCGATGGCCGAGAAGGTCATTCCGGCGGCCTCGACGTTGCGCTGGACACGGAACAGGTCGGGGTGCTCATGTTTCATCAACAGGCGGCGGGGGTTGTCGTTGAGATAACGCATCCAGGTCTCGAGTTGGCCTTCCCGCAGCAGCAGTTTGTCGTTGTAGCCACGGGCAAAGAGCATGCCATGGGAGCGGTCCTCGTTGTGGCGGTCTTTCTTAACGGGTGCTTGTCGAGTTTGTTGCGTTGTCAACGCAACAGACGGGACGGGTGCAACAGACGGGACGGGCGAGGTGATGCTGAGCACCAGCTCGCGGTAGTGGCGGTTGCAGCTCTGCTTGAAGCCACGCAGGAGCATGCCCAGGGGTTTCTCCATCTGTTCTTGAACAAACAGGATGCCGTGCAGGTGGTCTGGCATCATCTGCAGGGCGAGGACTTTGACCTCTGGATGGTGCTGCGAGGCCGCCCACCACTCGTCGCTCACGCGCTGCCCGAGTGGCGACAGCTCGATGTGGGGAATTTCGTCGCTGCCTGCCGGTGCATCGCTCCTTCCCACCACTCGCCCGAATAGCGGGCGCCGCCCCTCGGTTACCATCGTGATCATGTAAATCTGCCGGCTTGTGTAATCGTGACCCACGCAGCGACGAAGCATGGAGGGCTTTTTCTCTCCAGCAAAGGGCTGTTGTGCTTTGTAGGTCTCTTTTTTCATCGTCTTGAGTAGTAAATTATTTCTTGTCTGTTGCGTTGTCAACGCAACATACGGGACAACACACGGAACTACAAAGATAGTCGTTTTTCCCCATTGGATGGGGTGCGGAGGTGGGGTGGAAGTGTTAGTTAATCTTTAGCGCTTTGAATTTTTGTTAAATCCGAGGGCTATTCAATCATTTTGGACAAAATAATTGCAAAATATCGTGGTTGAAGTCGCAAAGTATCACTAAATTTGCAGGTCTTTTTTGCACAATAGCGCAGATGATGGCAACATTACTATTGACATTGGGGATTGTGGGCCTGGCGGTTTTACTGCTGGGAGTGAAGATATTCTTCGTGAAAGGTGGACGGTTCCCCAACACCCACATCCATGACAATCCCGAGATGCGTAAACGTGGCATCAAGTGCGCCAGAGACAAAGAATTTTACAACTAACAACAAATACATCAAGAAAAAGTCAAAAAACCATTTGAAATGAACTTCATTAAACACTACACCAAGCTTGCTCTGTTTGCAGCTCTCGTGATGATGATGTCGGCCACCTCGTGCAACGATAAGCCCGCTGCCGAGGCTCCCAAGAGTGCCGGTGGCACTGCCATGGAAAACCTCAAGATCCGCTACATCGACGAGGATTCCATCATGGCCAACTACAACCTGGCCAAGGACATCAACGAGGCCATGCTGCGCCGCCAGAACCAGTTTGATGCCGCCCAGAAACAGCGCGGCAACGAGATCAGCAAGTTTGGCAACGCCATGCAGCAGAAATACCAGAATAACCAATACCTTACCGAGGAGGCCTTCAACGCCGACCAGGCCAAGTTGCAGAAGATGCAGGCCGAAGCCGAGAACTACCTCGCCGGGCTGCAGCAGAGCATCCAAAACGAGCTCAACCAGAGCCAGATGCAGCTGCTTGACTCCATCGACAACTTCATGAAGGACTATGCCAAGAAGAAAGGCTTTGACATGGTGCTTCGCAAGAGTGCCACGCTGTACATCGACGAGAAGTATGACGTGACCGAAGAGGTCGTTGAGGGGCTGAACAAGCGCTACAACAAGGTTGGTGGCAAGGTGGCTCCCGCTCCTGCCAAGACCGAGTCTGCTCCTGCCAAGACCGCTGCTCCCACTGTGAGCACCGAGAAGCCCGCTACCCCCGGAAAGGTTGACCTGAAGAAGTAAGGAGAAGTAATTCTCTTTTCATATTTTATTGATTTAAAAGTTAATAACGAACTATCCGCTACCAAGACTCGTCGAGGTGCGGATAGTTTTTTTAGTGGCTAACAATTAATTACATCATCAACATTTTATCAATCATGAAGAAATTTGCATCACTGCTGGCCATCGCCCTCATGCTGGGCGCTTGCCAGAGCACCAACCAGGGCCAAGCAACTGCCGAGGGTAGCGACAACGCAGCTACCGACAGCGCTGCCCGCACCACGCTCGTGGCCTATTTCTCGGCCAGCGAGGCACACATTACCGCCCAGGCTGCCCGCACCCTTGCCGAGGCCGCTGACGCCGACCTGTTTGAAATCGTCCCCGAGCAGGTGTACACTGCCGAGGACCTCGACTGGCACAACAAGAAGAGCCGCTCCAGCGTCGAGATGAAGGACAGCACCGCCCGTCCCGCTGTGGCCAGCAAGGTCGAGAACATGGCGCAATACAACACTATCTATGTGGGCTTCCCCATCTGGTGGTACACCGCCCCCCGCATCATCAACACGTTCCTGGAGCAGTATGACCTCACAGGCAAGACTATCATCCCGTTTGCCACCTCGGGCGGTAGCGACATGGGCAAGAGCGGTGAGGACCTGAAGAACACCAGCGCCCCCAATGCCAACTGGATTCTTCCCGGTAAGGTGCTCAACGGCAATCCTCCCGTCGACAGTGTCAAGACCTGGATTGAGACGCTGAAGTAACACTTCCCTACCCCCTACTACACCAATCGAGGCTGCATCCTCTCCATGGAGATGCAGCCTCGACTGTATTAATTTGGAGCCCGATGGGCTTGTGGATTGCTTGATGCTAGGTGGTGATTACTTCACCTGCTTGAGGACTTTCTTGTTGATCTTGGCAGGATACTTCTTGGCAAGTTCCTCTTTCCATCGCTGCTCGAGCACGTCCTGGTAGTCGCTGGCCACAGCGCCACGCACGTCGCTCACCTCCTCGGGGTTGTTGATGAGTTTACCCTCAAGGATCATGAAGGCCTCATAGCCACGACGCTCGGGCTTGTCACCAACATGGAATGCCAGGTAGTCGGCAAGGTTGTTCTCGCCCTGCTTCACGACCATGCGCTCCATACGGATGTCGTTGCCGAATCTGTTGTAAAGGCCATCGGTAAGGGTGTCGGGAGCCATCTCGCGCTGGGCAGCCTTGACAAGCTGGAGAACGCTGTCGTTCTTGGCGCTGAGGATGATGCCCTTGAAGTGAGGCTCATTCCAGTTGTAGCGGTCACGGTGCTCGGCAAAGTAGTTCTCCAGACCGACAGTATCCTTGTTGGCAGCCTTCCAGACACGGCGGTTGCTGATTTCAAACAGCAGCATGCCGTCACGGTACTCGTTGAGCAAGTTGCGGTACTCAGGATTGGAGTTAACCAATTCGTGAGCGTTGTAGTCGGTGAGAACGCCATCGGCAACATTCATAACCTTGCTGAGGATGTATTCCTTGGCATTGTCAGTATTGAGGATGAGCGTCTTCTCGATGAGCTGCGGAGTGAGCTGCGACACGGGCACCGACTTGTCGGCATAGAAGAACATCGGCATCTTCACGCCCTTGATGTTCTGTGCCACGTAGGTCGAGTCATACTTGCCATGGCTCTGTAACGTCGAGGTCAGGTATTTGTCGAAATCGGGATTGAGTTTGTAGTTGTACTTGGCCTTGAGGTCTTCGAGGCGGCGCTCGGTAATCAGCTTCGTGCGCTCGTCGCGGCTGATGGCACGGTCAATCATGGGGCGCATCATCTCAATCGTCGGCATGCCATGGGCCACCTTCTTGATGATGTGGTAGCCATAGACTGTTTCGAAGGGCTCGCTGATTTCACCATCGGCCAAAGCATAGGCTGCTTCCTCAAAGGGTTTCACCATGCGGCCACGGCCAAACCATCCCAGGTCACCGCCACGCTGGGCGCTGTTGTCCTGCGACTCGGCTTTGGCCATCTCCTCAAAGTTGGCACCAGCCTTGAGCAGGGCATAGATGGAGTCCATCTTGGCCTTGCACTCGGCCTTCTGCTCGTCGGTAGCGTTCTTGGGGAAGAGCTTGAGGATGTGCTTGGCATGTACATCGTCGCGCTCACGCACGCCGTTGACACGGATCATGTGGATACCGAAGTTGGTGGTAAACGGCTGGGAGATACTGCCGACCGGAGTGTTGTATAACTGATTCTCAAACTCGTAGGGGAATGTGCAGGAGCTCACATAGCCATAGTGGCCATGGTTGCGGGCTTTGGAGGGGTCACTGGAGTACTTCATTGCCAGGTCGGCCCAGTTCTCACCTCTGAGAACGCAGGTGCGGATGCTGTCCATGCGCGCCAACAGTTCTTGGGTCTCAGCGGGGTTGGCACCGGTTGGAAGCATGAAATGGTCAATGTCGATCTCCTTCTTGCTGCGTTCATAGGCCTCGGAAATGAAATTCCAGCGATAGGTGGTGTCCTCGGTGATATACGGAGTGGCAAGATCATTCTGGTAGCCTTCAAACTCACGCTTGAACAGGTCGGTGGTATCGATGCCGGCAGCCTCAGCGTCGGCAACCTTCTGCTTGTAGAGCACAAAGCGGTCCACATACTGCTCGAGAGTTTCCTTGTCGAGCTGCTGTTCATTGTTCTTGTGATAAAGGTACTCAAACTCCGAGAGTTTGATGTCTTTGCCGTTGATGGTCATGATGACAGGATCCTTCACCTTAGCAAAAGCGAGGATCGCAGTTCCCAACAGCAATGAAGAAATCAAGAGTTTTGCTTTCATCTTCTTTAGGTTGGTTTGAATCTATATTTTACGTTTTTTCATTCTGTATTACTAATGTATAACGCACGCGCACGGGAAAAATTATATTCTCCCCGCGTTTTTTTTGTTAACAATCCTAGTTTTTGAAAAAGCCGGCGGTGCCGGTAACGCATCAGTTGCCCATCTCGCTGAGGAACTTGATACGCACAAGGCGTATTTCCTCCTCGGTGTTGTCCTCACCCAGTTCCTCCATGGCAGTTTCGATATCGTCGGTATCGCTCTCCTTGAAGTAGCTGAAGATGTCCTCCACAATATCGGTATCGAGGCAATCGTCGATGTAATAGGACACGTTGATCTTGGTGCCACTATAGACGATGGCCTCCAACTCATCGAGCAACTCACTGAATTCCAACCCCTTGCTCTCGGCCAAAACATCCAGGGGCACCTTGCGGTCGATGGCGGTGATGAGTTCGATCTTGTTCTTGCTCTTGTTGGCGACAGTGCGCACGCGCATGTCCTCGGGACGCTCTATCTCGTTCTCCTCGACATATTTCTTGATGAGCTCGATGAACTCCGTGCCGTAACGTTTAGCCTTACCCGGTCCCACTCCAGGGATATTCTGCAGCTCATCGATGGTGATGGGATAGGTCGTGGCCATGGCATCGAGTGAGGGATCCTGGAAGATGACGTAAGGGGGAAGCCCGTGCTGCTTGGCAATCTTGCGGCGCAGGTCCTTGAGGATGCTGAACAACTGCGAGTCGACAGCCCCGCTGCCTCCACCGTGAATCTCCTCGTCGACCATCTCGGTATACTCGTTGTCCTCGACTATCCAGAACTTCTCGCGTCCCTTGAGGAACTCACGTCCCTGCTTGGTGACCTTGATGGCGCCATAGTTCTCGATATCCTTGGACAGATAATCGGCAAACACACCCTGACGGATGACCGCCAGCAGGAATTGCTCGCTACGGCCCTCAGCACAGCCGAACACTTCCAACTCGTTGTGCTTGTAGTCCAGGATGTCCTTGGTGGCGTCGCCCATCATCACGTGGGCGATATACTCGGGCTTGAAGCGCTCACGCAGCACCAATATCGTGTCGATGGCAGCACGCAGTTCCTCGCCGGCCTCGACGCGTTTCTTGGGCTTGATGCAGTTGTCGCAGTTGCCGCAGTTGTCCTGGTCGTAAGTCTCGCCGAAGTAGTGCAGCAGCGAGCGACGGCGACACACCGACGACTCGGCATAGTCGCGCGTCTCGAGCAACAGCTGCTTGCCGATTTCGCGCTCGGCAATGGGCTTGCTCTGCATGAATTTCTCGAGTTTGTCCAGGTCCTTACGGGAATAGAAGGTGATGCACTTGCCCTCGCCGCCGTCACGCCCGGCACGTCCCGTTTCCTGGTAGTAACCCTCCAGGCTCTTGGGGATGTCGTAGTGGATGACAAACCTCACGTCGGGCTTGTCGATACCCATACCGAAGGCGATGGTAGCGACAATCACATCCACGTCCTCGCTGAGGAACGCATCCTGATTGGCGCTGCGCACCGCACTCTCCATGCCAGCATGGTAAGGCAGGGCCTTGATATCGTTCAGCCTCAACACCTCGGCCAGTTCCTCAACGCGCTTACGGCTAAGGCAGTAGATGATGCCCGACTTGCCCTCGTTGGCCTTGATGAACTTGATAATCTCGCGGTCCACGTCCTTGCTCTTGGGCCTCACCTCGTAGTACAGGTTGGGACGGTTGAACGATGACTTGAACACAGCGGCATCGGTCATGCCCAGATTCTTCTGGATATCGTGCTGCACCTTGGGGGTGGCAGTAGCGGTCAAGGCGATAATGGGCCTCACACCCAGTCGGTTGATGATCGGGCGGATGTTGCGGTACTCAGGGCGGAAGTCATGTCCCCACTCCGAGATACAATGGGCCTCATCGATGGCAAAGAACGAGATGGGCACATCCTGGAGGAAAGCGACATTGTCCTCCTTGGTCAGCGACTCGGGAGCGACATACAGCAACTTGGTGCGGCCGCTGCGCACGTCCTTTTTCACCTCCTCGATGGCCTGCTTGGTGAGCGAAGAATTCAAGAAATGCGCGATACCGTCTTCCTCACTGTAACTGCGCATGGCATCGACCTGGTTCTTCATCAACGCGATGAGCGGTGATATAACAATGGCTGTACCCTCCATGATGCGTGCAGGCAACTGGTAGCACAACGATTTACCGCCGCCGGTGGGCATGAGCACAAAGGTGTCATGCTCGGCAAGCAGGTTCTCGATAATTGCTTCCTGGTTTCCTTTAAACGTCTCAAAGCCAAAGTATTCCTTCAAAGCCGATATCAACTCGATGTTCTTCGCCATAATAATTAGGTTTAGGGTTCAATGATTTCACAAATATACTACCATTTTGTGAACAGCACAAATATTTTCAGAAAAAATATTTTCTCCCGCACCCGTTAGCACTATCAATTAGCGATTTACAGCAATGACTTAACCATATAACAAAAAACGCGATTCGCGCAACGGGAACATCTGTCCCTGATGCGCGAATCGCGGTTAAAAATTCTGACGGCTCAAGCCGTTATCCCATCGTTGTCGATGCCAACAATTCAAAATTGGATTTCGAGAGCTGTCGCTCGGCAAACTCACGGGTGAGCACGTACTTCTTCTTTTTCATCGACGGAGCCTGGAACATCACGTCAATCATGATGGTCTCGAACAGGCTGCGCAAGCCGCGTGCACCCAATTTGTACTCGATGGCCTTGTCAACAATGAATCCCAGCACGTCGTCCTCGATAACAAGATCCACACCGTCCATCTCGAGCAGTTTCTTGTATTGCTTGACGATGGCGTTCTTGGGCTCGGTGAGGATGCGCAGCAGCGCGTCGCGGTCCAGCGGCTCCAGGTTGGTGAGGATGGGCAGACGTCCCACAATCTCGGGAATCAAGCCATAGCTGCGCAGGTCCTGGGGAGCAACAAAATGCAACAGCTTGTCGCGGTCACTCTTGCTCACGTGGTTGCCCGAGGCGCCAAAGCCTACCACCTGGGTGTTCATGCGCTGGGCAATCTTGCGTTCAATGCCCTCAAAAGCGCCACCGCAGATAAACAAAATGTTCTTGGTATCGACGGCAATCATCTTCTGCTCGGGATGCTTGCGCCCGCCCTGGGGCGGCACGTTGACCACAGAGCCCTCCAGCAGCTTGAGCAGTCCTTGCTGCACGCCCTCGCCGCTCACGTCTCGCGTGATGCTGGGGTTGTCACCCTTGCGGGCAATTTTATCAATCTCGTCGATGAATACGATGCCTCGCTCGGCCTCGGCCACGTTGTAGTCACAGGCCGCCAGCAGCCTCGTTAACAGGCTCTCGATATCCTCACCCACATAGCCGGCCTCGGTAAGCACCGTGGCATCGACAATTGCAAAGGGCACCTTGAGCATGCGTGCGATGGTCCTCGCCAGCAAAGTTTTTCCTGTTCCCGTGGGCCCCACGATGATGATATTGCTCTTCTCGATATCGATGTCGTCGTCACGACGCTGGTTCAAGCGCTTGTAGTGGTTGTAAACCGCCACCGAGAGGTAACGCTTAGCCGTGTCCTGGCCGATAACATACTGGTCGAGGTAAGCCTTGATTTCGTCGGGCTTGGGCAGCGAGTCCATGTCAAGGTCGGTCAAGGTCGAGGTGCGCATTTTTTCGAGGTACTCATGAGAGAGCTCGACGGCACGCTCGGCACAATCGTTGCAGATGCAACCGTTCATGCCCGGAAGCATCAATTCAACCTCGCGGTCACTGCGACCGCAGAAACTGCAATATAATGAGTTACTTTCCTTCTTCTTGGCCATGGTTCAGTTACCCTTCATTTGAGTCCACTGCAGGCGAGGAAGCGGGATTTTCACGAATGAGGACCTTGTCAATCATGCCATATTCCTTGGCTTCGGCTGCAGTCATCCAATAATCGCGGTCACTGTCGGCATAAACCTTGTCGTAGGGCTGGCCCGAGTGGTCGCTGATGATGGTGTAAAGCTCCTGCTTGAGCTTGAGGATTTCACGCGAGGTGATTTCAATATCTGATGCCTGTCCACTGATGCCGCCCATCGGCTGGTGGATCATCACGCGGCTGTGCTTGAGGGCAAAGCGCTTGTCTTTCTGACCTGCGACGAGCAGTACGGCAGCCATCGATGCGGCCATGCCGGTGCAGATGGTCGATACGTCGCTCTGGATATACTGCATCGTGTCATAAATGCCCAGACCGGCATATACCGAGCCACCAGGCGAATTAATGTACAGGGAGATGTCCTTGCCGGGGTCCGAGCTGTCGAGGTACAGCAGCTGGGCCTGAATGACGTTGGCCGTATAGTCATCGACCTGGGTGCCCAGGAAGATAATGCGGTCCATCATCAATCGGGAGAACACGTCGAGCTGAGTGACATTGAGTTTGCGCTCCTCCATAATGGTGGGCGAAATATAGTTACTGGACACGCCGGCAGCAAACTGGTCAAGAGCCAATCCGTTCATGCCTAAATGATGTACTGCGAATTTTCTGAAGTCGTTTTCCATAAATTAAATAATGATGGTTGATAAATATTTTGTGTTCAAAGATACTATTTTTTTCTCAATCCTGTAGCGGGTAGAGCAACTTTTTTTATTGACAGGAGTATTATTGCAATTCTGTACTGCAAAAACCGCGCCAACCGACAAGATGTCACCCATCCATTTCATCCAAGCATGCCACTCGTGCTACGCACGAAAAAAAAATGACTCGACCCTCTCGCTGAATGGCAGCAAAATACAAGGCAGGACTGACGCACAATGGCCAGCCCTGCCTCTTGATGGTTGTTAAGTCCTCGTGAAACCCCGAATTACTTCTTCTGCTCTGCCTCGTAGAGCTTGCGGAAGTCCTCGACGCTGATGGTCTTCTCGTTGACCTTGACAGCCTCGCGAACGGCGGCATAGAACTTGTTGTCGATGGCGTGCTCCTGGATCATCTCGCGGGCACGGTCATCCTGCATGTAACGCTCGGCCTGCTGACGCACGAGGTCCTCGGGAGCGTTGTAGATGCCGTACTGCGACAGCTGCTCCTGAGCGAACAGGAAGGCGGCGGTGTCGATGTCCTCTTTCTCAATCTTGATGCCCAGTTCCTCGGCCAGGTGGTCCTTAACGAGCTGCCAACGCAGCTGCTTGAACATACCCTGAGCCTCCTCGTCGGTAATCTCGGTGTTCTCCTTGCCATCCTCCTCGCGGCGCTGCTTGAGGAAGCGCTTCAGGAACTCCTCGGGCAGGGGCAGTTCGCCGGCCTTGTCGGTGAGGATGCGCTGTGCGTCCACGGTGAAGCGATAGTTGCTCTCGGGGACGTTGGCACGCTGGATCATCTCACGGACAGCATCGCGGAAAGCGGCCTCGTCCTTGACCTCGGTCTCGGTGCCCAGCACGCCCTTGAAGAACTCCTCGTTCATATCAGCCTCCTTGTTGACCTTGATTTCCTCGATGGTGATGCGGAAATCGCTCTTCACGTCGGCCGCGCTGCGGTCCACGTTGAGCATAGCCGACAGCTCTGCCACATTGCCGTTGTAGGCCTTGTGGGGGTTGAAGGTGAAGGTGTCACCCACCTTGACGCCATCAAACTTGGCGGCCTCTTCCTTATCGTCCATGTAGCGGGCCGAAATCACGGTGCGCTCCACCTTGATGCCACCCTCCTTCTCGTTGCCCTGCTCGTCGAGCTCGACCATTGAGCCACGGAGCATCGACTCCATGTCGCTCACCTCGCCGTCAACGAGGGTGCCGAGACGCTTGCGGTCATGGGCAATGGCGTCATCCACCATCTGGTCGGTGACTTCGATAATATAATAGGGGACATTGATGCGCTTGTTGAGCTTCAACTCAACGGCAGGAGCCAGACCCAGGTCAAACTTGAAGGTCATCTCCTCATCGTTCATCAGGTCCACCTTGGTGTCAGCGTTGGGCAGGGGCTCGCCCAGCACGTGGAGCTTGTTCTCGCGGATGTGGTCATACAATGCACGTCCCACCTTGCGGTCCACCACGTCGGCGGTCACACTGGGGCCGTAAAACTTCATCAGCAGCGACTTGGGAGCCTTACCGGGGCGGAAACCCTTCAGCGGGTGGCGCACGCCCATCTGAGCTACTTCCTTAGCGATATCGCTTGCAACATCCTCTCTCTTGAGTTCAACGGTGACGATTCCGTTCACCGCGTCAATCTGTTCAAAACTTACGTTCATTACTAGTTTAGTATTGTCTATTAAATATTTAGTCCTTTTCAAAAAGCGGGTGCAAAGGTACTACTTTTCGCCCGATGCACCAAATTTCCCGCTACTTTTTAATAAACTTTATTGAGTACGGAAGAAGCCGGGATGATTTACCCCGGGTAAAACCGACACCGCAGCTTTCGCTCGTCATCGGTTTTACTCGGGGTTGTTCAGTGGGAGCCTACAGGAGCTTACGCCGCTTGGGCCTTTACATAAATCAGATGGTCAGGACGATGTTGTGCTCCTCAGCCATGCGGCGCATGTTGAGGATGGCGTAGCGCATGCGTCCCAATGCGGTGTTGATGCTCACGCCGGTGGTGTCGGCGATCTCCTTAAAGCTCATGTTCTTGTAGTAGCGCATGATGAGCACTTCGCGCTGGTTGTCGGGCAGGGCCTTGACCAGACGCCGCACGTCGTCATGAATCTGGGTAACCACCAGATTGTCCTCGATAGTGCTGTCCGAGAGTTCCTTGCGGTTAAGGATATTGACGTCGGTGTCATCGGTTGACTGCTGGTTCTCGGCTCTTACCTGGCGGTAGTAATCGATGACCAGGTTGTGGGCTATGCGTGTAATCCATGCCGAGAAGTGTCCGTTCTCGATGTAGCGCCCCTGCTTGATGGTCATGATGGCTTTGACAAAGGTATCCTGGAAAATGTCGTCGGCGAGCTCGTTGTTTCTCACCGCGCGGTATATATACATGTAAATACGGTCCTTGTGACGCTCCAGGAGCTCATCAAAGGCCTCGTTCATGCCATCGACATATAGCGAAATGAGTTGCTCATCGCTCTTGTCATTGTAGATCTTCATTACTATATACTATTGGTCAATAATGAGTAATGTTTGTCGATAGGCAGTAATGTTTTAGTTCTTTATTATCATTAAAATTTGTTTCACTCGGATAGAAATCCTTAAGATTTCAGGCTGCAAATATAGATAAAATCAAAAAAACAACAATATTTTTTCAAAAAAAAGTGTAATATTGGGCGTTTTTTTCCGTTTTAGGGGGCTGAATGAACTGGGCCAACTGGATGGATTGGACCGGATGCAGGCATCTACATTCCATCAACGGCGGCGACGGCGGCCACCATTGCGCATGCCCATGATCCAGCGCATGAGTTTGAAGCCCAAGAGCACATAGTCGGCAGTCTTGAGATTGGTGACCTCGCCAGGGCTGAACATGAGGGCACGCACGCCATTGCTGGCGATGTTGCTCTTCACGCCCTCGATATCGTACTGGATAGTGGCGCGTCCCACCTCGCGACGCACGAGCGCCTTGCCACGGGCCCGACGCAGCTCGTCGAGCGTCATGCCGCGCCAGTTGTCGGGAGCGTCGGCAGTGGCAATAGTCTGTTGGGCATTGCCACCGGTTGCGGCGTTGAAAGTCTCGTTACTCATTGTCTTCGGGTTTTAGGAACAACTTAGTGACAAAACGGGCCACGGGGTCGACGATGAGCTGGCGCTTGAAGGCAAACACCACGAGCAGCAGCACCATCAGGATGGCGACAGCAATCAGATGGGCACCCCACGAGCAGCCCAATGCCGATGTGAGCACACTGATGAGCGCCGAGAACAAGTGGTGCAGCGCAAACGTGCAGATGATGAAGACCACTGCGACAAAGGCTATGGACGCGAGCAGCACAGCCATTTTCTCGACTGCCGTGAGCTTGGTGTAGTCCCACTCAAGCGAGAAGTACTTGCGCGCCTCGTTAAACAGTTTTTTATAATCTATCTCGTTCATGATGCTGATTCAAGGCCGATGTTGCGGTCCTGAAGATTGGTGATTGGGAGTATAATGATTAGAGAACTGGCTATTAGACACTTTACCGCAGGCGGTGTCGCGCATGACACCGCCTGACGGTAAGGGTGCTATTTTGTCAGTCCTCGATCTGGGCGCTGATCTGCTTCACCAGCTGCTCCACCTCGTCGTCGCTGAAGTCGATGCCGTTCTTCTTGAGCATCTCCTTGATGCGGCTACGCAGGTCGGAACCCTTCTCGGGAGCAAACAGGATGGCAGCCGATGCACCTACCAGTGCACCGCCCAGGAAAGCATACAATAAACCTAAGCCTCTCATAGTTATTCTACGTTTTAAAAATGTGATTATCAATCCAACTTGTCCTTAATCTCCTCGGCGATGTCGTCAACCAGGTTGTCGAGCTTGGAGCCTTTCAGCTTCACGCCTTGTTCACGCAGGGCATCAGCGATGCGCTTGCGGGTATCATCACCTTTCTCGGGGGCAAAGAGCAGGCCCACTGCTGCGCCAGCGATAGCACCACCAACGACAGCCATTACAATGTTAATCGGTTTCATATCTTACAGTGATTTAAAGAATTAATAAATGTCTTAGTAATGCCAAATCAAGCAATTATCGTGCCAAAACGGTGACACACAACCTGAATTGAGGCAATAAAATTACTATTATTTTTTCATCCGAGCAATTTTTTTCAAAAAAAAGTGTGAAAAGTGCGTGTCAATGCCCGCAGTTTAAAGGATATTGTTTAATGTTTAAAGGAGCATCCGCACCCCATTGGGCCTCACGCTAAGCCACTAAGGCGCTAAGGTTTTTATATAATTTGTCTTTGTTGTCTTCCAAAACCTGGCACATCAAACGGACGCATCCGCATTCCCAATAAAGAAGAATGCGGATGCCCTCATTATCCATTAAACATTATCCCTTATCCAGCGGGCGCTGGTGACGTTGTCACCACGCACCGCTTAAAAGGTAGTCGATCAGGCGGCTCACATCGCTGATGGCCACCTCGCCGTCAATGTCGCAGTCGGCCGCCGAGAGGTTGATGGATGAAGCGTCGCCCGTGAGCAGATAATCGATCAGCGCACTCACGTCACTGATGGCCACCTCGCCGTCACCATCCACGTCGCCACGCAGGAAAGTGGGCTTCTCGGTGAAGTAGCCCGGGTTGCTGGGGCCGCCGTCGATGTGGGCGTACTCCTTGCCGGTGTGGTTGCGGTCATAGGTCGTACCTTGGCCGCCCACCAGACTGGTGCAGTTATAGAAAATCCAGTCATCGTATGTCACTGCCGCCGTGCTCCAGTCATTGCCCACATAGATGGTTCGCAGATCGCCGCATCCACGGAACATTTGAGTCATACCGAACACTTGGGACGTGTTGAAAGTGCTTAAGTCAAGGCTCGTCAAACCAAAGCATCTATAGAACATATGGCCCATAGTGGTCACCTTGGACGTATTGAAGTGGCTTAAATCAATGCTCGTCAATTCTGTGCAGTTACCGAACATCCAACCCATATTGGTGACCTCGCTGGTGTTGAGGTAGCTCATGCCCGTGATAGATTGAAGATTGGTCATGTCAGCGAACCAACATTTGGTGGTCGTCGGGCGGGCATCAGCGAACGAGGGGTCAAACACCACCTTGGTCACGTTGGTATAGGTGTCGTCGAAGTCCCAATCGGGTGAGTAGTCGCCCGTGTTCAGGTCGTAGGTCGTGCCCGTGCGGGAGCTGCGCTGGGTGTCGAAATAGAACGTCAGCGTCGTGTTCGACTCGGTGTAGCAGGCATAGGCCTCAGGGACATTGGCCTCAAGGAGGACATTGTCGATGGCGAAATAGTCGCCCTCGGGATTGATGCTGCCGTCCTTACTGTAGCGCCACTTCAACGTGTGGGTACCTGCAGGGATTTCCACAGTGAAGGTCTCCCAATCGACATTAT
>JAEEGI010014407.1_pt1 | contig 16623 bp, 6 predicted proteins | sample 8958751 | NCBI WGS metagenome assembly JAEEGI01 (sample SAMN16246545, study PRJNA631951) | gut metagenome | biome: gut microbiome; feature: rumen; material: KS-attached | host: Bos | place: Iran: Karaj | collected 2018-10
CTTCGTGACGAAAACGAACGCTTGCATTCACAGATTGCAGCCACCACCGATAAGACGCAACAAACACTATTACGTGGTCGTCAGCAACAGGTGGAGGGCATGATGGACGAACTGAATAACATCATCAATGCTGGCTATAAGCCCAATCATGATGATGGCGTACCCGTTACTTCCTGCCCATTGGTGAAACTGATAGCTCATCGAGGCTGGAAACAGGAATGTACTGAGAATTGGGAAGACCTGCAAAAAGGTGAATACGACTGGAGTCATTTGGCCATGAGCATGTTCCCTGCCCGTGTCACCCAGAAGGCCAAGAAAGACTGGTGCCTGGCTCTGACCCACGGACTGGAGCATCTCTGTTAGAACAAGCCCAAGGAGAAAAAGACAAGGAAGAAGAAAAGTGACACCCAAACCTCAATTGATTTTGAATAAAAAAGCACAGCATTATGAATATAAAAAGCATTAGAGTACAGAACTTCAGAGGATTCGAAGACAGAACCTTTGAATTTGATTCACGAATGAACGTGGTATTAGGTGATAATACCACAGGTAAGACAACATTGCTACATGCTGTACAGATAGCATTGGGAGCATATTTGCAAGCAATGTCCTTGATTCCTGGAGGAAAGGCCTATAGTCGCAATTTCAAGCAGACCGATTACGTTATGAATTACATCAAGACGAACGACAGTTTTGTCCTTGATATCAACAAGCCTTACATTAAAACTGTGGCTGAATTCCATAAAGCGACATATAATGTCAATACTCGTCATACAGATGACTGTGATGTCGGAATTTCATGGTATCGTAACAGCAATACCATCTCACGAATAAGTGCTGGCGAATTGATGAATGCTGTCAGCGAAATGGAAGCAATTAGAAGAAATGCAGATTCCACAGGAACAATTTCTGTATTCCCATTAATGCTTTCATTCGGTGCAAAAAGGCTGGATAAAAATTACAGAAGTGCTCAGAAGACTAAGGCCAGGGAGTCACGAGAAGCGAAAGCATATAAATCAGCCCTTAATGAAGAAGTAGATTTTAAGGCTGCTTTCGACTGGATGTACAGATATGATAGAAATCTGGATAAGGGAAAAGAGTTTGAAGGTACAAAAGAGGCTTTTTTCGAAGTAATGAAAAAAGCTATTCCTGCCATAAAACATATTGAAATAGATGTCAAAAACGAAGAACTCAATGCAGAGATTCAAATGACCAAAGCCCCCAATCCCTACCCGCTTACTTATGACATGATGAGCGACGGTTTCAAGGCTATGATTAATATTGTAGCAGAAATTGCCTACAGATGCATCGAGTTGAATGGTTTCCTTGGAAGAAATGCTGTGAAACAAACTCCAGGCGTTGTGCTGATAGACGAATTGGATCTTTACCTGCATCCACATTGGCAGCAACATGTTTTGGCAGATCTGCAGGATGCATTCCCCAAATTCCAATTCATAGTGACCACTCATTCACCATTCATCGTGCAGAGTGTAAAAAAGGGAAATGTTATTTCTTTGGATGGAGTAAGAGTTGATACAGATCCACAAATGCGTAATATTGAAGATATTATATATACAGAAATGCAAACCGAACCACGTCACTCTAAGTATAAGAATATGCTCAATATGGCAGAAGAATATTACCAGTTGGTAAAAGGGGGGAAAGGAAATACTTCGGAAGCAGAACAGGTCAAGAAAAGACTTGATGAAATTGAAATGACATTTTCTGATGATCCCGCTTATGTTGCATTATTAAAGGCAGAAAGGAAATCTATATGAGACCTGTAGACAAATGGCCTGCCGAAGCTAGAATACAGAATAATGGCCAAACAATAAAAATCAATTCTGATTACGATCGATACAGAGAGGCAAAACCCCTTTTGGCTCTCAATTTGGGACAATTCTGCTCATATTGTGAAGAAGCGTATCATCAACTTCGTGATTTACATGTGGAACATATTCAACCAAAGAAATATATGGAAGGTGGTAGATACATTTATGCCCATTTAGAAACGAAATGGGATAATTTCCTACTATCTTGTGAAACATGTAATGGACAAGACAATAAAGACACCAAGAATGTTGTCTATGGGAAATGTCACCTTCCCCATTTAAACAACACATTCCTAAGTCTTTGTTATATGGATGGAGGGGTTGTAGTTGTAAATCCAGAGTTAGAAGGAACGGCTAAAGAGAATGCTTCAAATTTACTAAATCTGGTTGGACTGAACAAGTCTCCAAAAGAATCAAGTCCAGGAGATTCAAGATGGAAGAAAAGAAGAAAAGATTGGAATTTGGCATCTCACTATCTAGCAAAATATAGAGAAGGGAACTGTGATGTAGAAACCATTATTGACCTTGTAAAAGGATGTGGAGGATGGTCTATTTGGTTTACCATATTTAGAGAGCATCGGGAAGTGAGAGAAGCGTTGGTAGAACAATTCCCAGGCACATCAAGAAGATGTTTTGATCAGGACTACAATCCAATCCCTAAACATCCAGGAAATGTAGACGACCCTATTTAATTATAGAAACAATGGACATACAAGGATATATACTCGACCACTGGATGGGCAAGATGTCAGCAGAACATCCTGTACTGATGGTTTATGACAAAGAAGGCATCTATTATGATCTGCTGCCGATAATGAAGGAGAAAGGTGTTAAGGTGATTGATACGACTCAGGCTCACCTTCACGCCCGACTGTCGGCACAGCGCTATTGGTGTAAAGACCTGTCGCTGAACAAGGACAACCGAATGGTCATCTATCGTAAACGGACAATGCCCAATAACAACCGTCAGTGGGTGGAAGAACCGTACGCCGCCTTTATGAACGGGGGCTGCATCTTCCCACAAGGCCCGCAGGATATGTATGAGAATATATGCCGCAGTTTCCTGCCAGCCAAACTGACAGAGTTGAACCAGTTGTTTGAGACAGGTACACCAGGCTTTAATCTGGTGAATGCCCTGCTTGATGGTGCGGCCTATCCAGAACTGGAACAACTGACAGGAGGGAAGAGTATCACAGAAACCACAGTTGGATTGTTGTCAATCAGTTCCTGTACAGATATGAAGTGGCAAAAGGAGTGGAAGGCTTTCTCCGAAGCCCAATTCCCCGGTCTTGATACATCGGGCAGCTCTTTACAGGAGATACAGTCCAAACTTTGGACCTATATGCTGTTCAGCGAATTTGTCTTTGATCTGCCTGAAACATTGCCTGATAACTTGAAAAGTGTACGTATCGCTCCAACGGAAATGAAGGAGAAGGTCTATCTAATATGTGACCAGCTTCGCAATCGAATAGACCTAAGGGAAAGATATGTCAGGGCAGCCAACAAAGTGACAGAGCAACTGGGGCTGACTGATGCCTTTGCCAAGGCGAAGCATCTTGGCATAAGAGTCACCTTCAACTTTGAGAACAGCGTAGAGTATGACCGGTTTATCTCATGTCTGAAAGAAGGCAAGCAGGATGAAGCCCATGCCATGCTCGACAAGAATAAGAAAGATGTATGGTATCAGGAAGATGCAGAAGTGGCCGTGTTCTGGAATTTGGCAGAGCAGGTCATCCGGCTGGTTGATTGTGTCAACAAAGGTATCAAGTCCGACGGAACACTGAAGGAACTGGTGGAATGGTATGCTGCCAGTGGCTGTGAGGCTGACGGAGCATTCCGCAAATATCATACAGAAAGGCTGGGGGCAATGAGTATGCCTCGACAGGAAAAACAACTGACGGAGTATCTTAACGCCCTATATCGTGATTTCACAGAGCGTGCCGTTAAGGTATATCAAGACTCCATCCTTCAGGTGAAAGATGAGAAAGAACTGAGGAACCAAGGATGCCCAGAACTGGTTTATCCTGCACTGAAAGAAGGGAAACGCGTGGTGCTGGTAACAGTCGACGCCTTCCGCTATGAGATGGGAAAGACCTTTGCAGAGAGGATTGAACGAAGTTACCGAGAGAGGGTGACGTTAGTTCCAAAAGTGTCGTACCTTCCATCTAAAACAAGATTCGGCATGGCAAACCATTTGAACGACATCATTGTATGCCAGAAAGATGGAAAGTTAGAACCGATGATTGAATTAGAGGTTGTTTCTTCTCCAACAGACCGTATCAACTATCTGAAGGAATCCACCCAAATAGAAGTCCAGGACATCAGGCTGGACGAGTTTGATGCTACAACTATAGAGGAATCAACAAGATTGTTGGTGGTAAGAAGCCTCGCCATAGACTCTGCAGGAGAGAAAGACAAGTTGAATGGACTTGCTACAATGGAAAGAGAAATGATTAGTCTGGCTAAGATGCTTGATGACTGCAAGAGGTTGAAGTTTGACTTGGCTGTACTTGTGGCAGATCATGGCTTTATGCTCCAGCCTGCATTCCGTACTGGCGACTTAATTGGTAAACCAGCAGGTAGCGACATCATCCTTGAAGAATCAAGAGTACTGGCGGGCAGTATCAACGAGTCGCCGGACACTTTGACATTTACACCTGCCGAGTTGGGCGCAAATATCAGCGTCATGAAAATATCGTATGCTAAGAACTTCACGGTATTCAGCCGCGGCGATGTATATTACCACGAAGGCTTGTCGTTGCAAGAGAATGTAGTGCCAATGATTACGGTGAAATTGCAGGAAGAGAAGAAAAGAACAGAATTCCAAGTAGAATTGATATATAAGGGGAAGAAAGGTGGAACAGTATATACTCTCCGGCCTGTCATTGAAATTCGAGTTTATACTAATGATGCTTTTGCGGAAGACGTCCACTTAAAGTTGAATGTTACTGACGGGCAAGGTAATGTCATTGGCAAGCCAAAAGAAGGATTCTACAACGATGTAACACAGTTGATAGATATTCCTGAGAATGTTTCTTCTGGCCGTCAACCTATCAGCATTGAAGAAGACTATCATGGCAGCAGTATCACAATTACGGCATTAAACCCTGAGACCAATGCCACACTATCTACTTTGAAATTGGACTTTGAAATTGATTAGAAAAGATGAACGAACTTGATATAAAGTTGAATGAGGCCTTTCCCGGAAAGGTGGTGCGTAAAGACTTGCTGCATGAAATCAAACGCGCGGTGAATGTCCCTTCATTCGTATTGGAGTTCTTACTGTCGCGCTATTGTGCCAGTGAAGATCCTGAAGAAATCGAAGAGGGAAAGAAAGCAGTTTTGCAGACTATCGAGAAGAACTATGTCCGTCCTGACGAGTCGAACAAAGCACAGGCTATAGTTGAACAGCGAAAACGCCATAAGTTCATTGATAAGATTCATGTAAAGTACGTAGAGCGAGAGAAACGTTACTGGGCAGAGATGGAAAACTTTGCCTCTAAGCGTATCGCTATCAATGCCAAGTTCTATCAGGAGAACGAGAAATTGCTTGAAAGTGGTATTTGGGCAGAAGTAACGCTGGCTTACAACGAGGTGGAAGAAGATGACTATGCTTTTTTCATTGAGGACTTGCGTCCTATTCAAATAGCCCATTTTGATGAGCAGAAGTTCTTTAAAGGTAGAGAACAGTTTACTACCGACGAGTGGATAGATGTGCTGATACGCAGTATCGGCATTAACCCCGACTGGTTGGCAGAACGCTCCAAGAATCTGGTGGGAGATAAGAACGGTAGAAGGCTGAAGTTCCACATCCTGTCTCGTTTCCTCCCATTAGTGCAAAGCAATTACAATAGCATTGAATTAGGCGGTAGAAGTACAGGTAAGTCCTATTTCTATTCTGAGTTCTCACCATATTCCACGTTGCTTTCTGGTGGTCAGGCTTCTACTGCAACTTTGCTTTATAACAATCAACGCAAACAAGTGGGAGCTGTAGGCTTCTGGGACAATGTTGCCTTCGATGAGGTGGCTAAAATGAAAATTAAGGATGCTGATACAGTCCAGATTATGAAGGACTATATGGCTAATGGCCGTTTCTCTCGTGGACAGGAGGTGACAGGTTATGCCAGTTTCTCATTCGTCGGAAACTTTGACCTGAACATTCCTCGTATCGTTAACAGCTATGACCATGATTTGCTGGTGACATTGCCAGAGGCATTTGACTTGGCTGTTATAGACCGAATCTATAACTACATCCCTGGTTGGGAGATTCCCAAGATTGATGACAGTGCTTATAATAACAACTTTGGTCTGATAACCGACTATATGTCAGAGGCTCTGCACTACCTCTTTGTGCATGACAGTGACTACGTAGGCATCGTTAACACTCGTCTGAAGAAAGGTGACAACATTGAAGGACGTGATAATCGTGCTTTGCAGAAGACTATTTCGGGCTTTATCAAATTACTTTTCCCCACAGGTCAACCTACCGATGAGGAGTTTGACGAGATCGTGGAATATGCCATTGAAGGACGTCGACGTGTGAAGGAGCAATTGAACAAGCGTAAGCCAGACGAGGAATACGCCCACATCAACATGTCGTATATTAACCGTAATGGTGAGAAGGTCATTGTTTATTGCCCAGAAAGTAAATATAGCGAAGCAACACAGAATCCACGTAAGGAGGTCGGAATGGAAGTGTTAACAGAGCCGGCAAAACCTGTTAGTGTTCTAGAACAAGCCATTTCTTCACCTGTTCTTACTCAGCCCATAGAACCTCCTGTCACTGAGTCTGTGGAAGATGTTGGTCCAAAGGAACGAACAGTTGATGTCCAATATGGAGATACGGGATATAGTTATGATGATTTGTTTGCTGAATATCTTAAAGGGGCAAAGATTGTTATGTTGGAAGAGCCCTATCTTTCCCATGGCTACCAGATGACTGATCTTGTTCGTTTTGTAGAATTACTTGTGAAGATTGGCGACTGTCAGGTGTTCCGTTTGGTGACAAAGCCTGGAGAAACATCAGAAGAGTCGAACATGATCAGTAAAAGTCTGCAAAGACTGAAGGAGACTCTTGACGATAAGGAAGATTGCAACATGAAGTTCGAATATGAATTTGATGCTAATTCCCATGATCGATTTATCCGTACAAGTAATAACTGGGACATTACACTTGGTCGTGGACTTCATTTCTATCAGAACATGAATCCAAACAAAGATGAAAAGAATTATTATCAGATGGGAACCTACGACCTTTCTTTGCGTCCTTGCCTGAAAGCGAGATTTACGTTTGTCAGAAGAAATGCTATGGAATAGCCATATTCTTATGAAGGTTGGCTACATTAATTTTATTTAACATTTGATGTATTGAATTATTATTCATAATTATGAAAGATTTGATAGATAATACTAGGAATGATTTTAGAAATAACACTAATGCTATAGGATCAGACGTGATAGGTAACAATTTTTTGATAAATTTGCCAACTGAATTACGAAATAGCATTTGGTCTGAATGGTATGGAACTATTCAAGGCAAATTGCGCAATTTAGATGATAATATTTCAAATGTTATTATTAGAGCAGAAGAAACTGAATGGGTGGATCCTATTCCTATGCTTTCTTTAATTATAAGCATTGCAGAAATTTATAAAAAGAAAAATATTTTTTATATTGTCCCCGATTTAAATTCTGACACATTGAACGAAGGACAGAAAAGAGTATTGGAATTTCTTGAAAAAGAAGGCTTTTTCACAGAAATGATAAAGTTTAATGTGTGTATCGTTCCTGTCAGTAATTATTTTAATGTGTCTAAGAATGAAGCCATTTTTGAGGAAACATCAATTAAAACGACAGAATGGATACAAGCGAACCTAAACGGATTTGTTTATTATAATAATAGTACTATCTTGAAAGCGAGAGTAATTGATTTAAGTTCTGAAAGATATCAAGGGAAGATAGATGACACTATAGAAAGAGAATTAACAGAGGTTAAACATAGAATATCACAACATCTTCAAGATAGTCAATTGAATGATATATTATGGAAAATTGGCCTTTTCTTGAAAGAAACTATTAATAATGTATATGAACATGCGTATGAGAACAATCCCAAATATGTTGGTTACTACATAAGACATTTGGTAGGTTTGTCAGATAATTCACTCAACGACTCAGTTCGCAAAAAAATTGATCAAGCATTCAAAAAGGAATGGAATGACTTAAAACGTTTAGTTTTGGAATTTCCTAAGAGTTCAACAGGTTTCATAGAATTATACGTCATAGATTCTGGTGTTGGCCTCACTGAACATTATTTGTCAACGAGAGGAAAAAACAAGAGAGGAAAACTATTAGCGAAGAGTTTTAGAGTGGCATGGCAGGAAACCATTGGAAATGGCGATAGGGCAGATAAAACAAAAAAGAACACAGAGTTTGGAGGGCTTTATACAATAGGAAAATTGTTAAGTAATGAATTTCTGCTTGCATGTGATTATGATAATTGGATAGGCGACACTCTACCTGTAAAGAGTAGGTATGGTGCATATATTTCCGCATGTAGTAAAACTGCAGAGAACTATATAAAAGGCCTTGCATTGATGTGCAGACTAGATATAAAAAGGCCTATGGATAATAACGATTGGATATTATCTGAAAAAAATTCTCAATGTTTCATTGAAGCAGCAAAAGAGGAACGAAGTATATATAAAAAATATAATGAGTTAAACGATAAAAAGCCATCTTATATTAAAGACAAACGCTTCGATTTAGACTTTATGAAAGATGACCGATATCTTCAACAAGAAACCGGTGACCATTTTTGCTTTTTTCTTCCAAATGAGCATAAGTCTAAAAATGTAATATTTGAACTAGTAAACGAAATTAATTTTTTGGGGGGAAATAAAAACGGAAGTCGAACTGTTATTATTGCCGACATTCCTGTTTGTGAATGTGGACTCTATCAACTATCTATTGAAGGAGCATCATTCGGGGAGGAATTTACTTGCAAGGTTGATCGGATTGTGATGATTTCTCAACGCCTGTCCGTTCTTGTCCTCAGGAGCGTAACTACAAAAGATGGTGTTTTTTATAGGAAATCAAATGAAGACACCCATAAATATATTGAAAATCGTCCTAATGTTTTTTCTCCCCATTTGTCATTATTACATGCTATTGAGTGGCTAAAAACACATGATTCTATGATTGTTTGGCAATATATCAAAAAATACAATGACACAGAACTATTTTTTGTTAACAAAAAAGTAGAATGGTATAAAAGAAATGAAGAAGAGGAACTTAACGGCTATCTTGATTTTGAAAAAACTTTAACAGACTCATTCTTAAAAAAAGTATATCATCATGCTCTTCAAAGAACACTTTGTTTGTCAATAGATTCAGAATGCACTTATATGGCTGAGGATCCACTCATGTCAGCATTATCTAATTACATGAACACCTTGTATTATAATAAGAGTAATAATTTCATTTTTTATTCCTTAAAAAAATTGATTGCTCTTGGTAGTGTTTATGTGTCTGGCGCAACTCAAAGCTCTGGTGTGACTCACAACATAAATATGTTTTTACACAAAGACTCGTCTAAATTTTTAAAAGAAAGAAACACCGTTATGCACTTGTTTGTATGGCCTGAAAAAAATTTTTTTGAACTGAGGAATAACGATATTCCATCAAAATATCCTTATCGGAGAGTTGGTTCAACATATGCAATAGCACCATTTGGATGGAGGTATTTCCCAATTCCACGTTATAAAGCAAATAGTTCTGACGGGACGAGAAATGTTGAAAATAGATATTTCTTCTCTAGTGAAGAGATGAAAGGCATTAAATTTCAATCCATATATAAATGTCCTCCCAAAGAAACATACAATTATTGGCAAGGAGGGAATGGATTGTTTATGGGTATTTCTCATGTTGATTATGAAACAAAACACGATATTTTAAATATAAACTTTCCATTTATAGTTAAAGAAAGTTTCATGCTGGGAGGAGATATAGCAAGTTTTCTTTTAGGTGAAGTTTCTTCTGCGTTATCTTTGAAAGAAGAATACTTAGATTTTGATGAGAATGATAAATTAAAAGAAAATGTTTTGGAATATATCAACAAAAACAAAGACAAATATAGTAACAGAAAATGTTCATTTGTGGTTTATCCATACCATTCAAATACAGAACAAATAATTGACACTATCAAAAATTTCATAAAGAAGGGGTATGCCAATTTTATACCTCTCATACCGCTTAACAAAGAGCGTACTGGCACAAGTTTTCAGCCTTCGCCGTTGACAATTGAAATGCTGAGAAAGACCATAAAAAATGCCATGAGAAATGCGAAGGCAGTTAATGCATTGCTTTTAGATGATGCCATCGTAGAGGGTAAGACCCAAGAAGAAATTAAGCATGTTTTGTATGGCCTTGGAGTAAGCCATATTATGTCTGTTTTTATCCTTGAAAGAAGGCGAATTCCATATAATACCTCTGATAACACAAAAACCGCTGTTTTCTGGAGACTTGACATTCCACGTTTGGGGCCAAAATATAGTTGTCCACTTTGTAAAGCATTAGATGCAATTTCTAATTTTGAGACGCAGATAATCTCTAATAATGCTCGGACACGTATAGAAGAATGGAAGACTATCTGGGAAGCCAAAACAGAAAACACTTTAGAACGAACACAGACTTTAAATCCTGTAAAGATTCAACTTCCACAAAACACAAAGCGCTTTGGTATTTATTTTGAGGATGGCGTTTGTAAACAATGTGGAGGAGACGACAACAGAATAGAGATACTCTCGTCGCTAGGTTTAACATTATATATGGGAGAGTTGTTAAGCATTACATCCCGTGATGACAAAATGCTTCAATATTGTACAGATCGCTACAATCTTGATAGTATAACAATATTAGAAATGTTATGTACCAATCTATTACTATATGGCAAGACAATCAGCAGGAGAGTTAGAGAGGAAATGGTTATCCATATCTTCAACAAAGCGAATAAATTAGACCCAAATTATCATACAGCTTTTGCTGCATTAGTCCTTTTGACTCAAGAAGATGAAGTCCTTATGTGTCTTAAGGATAAATATTCTGAAATGACAAGGAGTAATATTAAACCTAACTATGACATGCTTATACTTCTTTCGTATCTAAGTGTAAAAAATGAAAGCCTTTTTGGTTGTTTCATAGATGCAAAAAGATTAACACGAATTTCTATGGATGGGGATAAACCTTATATGCTTTTCCATTCTGAATTATACAATGGAAATGGAAAAGCCCATGCTAGAGCAATAAATAGGCTTCAACAGGGTATAATTAGTAATAAACAAGAATTAGAACGTTGTAAAGACGCATTGGATTGTTTAAAATATTCTTTAGAACATATCTATGATTGGAACCTTGCTGATTGGTGTAAAGATGAAAATAAAATAAATATTAAAGAAGCTATAAATCGGATTACAGATAAGAAAAAACTTTTAGAGATCTCCTATGATGATTATTTGGACAAAAGATACAATTTATGTGAAGAATTTGAAGAACTTTCAGCTATTCTTGGACGGATACATAATAGACTTTTTATCAAACTTAATGTCATAAATCAATTTAATAATACTGATAATTCAGAATTCACACTTAAGAAAATGGTTCTGGGGTGGCTAAGTGACACGAGATTTGATATTGGCTTGTTCAATTTTGAACAACTAAATGTTAGCTCTTCGCCTAATATAGTGGAGAAATGGATTGTTTGGGATCGGACAGTTGAAGAAGAATTGGAGTATTTGATAATTGATGCCAACAAACATTCAAATGGGGTGTTTCTCCCATCAAACTGTCCTGATAAAACCATAAAACATAAAGTCTGGATTTCTATTGAATATGCAGATGATTTTTCTTCATTATCCTTGCTCTTTTATAACAAGAGCACTGAACAAAAAAACGCAGATTATATCAGAAAAGAATCTGCGAAAAAATCAAGATATGGGAAAAGCCGCCTTTCTGAAGAATTAGATGTAAAAGTGGAATATGCTGATAAAGAAAACTATTTAATAGAAACTAAAGTAACTTTTAATTTAATATAAATACATTATGGAGCAGAAAAGAATATTAGTAATTGATGATGAGTTACAAAAAAGGAAATCTCATTACGATAACGCCTTTAAGGGGAAATATATTGTTGAATACGCAGACAATGCAGATTTAATCTACCAGACCATTGAAGAAACAATGGTAGATTTGTACATTATTGACTTAAATCTTAGTTCCTATAAAGACCCAAAGACAAAAGAACCATTGCATGTATTATCAGTATTAAAAGAAATTGGTAAAAACAAGCCAATAATTCTTCTTAGTGGTACTTATAAGGAACTTGTAGAAAGTGGGAAATTGGAACCGATTATTCAGAATGCGGCAGAAGAAGGGTATAATGTCGGTTCTTTCTTAACTTGGGAGGATATATTGAATGCTAGTGTAAATAAATCCTCAGGATACAAGAATGCGCTTCATAGCAAAATTGACTTAACAATAAGTAAAGATCGTTCTCCTTATGATTTCGGAATAGTATGCGCTCTTGAAGAAGAACTCACACCTTTTTTAGAATTTGCTGACAACCCCAAAATGCAGCAACATATAGTAGATGGCATCCATTATAAGAAAGGGACAATTACAACTGAGAATGGACATAAATTAACTTTTATAGCAGTTTGTACGTTAAACATGGGAATAGCAGATTCAAGCGTAATCGCAACTCACATGGTTTCAAAGATGGGTGTTAAAAATATTTACATGATTGGTGTGTGTGGAGGGCGTGAATCAGAAGAAGTAAATATTGGAGATGTTATCATTCCTGAAGAAAGTGTTGCATATCAGCGCGGAAAATTGAAAGAATATGGATTTTCTCCTGACATACAAATTGCCAAACCAAAGCATGGTGGATTTTATAGATATGAAGGAGGCGACGAAATCTTATCAACATTATTCGAAAGGTATACGTTAAAGCTAATGAGGGAAAAACACATGTCTCTTAGTTTAATCACGCCAAGGGTTCGATATGAACCAATGGCTTGCGCAGATTATGTTATTGATAAGGAGGGGGCACTTGATGAGATTGCAGAAAAATCAGCCAAAAGAAAACTTTGTGCTGTTGATATGGAGAGTTATGCCATATATAGGGTAGGTGATATAATGGATGTAAATACTATGGTTATTAAATCTGTTATGGATTTATCTAACAATAAAAGTGATAAATATAAACCATATGCAGCATTTATGGCGGCAAACTATTTGTATGAATTATTGTATCGAGAAATTATTAAAACCTAAGTTGTTTTTTTAAAGGCATTCATATGTTTCATATAAAGTAGTTAATAGAACGAAAAAATCATCAAATACTATCTCCAATAGTAAAAGAAATAATAAGACAAGGAGAATTCCTCATAATAATATGAACATCAGTGGTAAATAGATATTGATAAAAATGATGCACGAAACCAAGTTCAAACCGAAAAAAACAACAAATTCAAATGACCGCCTTGATGAAGATGGGGTTTTGTGTATTCGAGGACTTCTAAGGCATACTCAAGCTATAGCGCATAGAGTAGAAAGTCATGATAAAACTCCTAATATTGATGGCTATATTGAACTCGTTAATAATCAGGATCAACCTATTGGCAAATTGGTAATACAAGCAAAGAAATATAAATCAAGATATCAGGGGAAGAATAAAGCTGAGATTCCAGCCTATTTCGTTGCTTATGCATCAATAATGCGTAATGAAGTTTGTATTTTCTTTTCTGTTGATGCAGATGATAATAAGCTTTATTGGAAATACATTTCTGATGACTATATAAGACATTTTCAAGAGGAAGGAGATAATGCAATTCATATATATGAATTCTGCAAGGACGAGATTGTTACGAGCGAGAATATTGCAATAACCATTGACCGTTGGAAGCAAATCTTTAATGAGAAGATTGCCTTACTCATTAAGGAGAAGAAGAGTGCAGAAGAGGTGATGTCTGAAAGCCGTTCTGCCTTTAGTCGGATTAACACAGACTTTCATGATTTGAAGGATTCCTTTATAGAAAGAAAGGAGATAGGCATACTTTACCAATGGGTCAAAGATGAACTTTCTCAAGAAGAGTCTTGTGTAAAATTGCTTGTTGGCAATGCCGGGATGGGGAAAAGCGTCGTTATAAAAAAGGTCATCCAGAGATTGGATACAGATGGCATTAGTTCTTTTGCAATTAAAGCAGACAAACTCCAAACTCCCGTTGGGTATACATGTAATGAACATTTGGAATTGTTGAGAAATACTTTTGCCAGTTTGATTCAGGAAAAAAGGGCTGTGCTAATTATAGATCAGATTGATGCCTTATCACAATATATAAATAGTGACAGGAACAAATTGGAAAACATCATAACCTTGGTCAAACTCTTTTCTAGTGACGAAAAATTAAGAAACGTAAGAATTATAATATCTTGTCGTTCATTTGACCTGGACTTTGACCCCAAACTTAATCTTTTGGCAAGTGATCCTAAGATAATACTCGGACTGTTAGATAAGAAAGATGTTGAGAAGGTGCTTGATAGATTGAGGGTCAGCCTTTATAAGGAGTTGGATGATAAAACAAAATTAGTACTGCAAACACCCCAGCACTTAAATCTATTCTGCCGAGTATATGCGAAAAACAAGAGAAAAGATTATTATTCTATAACAGATTTGTATGATGAGTTGTGGTTACAGACTATAGGTTTGGCTGAGGCTGATATCAACAAAGAGATAGCAGAAAAAATCCTCTTTGACTTAGCACTGAAGATATATAAAGACGAAGAACTGACACCTCAATGGAATTATGACACATTGGAATTGAAAGAAGCGAATTATCTGATTAGTGAGGGCATTATTGAACATGAAAACAGTCAGGCAACTTTCTTTCACCAAAGTATGTATGATTATGTTTTTGCCCGTTACTATACGAAGGAGAAACGTTCGCTGATTCAAGATTTGTTGGCAGAGAAAAAACATCAAGGCATATTTGTACGCTCAACCGTTAATTTCATCTTGGATTATGAAAGGGCTAAAAACACCAAACAATATAAAGAAGATGTAAAGACCATATTATTCTCTGGTAATATTAGAACACATATCCAGCTTATGCTATTGTGGGCAATGGCAAATAGGATTGATATTCTGCCTTCGGAAAAGAAATGTGTAAAAGATTTGTATGAACAGAACAAACTATTGTTCTACTCATTTATCAGACGGACCTATAATAAGGAATGGTATCAGATAATAACACCACTCATTACTAACGAGATTAAAGCAATGAAGGTTGGTGAGGGCGTCTATGAAAATGTTTATGGATTTTTCTGGAATCACGTACAGAAGAGTACGGAAAATGTATTTAAATTGATTGATATCATAAAGGATGTAGATACAAGAAATACTATTGCCAGAAATGTACTGCATGCAAATCCCGATTTTTCATTGAGTGTTGTAACGAAATGGTATAATGTTATATGTGATACTCTCTTTAAAAAGGCCGATTTCTTAGAAAGGGCACTACCAACTAATCCGAGATTTGTACTTGACAACATCTCAGAATTAATAGATTATATTTTAAATCCGCAAAAGAAAGAGAATCATCATGAAGAGCGAGTGGTAGAAACAACATTAGAGGAAATTTGCATTCCACTAATGGAGAAATTCCCCGATGATTTTTATCCTATTTTGCGTGATAGAATACTCTATGCAATAAATGAATTTAGGGTTCCTTCATGGAGTGGAGAAATAGACTATAACAATGTATTTCCACTAATGATGGACCAACATCATCATGCACATGCTCTACATGAATGGTTCGGAGAGATATTAAAGAAGCAAATAAGACATGATACGGAATCTGCTGTCAAAGACATAAAAAAACTGTTGAGTCAAAGGGAGGCAAGTTGCTATGGCTTTGCTTTTATGGCTATGAAAGAATCTCCCACCTTGTTTACAGATGACATTGTTGCTATCCTTAAAGATACAAAGTTGGTAGATGACTTGTTGTCTTATAGTGACGTGACTTATTACTTCCTTGAGATGTTAAAAGCATGGTTCCCGTTAGTTGATAGTGACACATTGACTTTGTGTCAGGAACTCATATACGACTTTAAGTCAAATTCTGACATGCAACCAGATAAGAAAAGATCATATACAGGGGCATATTACCCACATTTAGGTTATGATCAAAGAAAATTGATATGGGCGATACCAGAGAATCTGAGGAATAGTAGGATAAAATGCAGAAAACAGGAATTGGATAGAAGATTCAAGTATGAATGGAAAAATGAGAAACCTGATCATGGTGTTACTGCCGCTTTTGTATGTGGTGGGCTGATGTCCGCAGAACAATACAAAACCGTATCATGTGAAGATTGGCAGAAATCTTTTTATGGTATCAAGGATTATGCAAAAGGAAAGTATCGCCACTTTGACGAAAGAGCTCATGCTGACGCATTTAAACAATGTGTTAGTGAACGTCCTAATGATTTCGATAAGTTTGTATTCCAAATATTTGAGGAAGAGGATATCCCTGCTACTTATAAATTGTCAGGTCTTGATGGCTTGACAATGGCAGATTATCCAAAAGACCAATTATTACCACTTCTTTGGAAAAGTATGGACATGTTCAATAAGTTGTCTAAGGAAGGTTCTGGATACAGGCTTTTTGAGGTTATTGATAATTTCACAAGTACAGAAGGAGAACATATAGATAGAATTGAGGATTTCTTAAAA
>JAEEGI010014411.1_pt1 | contig 16621 bp, 14 predicted proteins | sample 8958751 | NCBI WGS metagenome assembly JAEEGI01 (sample SAMN16246545, study PRJNA631951) | gut metagenome | biome: gut microbiome; feature: rumen; material: KS-attached | host: Bos | place: Iran: Karaj | collected 2018-10
ATAACCTTCTTAAAGGCTTACCAGTGCGATTAGAAAGAATTGGGAAAACTAAAGGTTCATACATCGCACAGTTCCGTTCTTGGATCCATCCAAGCGGATTTGAGTTTAAGAGTCCTATTGACGATGTGTACTTTGATATTGTTGGCACCATCCCTGATTCATTGGCAACTAAAATTAGTGATAATGAATATTATGTTATCGACGGTAGTTTTATCTCAAAACTAAATAGTATAGAAGAAATTGAAGTTCTGCTTGGGAAAAACACATCGGCATATACAAACACAATATCAATTCAAACTGATAACATATGGGAAGAGAAAGTAGAAGTAAATATAGGCATTCTCTTTTTCGACATTATTTCAATTGAACCGTTCTTAGGTAGAAAAACCATTGAAGAAAAGTATTAGCATCAGATTGTGTCAAAGGCTCGTCCTTTCTGTAGGGAAATAGAAAAACGTTAAATTAACACGACCTGTTTTTCTTTCCCTTTTGGTGGTCGCAAAGCGACCTATGGCAATAGGGAAGAAAAATGTTTTAGTGTCAGATATCATTTGGTGTCAATAAGGTGTCATTGACACCAAGTGCCAGTGTCATTGAAAGTGTCAGTCAACCCTCCCCCCCTATATATAGGGGGGAGGTTATGACACTAAAAAAATGGTGCCAAACTATAAAGATCGTTCTTGTGTGTTAGGATGCCTGCTTCCTTCGCCTGCTTAATTCTTCTTTTAGCTGTCGATTCGCTTATTTGATATATTTCCTTCAGTTGAGTTACAAGTGATGTGTGAGAAAGCGTATCTTTACACTCTTCGAAAGCCTTATTCATCATCTCATTGAGAGCATGTTCTTTATTATCATTAGGTTTCCCAGTCTGCTTAGATGTTGGAACGACATGTCCAAATTCATCGAAAGTGAATGAAACAACGGAAGCCAATGCTGTATCGTTGCTTTTATCCATCTTGATTTTATGAACATTTCCTTCGCACACTACGGTGAACCGCGTTGTGCCAATCCGTTCTAATTCAGTACCAATAGCGTAGCGCATATGATCGTCTTTTTTATTGGTGTGCAGCATCGCGAAAACAGAAGCCCCGTTGTCTGCAAGCCCTCGTAGAAGGTCGGTCACCGAACAAAAATCTTTATTCGGGTCTGAAGTGAAATCAAAAATCCCATCAATGACTATTAAATCGTAATTGTCAAGTTGAGCCAATGCATAGGCATCGAAAAGCCTATCGATGGTGGACTCTTGACGCAGCAACGAGAAATACACATTGTGGTTTTCTAATTTTTCGTCATAACCAATATCCGCCACTTGTCTGAAAATTGACATTTTCTGCTTGCACGAGAATGGACCTTTCTCAGTGTCCAACCATAATACTTTTCGACAAGGGGTCACACACTTAATCCCAAGGAACTCTATTTGGCCAATGAGAACTCCAACGAAGATGGCAAGGGCGGTTGTTTTTCCTGCACCAGGTTTCCCTGCTATTGCTGTTACTTCTCCACTTGGCACGCAATCTACGCCATTAATATTGAATCTAAATCTTGGTTTAGTGATTTTTTCGTCTAAATCATCGAACCATCCTCGATGGATTAGGCTAAGAAATCTCAGATTCCAATCAGTGGGCGGTTTCAGACCTTTTTTATGAAAAAAATCCGAAATATTCTTGTAACTTTCTGAAAATTTCTCTACCTTTGCGGTGTCTTTGGTGGTGGGGGCTTCGGCTTTTGCCACTTTTTTTGTGTCCATGTTCATCTCCTCCATCCCTTAATTCGATGTTCTTTTTGCTCTTCCATCTGGAGAGGAATGCCGTCAGGATAAATTCTGTTGATGAGTTCGCCCATCGAAAGACTACCCAACTTGAAATCCTTCGCGGTCCGCTCGTCTATCACCCGGTCAGCAGTCCGGCCATCACGGGCAACGTAAGCCCTCCAGTCGCCACCGACACAGCGGACGGTGGCAAATGTTCCGGCTATGGTTTTCAGCGCTCTCTCAGCCTTTTCCGACTCAGCAGTAGACAGGTCTCTAATGAGGTCGATGACCAGTCGTTGGGCCTCGATGGTGCGCCATGCAACAGCTGTTTCCACCTTCTTCTGCCCCTCGTTAGGGTAGATGGAACGGAAATAGGCGTTGACGGTTGCCACCATTTCCTGGGATGGATTTTCATGCTGTGATTTCGCGAAGGCTTTCACTTCATTTCGAGCCTCTTTCATGTAGTCCCTGTTGGTCATTCCTCCACCTCCTTTCTCTGCTTTTTCTGGGGAATGCGAAAACCACCCGACCCGAGCAATGCTTCTACATCGAGGCGCGGATAGAGATTTTTCCGACCCAACTTGATTTTCCGAATAACGCCGCTTTTTTCCAGTCGCCAAAGGGTGGATTCGGTAATATGAGCGAGCTGGCAAAGTTCGGCTCGGGTGTAATACGGCGAATCATCTGAATTTTCAGAGGGTTTCGGAGAAGGCTGCAAGGAGGTCGAAACAGCATCCTTGACGATTTCGCCGAGCAATTGTTCCAAACCTAATTCCTTGAACAAGAAAAGGAAAGTGTCTGCTAACGTTGAATTAGCATTTATTTTTTTACAATTCATGTCAATAATTCTTTTTTTTAAGTTTAAGTCCGCTAACGAATTAAAGATTTGTTTCTGGCAAAAGCCAGCGACCTTAAAGAAAAAAAATTAAAGAAATAGAATTAAAGAAATTCACTCACCATGTTATGGGCAAAGTGCGACTTTGGGAATATTTCGAGTTTTTGCTCAGATTCCGAAGAAGACAACATTCCAGTTGCAGGGCAAAAATAATACATAATTATCAATTCTCCAAATAGTATTGGCATTTTTAGCATTTTTTTGCTCCAGTGCGAACCGATTGTTAAAATCGCAATGATTTGCACCACCATATAATATATAAGCGGCCTTGGTATTCTCTTGCTATAGAAAACATATAATGAGAATGGCATCCAACAAACTAAAAAAGGAACAACGATGAGATACCCACCTGAAACATCGTGAAGAAAACATGATTGCACAACGTTTCAAAAGGCATCCAATCACGCGATTTTGTATCAGATTTGTATCGTAAGGGTGAAAAAGAAAAAAAGAGTTACTTTCGCAACTCTCTGATACTCATTGTAGCGGGAGCCGGGATTGAACCGGCGACCTCATGATTATGAATCATGCGCTCTAACCAGCTGAGCTATCCCGCCATCATGTTTTAAGCGGGTGCAAAGGTAAGCATTTTTTTGTTATCGCCAAAAATATTTTCTTTTTTTTTCTTGCATCAAACTTTTTTTGCTATATTTGCCACATCATAAGAAACACATGACGCCATGTTTGCGTCACCACCATTTACCTATTAATATAAAGAAACCTTAATCCTCCTGACACAAATGAAAAAACAACAAATAGAGATTGAGCGCAGCCTCCGTTCCACCTCTGCCAATATCATTTGGGGAATCATCAGCACCGAAGGCGGAATGGGCAAATGGCTTGCCGATGAAGTGAAAGCCGTAGACGACAAGTTCTTTTTCACATGGGGCGACGAATGGAGTCACCATGAGAAACGCTGTGCCAACACGCTGGAACGCGTGCGCCACAGCCACATCCGCCTGCGCTGGGCCGATGAGACCGACCCCGAAGCCTATCTGGAGATGCGCATGGTGCACAACGAGATGACCGACGGTTACAGTCTGCACGTGACCGACTTCGCCCTCCCCGAAGACCTCGACAGCCTTTACGACATCTGGGAGCAGAATTTCGACCAGTTGCGTCAGGCCACCGGACTATGATTCCGTCCTTTGGTCCTCCACCCTTCTTCAAGCCCTTCTTCTCGTCTCATTTTTCCTTACCGGCAAACGTTGAGTAAGAATAAAAAATCCAAAAAATGGGAGTTTCTGATAAAATTGTCGTACTTTTGCATTTCGACAATGAATCCGTGATATAGTTTTAGTTCACGATGTTTGGGATAAAGAGGCTCCATGTCATGATCATCAAGCAGTTTGCGCTGCTTTTTGTCGGCACATTCTTCATCAGCCTGTTTGTGCTGATGATGCAGTTTGTGTGGCAATATGTCGACACCCTCATCGGCAAGGGCCTCACCCTCGACATTCTCGGGCAGTTTTTCTGGTACATGTCGCTGATGATGGTGCCACAGGCCCTTCCCCTCGCCATTCTCCTCTCCTCGCTCATCGCCTTCGGCAACCTGGGTGAGACCTCTGAACTCACCGCCATTAAGGCGGCAGGCATCTCACTGATGCAGACCCTTAGGCCCCTTGCATTCATCGTGGTGCTCATCGCCTGCGGCTCGTTCTACTTCCAGAACAACGTGGGTCCGGAATCGAAGAAGAAGATGGCCCGCCTGCTCATCTCGATGAAGCAGAAGAGTCCGGAACTCGAGATTCCCGAAGGCATTTTCTACGACGGCATCCCCCAGTGCAATATCTACGTGCAGCGGAAGGACCTCAACACCGGCATGCTCTACGGCATCATGATTTACCGCATGACCGGCAGTTACGACGATGCCGCCATCATCCTCGCCGACTCGGGCATGCTGCAGTCGACCGCCGAGAAGAAGCACCTGTTGCTGAGCCTCTACAGCGGCGAGTGGTTCGAGAACATGCGCTCCTCGGAACTTGGCGGAAACGCCTCCGTGCCCTACCGCCGCGAGTCATTCTGGAAGAAACGCATCCTGATAGACTTCGACGGCGACTTCAGTCTTGCCGATGCCAATGTATGGGGGCAGAACGCGCAAGGCAAGAGTCTCAGTCAGATCCGCGTAGACATCGACTCGCTGAACCATACCTTCGACAGTATCGGACGAGCCTACTTCAACGATGCCAAGCATATGACCTATGCCATCAACGGCATCTCCAAGGCCGACTCGCTGCGCGCGCTGCAGGCCTCTCGCCGTCAGGAATACAATTTCGACAGCCTCTACAACCAACTCTCCGCCGACAAGCAGCGCCTGGCGATGAACAACGCCCTGTCGAAGGTGAACCAGCACATGAGCGAACTCGACTTCAAAAGCATGGTGACCGACGAAGGCGACTACGACCTCAGGCAGCACAAGATAGAAGCCATCAACAAGTTTGTGCTCGCCCTGTCGTGCATCATCTTCTTCTTTATCGGCGCACCGCTGGGAGCCATCATCCGCAAGGGCGGACTCGGCATTCCCATCATCGCATCGGTGGTGGTATTCATCATCTTCTATATCCTCGACAACACCGGCTACCGCATGGCCCGCGGCGGAATGTGGTCGATATGGTTCGGCAAGGGGCTCGCCACCGCCGTCCTCGCCCCCACGGCGGCCTTCGTGACCTATAAGGCCAACAACGACTCCGCCGTGTTCAACCTCGACGCCTACGTGAATCTGGGCATGCGCATCCTGGGTATGCGCCGCAAGCGCAGCGTGCAGGGCAAGGAAGTGATTATCAACGACCCCGACTATATCGCCGACATAGAAGAGTTGGAGCGCCTTAGCAATGAGGTGACCACCTATGCCCACGACCACAACCTGAAGTCGCCTCCCAACATCATCAAGGTGTTCTTCAAATACCAGCCCGACCACGAGATAGAGCGTATCAGCGAGGAACTCGAGTCGGTGATTGAAGACCTGGGCAACACCCGCGACAGAATGATATTATCGCTCCTGGGCCGCTATCCCGTGGTTTCCGAGAAAGCCCATACCCGACCCTTCGAGCGCAAGTGGCTCAACATCATGGCCGCCATCCTCGTCCCCCTCGGTGCCTTCCTCTACATCCGTATGTGGACATTCAGGCTCCGCCTGCTCAAAGACCTCCGTGTGATCAAGCAAAACAATGCCAACATCATCGCCCGCATCAAGGAGAAAGGCCTCGACAAGTCGGCCACAGGAAACGACATTACATTATAATAATATGGAACAGATAATCATCGACAGCATAGAAGACGCCGTGAAAGACTTCCGGGAAGGGAAGTTCGTCATCGTCGTCGACGATGAAGACCGCGAGAACGAGGGCGACCTCGTCATCGCCGCCGAGAAGATTACCGCCGAGAAAGTGAACTTCATGCTCAAACATGCCCGCGGCGTGCTCTGCGCCCCCATCACCATCTCGCGGTGCGAGGAACTCGACCTGCCCCGCCAAGTGTCGGAGAACACCTCCGTGCTCGGCACCCCCTTCACTGTCACCATCGACAAGTTGGAAGGGTGCACCACCGGAGTGAGTGCCCACGACCGTGCCGCTACCATCCGCGCGTTGGCCGACCCCACGTCGACCCCCGCCACCTTTGGCCGTCCCGGTCATGTGAACCCCCTCTACGCCCAGGACCACGGCGTGCTGCGTCGCAGCGGCCACACCGAGGCCACCATTGACCTCTGCCACCTTGCCGGCCTCTACCCTGCCGGCGCGCTGATGGAGATCATGAACGACGACGGCACGATGGCCCGTCTGCCGGAGTTGAAGAAGATGGCTACGGAGCACGGTCTGAAGATTATCACCATCAAGGACATGATAGCCTACCGCCTGCAGCGCGACTCGCTCATCGAGGTGGGCAACGAGGTCAGCCTGCCCACCCAATGGGGGCAATTCAAACTCATCCCCTTCCGGCAGAAGAGCAACGGCACCGAGCACTTTGCCCTCACCAAGGGCAGTTGGAGCGCCGACGAGCCTGTGCTCGTGAGGGTGCACTCCTCGTGCATCACCGGCGATATCCTCGGCAGCATGCGCTGCGACTGCGGCGAACAACTGCACAAGTCGCTGGAGATGATAGAGAAAGAAGGCAAGGGCGTGCTCATATACATGCAGCAGGAGGGCCGCGGCATCGGTCTGATGAACAAGATTGCCGCCTACAAACTCCAGGAAGAAGGCTACGATACCGTGGATGCCAACACCCACCTCGGTTTCAAGCCCGACGAGCGCGACTATGGGTGCGGGGCACAGATGCTGCGCCACCTTGGCATCCACAAGATGCGCCTGCTCACCAACAACCCCGTGAAGCGTGTGGGACTAGAGGCCTATGGCCTGGAGATTGTGGAGAACGTGCCCATCGAGACCACCCCCAATCCCTACAACATCAAATACCTGCGCACGAAGAAAGAGCGCATGGGGCACACCCTGCATCTCTAACCCCACCTCATGCCACCCACACGAAGCCCAAGAGGATGAAAAACCCACTTCCGACGTAATAAAGTGGCATTCCACCCGTTAAGAAACTAGAAACCCAAAAAACGACGACATATATGGCAAAATTATCTGCACGACTCAACCGCCTCGCCCCTTCAGCCACCCTCGTGATGTCGCAGAAGAGCAGCGAGATGAAAGCACAAGGCATCGACGTCATCAACCTCAGTGTCGGTGAGCCCGACTTCAACACCCCAGACGCCATCAAGGAACTTGCCAAGCAAGCCATCGACGAGAATTACTCACGCTACTCCCCCGTCCCGGGATATCCCAGTCTGCGCAAGGCCATCAGCGAGAAACTGAAGAACGAGAACCGGCTGGAGTACTCCCCCAATGAAATCCTCGTCTCCAACGGTGCCAAGCAATGTGTCTGCAATGCCATCATGGCCCTTGTCGACGATGGTGAAGAAGTTATCATACCCGCTCCCTATTGGGTAAGTTACCCACAGATGGTGAAGTTGGCTGGCGGAGAGCCCGTAGTGGTGCCCACCGGTTTCGGACAGAACTTCAAGATGACCGCCCAGCAACTCGAAGCCGCCATCACCCCCAAGACCCGCATGCTGATACTCTGCTCGCCGAGCAACCCTACCGGCAGCGTATACACCAAGGAAGAACTTCGTGCGATTGCCGACGTAGTGCTCGCCCACGACGACCTCTTCGTGCTCGCCGACGAGATATATGAGCACATCAACTACACCGGGCACCATGAGAGCATCGGCCAGTTTGACGGGATGAAAGAGCGCGCCATCATCATCAACGGCGTGTCGAAGGCCTACGCCATGACCGGATGGAGAATCGGATTCATGGCAGCCCCCGAATGGATAGTGAAGGGCTGCAACAAGTTGCAGGGACAATACACCAGCGGTGCCTGTTCGGTGAGTCAGAAAGCCGCCGAGGCCGCCTATGTGCTGCCACAGGACTGTGTGGAGGAGATGCGGCAGGCCTTTGAGCGCCGCCGTGACCTCATCGTAGCCCTCGCCAAGGACATCCCAGGCCTGGAGGTGAACGTGCCCGAGGGTGCTTTCTACCTCTTCCCCAAGTGCGACTCCTTCTTCGGCAAGAGCGACGGCACCACTACCATCGCCAGTTCCACCGACCTTGCCCTCTACCTGCTCGACCGAGCCCATGTGGCCACCGTGGCAGGCGATGCCTTCGGCGACCCCGAGTGTTTCAGGATGAGTTATGCCACCAGCGACACCAACATCCGCGAGGCCATGCGACGCATCAAAGAAGCCCTCGCAGCACTGCATTGACAAGAAACAAAGGCACAGATAAAGCAAAAATAGAGAAATAAATTGTTAAAATTCCTTAATCACAAGATTAGTTTCATCTAAATTATTATCTTTGCGAAGTTAATGTAATTACATATGTATGCATAAGCATAATACATTTTAAGTATTATTATTATCGACATTTTTATAACTTAAATTTATTAATAACTTAAATCAACAAATTAAAAAAATTATGGCAACAACAACAAAACCCGCTGGCGGAGCAAAGCCGGCAAAGAAAAGTACTGGTTTCACAGGAGTGAGAGGCGCATTCTGGATCATCATCGCTTGCGCAATATTCGCTTTCTTGTTCTTCTTCTTGTGGTTTGGCAACGGCATGCACTTCGAAGGTGGTGATGCTGAAGGCGAAGCCAAGGACGTATGGGGCCTGATCTTCAAGGGCGGTGTCATCGTGCCTGTGATCCACACCCTGTTGCTCACCGTGCTCGCTATGTCTATCGAGCGTTGGCTGGCTCTGAAGACCGCTTTCGGTAAAGGCTCTCTGCCTAAGTTTGTGACCAACATCAAGGCTGCCTTGAATGCCAATGACTTCGTTAAGGCTCAGCAACTCTGCGACCAGCAGAAAGGCTCTGTGGCCAACGTGCTCTCCGCTTCTCTGAACGCTTACAAGGAGATGGAGCAGACCCCCGGTATCAAGAAGGCTCAGAAAGTGGCAAAGATTGCCCAGGCTCACGAGGAAGCCACCCAGCTTGAGATGCCTACCCTCACAATGAACCTCCCCATCATCGCTACCATCGTAACCCTCGGTACACTTACCGGACTTCTCGGAACTGTGGTTGGTATGATCAAGTCGTTCTCCGCCATGGGTAAAGGTGGTGCCGCAGACTCTGGCCAGTTGGCACAAGGTATCTCCGAGGCCCTTATCAACACTGCCTTCGGTATTGCCACATCATGGTTTGCTGTTGTATCCTACAACTACTTCACCAACAAGGTGGACAAGTTGACTTACGCACTCGACGAAGTTGGATATTCAATCGCACAGACCTACGAAGCCAACCACGCAGAAGAAGCTTAATTTTTACTAACCCTTTAAAAACTTATCAACTATGGGTAAAGTAAAAATTAAGAAAAGTGACGTTTGGATCGACATGACGCCGATGTCGGACGTGATGACCCTGCTGTTGACATTCTTCATGCTCACCTCTACGTTCATCAAGAACGAGCCTGTGAGAGTCAACGTGCCGGGAACCGTCAGCGAGACAAAGGTGCCCGAGACCAATACACTTTCGATAACCGTCAGTCCGGAGAAAGTCAACGGCAAGGCCACCGGCAACGGCACGGTATTCCTTGGAATGTCGAATGCCGCACAACTTGGCCAGATGCTCGACGACATGCTCCCTGGTGTTGACGCCTTGCATAAAAAAATATTTGAGAGCGAGGCACAGTTTGGTGTGCCCCTCAGTTCAATGAAGACCTACCTGAGTCTGGACCAAGCCCAGCGTTCGGAGATTCTTCAGGGCAACAACCCGAAGATCAAGGCAGGTATTCCCCTCGACAGTATTGACGGTGGCATGAGTGAGTTCCAGCAATGGGTAACGGCAGCCTTGGTTGCCAACTCCGACGTGCAACTTGTCATCAAATCCGACAAAGACACTCCTTACAAGACCATCAAGAAGGTGATGAACGAACTTCAGGACATGGGTGAGAGCCACTACTACATGGCTACCCAACTTGATGGTGGCAAGGTGCTGTCTGCCAGAAGTTACATAGAGAATATGGGAGGCGAATAATAATGGCAAAGAAAAAAGAAAGCAAACAGAAGAAAATCAACGTCCGCGTCGACTTCACGCCGATGGTGGATATGCTTATGCTTCTTATTACCTTCTTCATGCTCTGTACGACCCTCAGCAAACCGAGCAGTATGGAACTGTTCATGCCGAGCAACGACAAGAACCAACAAGAACAGAATAAGAACGAGGCCAAGGCTTCCCAGACCATTACGTTGTATGTGGCTGCCGACAACAAACTCTACTACGGCAAAGGAATTCCCGACTACAACAATCCCGACTGGATTCAGGAGACCACCTGGACCGACAAGGGCATTCGTGACGTGTTGAGATACCACGCTGTGGAGAACGGACAGAAGCCGGTGAACCGCATTATCCTTGCCATGGAGAAACTGGAGCAGGATAAGAAGAACCATCCGGAGAAATATCCTATCGACTCCATCTACCAGCAGAAGAAGGCCGACATCATGCGCGGTGATATTGACGGTGAGAAGATACCTACTCTGACCATCGTTATCAAGCCCACCGACAACTCGACCTATCAGGATATGATCAACGCTCTCAACGAGATGCAGATTCTGAGTATCGGTACTTATGTCATCGACAAGATCAACCCCGACGATGAGAAGTTACTCACCTCGAAAGGCGTGAAGATGTAAACGATGTGAAATTAACCTTTTAAAAAGTAAAGCAAAAATGGCAAAAATTGATCTATTCGATCCGAAATGGATTGAGATGGTATTCGCTGGCAAGAACCAGGAATACGGAGCCTATCAGCTTCGCAAGGGTACGTCGCGCCGTAACATCGTGTCACTGCTTATCCTTACGGCTGCCGTATTCTTGATTGGCGGTTACCTCGCATGGAAAGTCATCGAGGAACAGCGTGCCAAGGAGTTGGCAGCCTACAATGCCCAGATAGAGCTCTCGAAATTGGAAGAAGCCGCTAAGAAAGAGCGGAAGCAAGAAGAACAAAAACCACCACCACCACCACAGGAGATGAAGGTTCCCGAGGAGCGTGCTACCCAGCAGTTCACCGCCCCCGAGATCAAGAAAGACGAGTTGGTGAAGGAAGAGAACATGGTGAAGCAGATGCAAGACCTCGACAAGGACGTTGCCGTGGGTGCCAAGGACCAAGAGGGTACCAACGAGCGTATCGTTCCTCCGACGGCTGTAGAGGCTCCTCCTCCTCCCCCACCACCAGCCCCAGAGCCTGTGCAAGAGGTGAAGCAAGAGGTCACCCAGAAGATCTTCGACGTTGTGGAACAGCAGCCGTCGTTCCCCGGTGGCCAAGGTGCTCTTCTCTCATGGCTTAGCAGCAATATCCACTATCCTCCAGTAGCAGAGGAGAACGGCATCCAGGGTAAAGTTGTGGTATCGTTCGTGGTTGAGCCCGACGGTAGCATCAGCAACGTAGCCGTGGTGCGTGGCGTAGACCAGTCGCTCGACAAAGAAGCCGTGCGTGTGGTGAAGTCAATGCCGAAGTGGAATCCTGGTAAGCAGAACGGTCAGGCAGTGCGTGTGAAGTACAATCTTCCTGTAACATTCAAGCTTCAGTAAAGCAACAATGAAAAGAACTTTCTTCTATACATTCCTAGTATTATTGACACTGGCGGCGTTTGTTTCGTCATGCGGTGGAGATAAGAAAAAGAATCATAGAACCGATACAACTACGTCAGGGGCGATGCAATTCGCCTCTGACGAAAGTTTTAGTCCTATCGTGGAAGAGGAGCGCAAGCAATTTGTATTCCTCTACCCGGAAGCCCATCTCACCCCCACCTACACCGACGACATCGATGGTTTCACGAAACTCATGGCAGGAGAGATTCCCCTTTACTTCTCGTCGCGCGACCTGAAGGAAGGAGAGCGCAACCACATTGAGACGAAACTCGACATCAAGCCTCGTGTGTATAGGATAGGATATGATGGCATCACGTTTATCGTGAACCGTGCCAACAAGGACACTTGCATCTCGGTGAAAGACGTGAAACGCATCCTCAGTGGTGAAGCCACTAACTGGAACCAGATAGTGAAAGGTTCCACCCGTGGCAAGATTGATGTTGTCTTCGACAATGCCCGTTCGGCCACGCTCCACTATTGTGTGGACTCCATCCTTGACGGCAAGCCCATCAACAGCGAGAACATCGTTGCCGCCAAGACGAGTGAAGGCGTGATAGAATATGTCGAGAACAATCCCAATGCCATTGGTGTGATTGGTTCGAACTGGGTGATGGACCATCGCGACCCCACTCACACCACCTTCAACATGAATGTTCAAGTGATGTCTGTCTCGATAAGAGACGAGGCTACTCCTGACAACTCCTGGAAGCCCTATCAGTTCTACCTGCTCGACGGCACCTATCCCTTTGTGCGCACCCTTTATGCCATATTGGTGGATCCCGGTTTCCGTCTGCCCCGTGGTTTCACAGAGTTTGTGGCAGGCCCCCAGGGCCAGACCATCATTCTCCGTGCGGGCCTGTTGCCCTACCGCGGTGACCTGGAATTGAAAAAAGTAGACATTAAAAAATAATAAGGTGGATGCAATTTTTTCCACCATCATTAAACGATATTTCGTTTACTCCGTCAAAGAGACAACAACCAATACGCAATACTAACCCTTAAAAACGAGAAGAAAATGAAAGCAATCAAATATCTGGCAATTGTTGCCATGCTGGTGTTGTCGCAGATAGCAGCCAGCGCACAATCCACCGTCTACAGTTCGCAGTTGGGTCCGATCATCACTGCCCTCAAGGCCGATCCCACGAACCCCAATGCAGCCAAGGACCTGGTGAAGACCTATGTGAAACAGTTCAAGAAGAATCCCGAGGCCCTCGTTGCCCTCGGCAATGCCTACTTCACTGCCAAGCAGTATGACAAGGCCATCATGTATGCCGACATGGCGCTGAAGAAGAACAAGAACTTCGGTGATGCCTACGTGCTGAAAGGCGACGTGGAGGCTCTGAAGGACGATGGTGGCGAGGCCGCCATGTGGTATCAGCAGTCGATGACCCTCGACCCCACCAACCCCAACGGCTATACCCGTTACGCCAGCATCTACCGCAAGCGTGACCCGCAGACCGTGGAGCAGACCATGGAACTCCTGAAGAAGAATGTGCCCAGTTATCCTGCTGATGCAGAACTCGGCCACATGTTCTGGTCTATCGACCTCAGGAAGGCCTATGAGTACTATCAGCGCACCAACCCGAGCACCATCGACGAGAGTTTCCTCTATGAGTATGCCCAGGCTGCCTATTACCTCGACAAGAAGGAAGAGGCCTTTAATCTGAGTAGCATTGGTGTGAGACGCTTCGCCGGTGAGGCTTATGAGGAGTACTTTGCACGTTATGCCCTCTACAGTGCCGTTGACCTGGACAAGATGGACCAGACCGCCCAGTTCGTGCAGACTTTGAAAAACTCGAAGCAAGACCTCGTGACCAAGGACTACCTGTATCTCGGTAGAGTGGCTGCCAGTCAGGGACAGTACAACGATGCCATCGAGAACTACAAGAAGTCACTCGACCTCGACGGAGAGAACATCCTCAACTACAAATACATGAGCGAGGCCTACAAAGGTCTTGGCGATGAGGCAAAAGCCCTTGAGTTCAGCGAGAGATACATCTCCCTCGACCCGAAGGCCGCTCCTTCCGACTTCGTCAACCTGGCTACCATCTACCTGAACAGGGCCAAGGCCGGCACCGACAAAGAGGCCGACTTCTCGAAAGCCATGTCCGTATACGACAAATTGGCTGATAAGTATCCCACTATTGCCAGTTTCGCTCACTTGCAGCAGTGCAAGGCTGGTGTAGACCTCGAGAAGACCGACTACGTGGAGACGAAGGGCAAGCAGGTGATTGACGAGTTGAAGGACAAGACCGACCTTAAGGACAGCGAGAGAGGTTACCTTACCGAAGCCTACCGCATCGTGGGTCTCGCCATCTGGCGCGACAGCAAGCGTGGCGTGGAAGTTGCCCGTCCTTATCTCGAGAAACTCATCCAACTCGACCCCGAAAACCCTGTATCGGTACAGGCTAAGAAAGCACTTGGAATGTAACAATAAAAATCCCCGGCCTTTGGCTGGGGATTTTTATATTATTGAAAATTGAAGATTGAAAATTGAAGATTTTGTCGTGCCTCAGCATACTGAAAGCATATGCTTCTGTTTGCCTCAGGCTTGCACGACATGATATTTTCAGGCATGCAAAAAGGCGGCCAAAAGCCGCCTTTTTGTTTATCCTTTCCTTTCTTTATGGAAGACTGATAGCCTCTGATGGGCATACATCAGCACAAGTTCCACACTCAGTGCAAGCATCGGGGTCAATCGAATACTTCTCACCCTCGGAGATGGCTCCAGCGGGGCACTCGTCAATACATGTACCGCAAGCGATGCAGTCTTCACCAATTACATAAGCCATAATTCAAAATATTTTCGTTAATACTGTTTTCTATTATAGGACGTACCTATTTTATTCGCTGCAAAGATACATTTTTATTCTCATATACCTACAATTAGGTATGGAATTTTTTACTATTTAGACATTGTCAAAATAAGAACAAATGCAATAAGGTTGGCCAAACGCCGTTATTATAATATGACCCACCGTTTGATTCCACTTCTACTGGCAATAATTACCGTTGTTCCTGTCTTCTCGCAGGACAGGAAGGTGGAGAACCGGCCTTATATCGACCTGAGGCCGTTTCACTTTGGCGTGCTTGTGGGAACCCACCTCCAAGACATCGAGATGCTGAACGTTGGGCCTCAGATGGTGGAACTTGAAGACGGCACCACTGTCGAGCGGCTGATATCGTGCGACCAAGACCGTTGGGACCCCGGATTCAACGTGGGAGTGCTGGGAGAGTTGCGTCTGAACACCAATTTCCAGTTGCGTCTGGCGCCCACGATGTATTTCGGCACCCGCCATTTTACCTTTATCAACCATTCTGAAGATCGGCTCATAGAGGAGCATCAAGACCTGAAGACCGCCTATATCGCTGCCCCCATCAACCTCATTTTCTCGGCTCCCCGTTTCAACAACCATCGTCCGTACATGATGATGGGCATCGACCCGATGATCAACCTTTCGGGCAAAGACGAGCAATTCATCAAGTTGAAGCGCTACGACCTGTTCCTGGAATTGGGTCTGGGTTGCGATTTTTACTTGCCTTTCTTCAAGTTACGCCCCGAACTCAAGTTCATGTTCAGTCTCACCAACAGTCTCGACACCGACCATGTGAACCACATGAAAAACAAGAACATGATTATGTATGCCAATTCGGTGAGCGAGGCCCGCACCAAACTGTTTGTTTTGACATTCTATTTCGAGTAGGGTTAGCACTATTTATTGGTTCTCCATCTACTTTGTGTTCACAAATGAACCACAAATAAGACTTATATTGGCACTATATAAAAATATTTTCTCCTTAAGTGCCTGTATATCAAAAAAAAGTATTACCTTTGCACCGCTTTTCCGCGTAATCGCTGACAGGAAGAAGAGTAGCCTAGTTATGTTGCGTGCGAAATGACAACCAATATTTAACAGTTAAGCACAATGGATTTAATTAAAGTTGCTGAAGAAGCATTTGCTACTGGCAATCAGTTCCCGGAGTTTCATCCTGGCGACACCATCACCGTAGCCTACAAGATTATCGAGGGTAACAAGGAGCGTATCCAGTTATACCGTGGTGTGGTGATCCGCATTTCCGGTCATGGCGACAAGAAACGTTTCACCGTCCGCAAGATGTCGGGCACTGTAGGTGTGGAGCGTATTTTCCCCATCGAGTCACCCAACATCGCCAGCATTGAGGTGAACAAACGCGGTAAGGTGCGTCGCGCCAAACTGTATTACCTGCGCAAACTCACTGGCAAGAAGGCCCGCATCAAGGAGAAGAGAACTCCTCTGCAGCCAAAGGCTTAATTACCGGTCATTCGCCATCGCTCTATCCGAAGCCCGGCGATTGTCCATCAGAAATAAAGGGGTTTCAGACAATGAAACCCCTTTTCTGTTTTCATTATCGAATTATCGTCAAATACCCATACCATCATGAAAGAGTTAGCATTGAAATACGGTTGCAACCCCAACCAGAAACCCTCCCGCATCTTCATGGAAGAGGGTGAGTTACCCCTCGAAGTGCTCAATGGCCGTCCTGGCTACATCAATTTCCTCGATGCCCTGAACAGTTGGCAACTGGTGAAAGAGTTGAAGCAAGCCACCGGCCTGCCCTCCGCCGCCAGTTTCAAACACGTGTCGCCCGCCGGTGCTGCCGTGGGACTTCCCCTCAGCGACACCCTCAAGAAGGTGTATTTCGTTGACGACATCAAGGAGGAACTCTCTCCCATCGCCTACGCCTATGCCCGTGCCCGCGGTGCCGACCGTATGAGCAGTTACGGCGACTTTGTAGCGCTGAGCGACACCTGCGATGCCGTGACCGCCACCCTCCTGAAGCGTGAGGTGAGC
>JAEEGI010014414.1_pt1 | contig 16620 bp, 12 predicted proteins | sample 8958751 | NCBI WGS metagenome assembly JAEEGI01 (sample SAMN16246545, study PRJNA631951) | gut metagenome | biome: gut microbiome; feature: rumen; material: KS-attached | host: Bos | place: Iran: Karaj | collected 2018-10
CGACGAACTCGTCGAGGCCATCCTTACCAACGGCGACCACGAGATCATGATCGCGGCCAGGAACGGACGCTGCGTCCGCTTCCCGGAGAGCGACGCCCGTCCTCTCGGCCGAGGCGCTTCCGGCGTCCGCGGCATAAATATCGAGGATGACGACGAGGTTGTCGGAATGATCTCAGCAGACCCTTCCGACCCGGAGAGTTCCGCCCATACCGTGCTGGTAGTCAGCGAGAACGGGTATGGTAAGCGCTCCCATCGGGAGGACTACCGTGTCACCAGCAGGGGAGCCAAGGGTGTCAAGACTTTGGACATCACCGACAAGACTGGCCCGCTTGTTGCAATGAAGACGGTATCGGAGGATAACGACCTGATGATTATCAACCGTTCGGGCATGACCATAAGGATGTCCGTAAGTGACATAAGGGTGGCCGGAAGGGCCACGCAGGGTGTCAAACTCATCAACCTCAGGGGCGCGGACTCCATCGCCGCAGTCTCTGTTGTAGCCAAATCCGAGGAAGAGGGAACGGCCGCCCCTGAAGCCGGCGCCGAAACCACAAGCCCCGAAATCGAGGAATAATCATTAACAACTACTAACTATATTTTCTTATGAAAAAAATCTTTATCGCACTGGCACTGATCGCTTCCGTGACTTTCGCCTCTGCACAGAACAACGTCAAGTCCCTGAGTGCAGCCAAGTCCGCCCTCGAGGCCGCTGAGGCTGCTGCCAACAACGCCAAGAAAGCCACCAAGGTGGCCACCTGGCTGAAACTCGCCAGCTCCTATATGGACGCTTATAACGCCCCTATGGGCAACGGTTGGATCGGCGCCTCTGCACAGGAGCTCAATCTCGTCATGGGCAACCAGCGCGCCATGTCCGCGGAGAACGTCGAGATCAACGGCAACAAGTACCTCAAGAAGACCTATCCTACCGCCGACTACTATTTCAACCAGGGTGGTCAACTCTCCATGATCAGGGTTACCCAGCCCATTGCCCAGAATGCACTTGAAAAGGCTCTCGACGCTTATAAGAACGCTCTCAAGACCGACCCTAAGGGTACCAAGACCGACGAGATCGTCAAAGGTGTCGAGACCATAATCGAGAAACTTAATCAGGAGGCCTATGACGCCTACACCATGGGCGACTTCGCCACTGCCAGCAAGTATTTCGAGGCTGCCGCCAATGCTTCTGCGACCGCTCCCATCAACAAGTTTGACGGTGAGTCCGTCTACAACGCAGGTTTCTCCGCCTGGGCAGGCGGTGACTCCAACCGTGCCAAGACCTTCTTCCAGAAGTGTATCGACAACAAGTATTTCGGCGAGAACGGCGACGTCTATGCCAAGCTTGCTGAAGTCACCGAGAAGCTCGGCGACAAGGAGGGTTCCAAGAACATCCTCGAGGAATGCTTCGCCGCCTTCCCGTCCATCCAGTCCATCCTCATCGGCCTCATCAACTATTATGTGAACTCCAACCAGGATACCGACCGTCTCTTTACCCTTCTTGACAACGCCAAGAAGAACGAGCCCAACAACGCTTCCCTCTACTATGTCGAGGGTAACATCTACAAGGAGCTCGGCAAGCTCGAGGAGGCTGTCGCTTCCTACAAGAAGTGCTCCGAGATGAATCCCGACTACGAGTATGGCTACATCGGTGAGGGACTGCTTCGCTACAATGAGGCTTTCGAGATCCAGGAGGAGGCCCAGGCCGAGCTTGACGACGCCAAGTACAATGCTCTTGTCGACAGGTTCGACGCCGCCCTCAAGGCTTGCATCACTCCTTTCGAGAAGGCTCTCGAGATCACCAAGGACGAGTCGCTCAAGCCCAGCATCGCCGAGTATCTCAAGAATGCCTGCTATCGCTTCCGCGAGGAGCCCGGCTTCCAGGAGAAGTACGACAAGTATTCCAAGATCGCCGCTGGCGAGTAATCTTTGCTGAATATGAAAACAGCCTGCAGAATCCTGCAGGCTGTTTTTTTATTCCTCTGCCAGACCTTTGTCGAAGGCCTTGACTATCTTGGTGACGAGGGGGTGCCGGACGATGTCGTCGTTGGAGAAGCGGATGACGCTGATGCCCTTGATGCCTTCGACCAGGCTGATGCCCTTCAGCAGGCCGCTGTCAGCCCTGTTGGGGAGGTCCACCTGGGTTGCGTCGCCCGTGACGATGAACTTGGCGTTGCAGCCCATTCGGGTGAGGAACATCTTGAGCTGGCCGATGTTGGTGTTCTGGGCCTCGTCGAGGATGACGCAGGCCCTGTCGAGCGTGCGTCCGCGCATGTAGGCGAGAGGTGCGATCTGGATGGTGCCGTCGGCCATGAACTCGGAAAGTTTCCTGTGGGGGATCATGTCGCCCAGGGCGTCGTAAAGTGGCTGGAGATATGGGTCAAGCTTGTCCTTGAGGTCGCCCGGCAGGAAACCGAGGCGCTCTCCGGCCTCGACGGCAGGCCGGGTGAGGATGATGCGCTTGATCTCGCGGTTCTTGAGCGCGCGGACGGCAAGCGCGATGGCTATGTAGGTCTTGCCGGTGCCGGCCGGGCCGACGGCGAACACGAGGTCGTTGTCGAAGTAGGCCTTGACCATCTCCTGCTGTGTGAGATTACGGGCGCGGATGGGTTTCCCGTCGGTGCTGTGGACGATGACGGCGTCGCCGCTCTGCCTGAAACGGTCCGGCGAAGAATCCCCGTCGAAGATGTCCTCGACGTCGTAGACGGTGAGGTTCATCTTGCGGTGACGTCTTTGTACCAGTTCGTTGAACTTCATCTCGAAATCCTCGATGCGGGCTTCCTTGCCGTCAAGGATGATTTCGTCGCCGCGGGCGACTACCTTGAGCTCGGGGAAGTAGGTACAGAACTCTTCCAGGATCTTGTTCCCGGCGCCGAAGATCTCGATGGGGTCAATGGCTTCCAGCTTGATGGTTTTCCTCATATATTCCAGTTTCTTTTATTACCCTATTATATGTTGCGGTCATATTGTCGTAGTCTGAAGGGGTGAGCCACTCGTCCCGGCGTCCGAGGAACGCTTTGACGGGGATTGTCACGTAATTGTCGCGGAGCATGCCCGGCAGGCAGCACCAGAGGAAGACAAGTTCCGGCTCGAGCATCTTCTTGGACCCGTCCGGGAAGTGCACGAATCGTGCCCGGACGGCAAGTTCCAGCCGCGTGTTCTCCTTGCTCATGTTAGAAACGGCGTTGCCCATGGAATAGATGACGGGCACGCCGCGGACGTGGGATGTGTCCTGGATGACGTGGGGGTGCGCGCCGACAATAAGGTCGGCTCCCTGGTTCGCAAGCCATGCGGCCCATTCCGCCTGTTCCCGGGAATGCCTAAGGATGAACTCGTCACCCCAATGGGGGAGGGCGATGATGAAATCGGCGCCCCGTTCCTTGGCGCGGGCGATCATCTGCCCGACGTCTTCGCGGTCCATGGAATGGATGAGCGGCCAGCCGTCATAAGGCTCGTAATTGCTTCCGTATGTGAAGTTTACGAAGGCGAGGCGGATACCTTTGCCCACGATGACGAGAGGATTGAGCAGGGAGTCGGCAGCAGGATCGGCTGCACAGCCGGTGTACCTGACGCCACAACTGTCCAGCATCGAATCGTAGACCTGGAGGGTGCGCCTGATACCGCGTCTTCCTTTGTCCAGGATGTGGTTGTTGGCAGTCAGGAACACGTCCACGCCGTGTGCGGCGATGCTATATGCATAGTTGTCAGGGGCGGAGAAGGAAGGGTATCCTGTATATGGTTTCCCGGCAAGTGAAAACTCGAGGTTGGCGACGGAGATGTCCGCATCGCGGGTGATGCTCCCGAGTTCCTCGAAGAATCCGTCGCAGTCGTATTCCATCTGGCGGGAATGCATCATAACATCGCCGAGGAATGTGACGGTGACGGTGTCCGGCTTCGCCCTGAACGGTCTCGGGTATGGAACGGCATAATCCCACTGCGCCCGGGCGGACCCGCAGAGGGCCAGGAGGGTGAGGGTGAATATGGCTTTCCACTGGTGGCGCATCGGCACGGTTTTTCCTGTTACGGGTACAAATATACATTTTTTTTGTTGTCGAAACTTAATTCACTAAATTTGCATTTTGTTGAAAATGGCCTTATGAAGAATAAGATTCTTGTTATCAGTGCGTTTCTGATCGCCTTGCTGACCGCTTGCGGATGTGATATGTTCCGTGCGCTGGCAGGTCGTCCGACCTCTTCGGACTTGAAGGCGATGCGCACCACCCTGGTCGCCCGCGAAGCTGCGGAAGCGGCCCGGAAGGATTCGCTGGAGCGCGTCCGCCTCGAGGCCGAGAAAGCGGCCCGTATGGCGGCAGCCCTCGACACGCTTGAATCGATGAAGGGACTGCTCCGCACTCCTGCCCGTTTCAACGGACTGGCTTCGGGGATTGAACCCAGCGCCAAATACTATATCGTGGTCGGATCCTTCAGGGACAGGGCCAATGCACAGAAATACAGCGAGAAGCTGACCGCGGACGGCTATCCCGCCGAGGCGGTGGGCTTCCGCAACGGCTTTACTGCCGTGGGCGTCTGCCCCACGGACGACCCTTCCGCCCTTCTGGCTTCGCTCAGGAGCGTGCGCAAGGAGAAGTTCTGCCCCAAGGAAGTCTGGGTTCTTGTAAATGAATAGGTTATGAGGAGAGCTCTGTTTTTCTTTATCCTGTTCACGTGCACCGCTTCCTTCTGTGCCGCGCAATACCGCGACGACGTCTATCGTGGCCTTAATGACAGCGAGACGGTTGCCGCCATGCGCGAGCACGTCGGCTTTCTCGCTTCCGCGGCGCTGGAAGGCCGCGCCGCCGGCTCGGAGGGCGAACTCGAGGCCGCAGACTATGTCAGGGAAGTGCTGGAGGCCTACGGTGTCGAACTCCTGTCCGGAGTCGACGGAGACGAGTTCGGCATCAAGAGGGACAACGGCGACACCCTTGTGTCGCGCAATGTCATAGGCATAATCAGAGGAAACGACAAGACCCTGAAAGACCGCTACATCGTCGTCGGAGCGCGCCTCGACAACATAGGGACGCGTATCATTACCGTCGACGGAGAACCTGTGACAAACATCTACAACGGCGCGAACGGCAACGCCTCGGGCGTGGCGATGATGCTGGAACTGGCACGTATGCTGAAGGTCAACTCCTTCATGCTCAAGCGTTCCGTCGTTTTCGTGGCTTTCGGCTCCTCGCTCGAGTCGCATATAGGTTCGTGGTATTTCCTCAACCGTTCTTTCAAGGATGCCGACAAGATTGACGGCATGGTCAACCTTGACATCGTCGGCAGCGGAAGGGGATTCTACGCATATACCTCTTCCAATGCCGACATGAACCGCATCGTCAACCGCGTGAACGCTACCCTCCAGCCGGTAAAGCCTGAAGTCACTGCCACTGAGCCCGTTGACTCGGACCATAGGATGTTCTACGCTTCCGAAATCCCTTCCGTACTCTTCACCACAGGGATGTATCCCGAGTATGGAACCGTCCGTGACACTCCCTCCATCGTGCATCTCGACGACATGGAGCTCGAGCTGGAGTATATTTACAATTTCACCCTTGAACTCGCGAACGGGGCGGCTCCGTCTTTCTTCCCGGACCGTACGCCTGCCGCTCCAGCCGTATCTGCCGGTGCCATCCCATACTACGAATGTGACATTCCGCCGACCTTCCTTGGCAGCACCGACCCCAAGGTTTTCCTTGAGAAATGGGTCTATGCGTACCTCAAGTATCCGCAGGAGGCTGTCAGGAACGGCGTACAGGGGCGAGTACTTGTGGATTTCGTCATTGACGAGAAAGGGAAGATGACCGACGTAAAGGTGTTGAAAGGCGTGGATCCTCTGCTCGATGCCGAAGCCGTCAAGGTCGTGAGCGCATCGCCGGACTGGAAACCTGCCAGGCTTCAAGGCAGGAAAGTCCGCTCGGAGATGTCACTCTATGTTGAATTCAAACTCGAAAAGAGAAAAAACAGATAGGAATACAGATGGATTACGATTTCAAGTCAATCGAAAGCAAGTGGCAGGCCTGGTGGGCTGCAAACAAGACGTTCAAGACCTCGCTGGACCCCTCCAAACCGAAATACTATGTCCTCGACATGTTCCCTTATCCTTCCGGAGCGGGACTGCACGTCGGACATCCGCTGGGCTATATCGCCAGTGATATCTTCTCACGCTACAAACGCCTGACCGGCTACAATGTCCTCCATCCGATGGGATACGACGCCTTCGGCCTGCCGGCCGAACAGTACGCCATCCAGACCGGTCAGCATCCCGAGAAGACCACGACCGAAAACATCAACCGCTATCGCAGCCAGCTCGACCGCATAGGCTTCTCGTACGACTGGGACCGTGAGGTCCGCACCTGCGACCCCGCTTTCTACAAGTGGACCCAGTGGGCTTTCCTGAAGATGTTCGGCAGTTGGTATGACAACGCCCTGCAGAAAGCCCGTCCGATCGAGGAACTGGAGGCATGCTTCGCAGCAAAGGGCTCCGCAGGAGCGGACGCCGCCTGCTCGCGGGATTTGGAGTTCTCGGCTCAGGAATGGAATGCCATGTCCGAAAAGGAGAAATCCGACACTTTGATGAACTACCGCATCGCTTACCAGGGCGAGACTTCGGTCAACTGGTGCGAAGGCCTGGGCACGGTCCTGGCCAACGATGAGGTCAAGGACGGCCTGTCCGTGCGCGGCGGCTTCCCCGTGGAGCAGAAGAAGATGACGCAGTGGCAACTGCGCGTGTCGGCCTATGCCGGCCGTCTCCTCGACAGCCTCGAAAAACTGGCCTGGACGGACTCCCTCAAGGAAATGCAGCGCAACTGGATCGGCAAGTCCGAAGGTACCGAGGTGGTGTTCGACACCATCAACGGTGAAAAGCATCTTCCTGTCACTATCTTCACAACGCGCGTGGATACCATCTACGGCGCAACGTTTATGGTGCTCGCTCCTGAAAGCGAACTCGTGGACGAACTCACTTTGCCTGCTCAGGCAGAGGCTGTCGCCGAATATGTCAAGCAGGTCAAGAAGAAGACGGAGCGCGAGCGTATCGCCGAGACCAAGACTGTAACCGGCGTATTCTCGGGATCGTACGGCATCAACCCCATCACCGGGGAACGTATCCCTATCTGGATCTCCGAATACGTGCTTGCCGGATACGGTACCGGCGCCATCATGGCCGTCCCCGCGCACGACAGCCGCGACTACGTCTTCGCCAAGACCTTCAACCTCCCCATCATCCCCATCATCGAGGGCTGCGACGTGAGCGAGCAGAGTTTCGATGCCAAGGAAGGCCGTATGTGCAACTCCGGTTTCCTCGACGGACTCGAGGTCAAGGAGGCTATCGAACGCGCAAAGGACTATTTCGAGGAGAAAGGCATGGGCCGCCGCAAGACCAACTATCGCCTGCGCGACGCCATCTTCTCGCGCCAGCGCTATTGGGGCGAGCCTTTCCCCATCTATTACAAGGACGGCATCCCGACTCCGCTCCCGGAGTCCGAACTGCCTCTCGAACTGCCTGAGATAGAGTCGTTCAAGCCCGCTGCGAATGGCGAACCACCGCTCTCGAGGGCCAAGGACTGGACGTATAACGGATATCCTCTGGAGAAGAGTACCATGCCCGGCTTCGCCGGATCCAGCGCGTATTATCTCCGGTATATGGATCCTCATAACGGCGATGCCCTAGTGGACAAGGCCGTCGACGAGTACTGGCGCGACGTCGACCTCTACATCGGCGGCACCGAGCACGCTACCGGTCACCTCATCTATTCCCGTTTCTGGAACAAGTTCCTTTACGACCTCGGCTACGTCTGCGAGGACGAACCCTTCAAGAAACTTGTCAACCAGGGAATGATCCAGGGACGGTCCAACTTCGTCTACCGTATCGTCGGCACCAACACCTTCGTCTCGCTCGGCCTCAAGGACAAGTATGAGACCACCGAGATCCACGTCGACGTCAACATCGTCTATAACGACAGGCTCGACGTCGCCGCATTCAAGGCATGGCGTCCGGAGTATGCCGATGCCGAGTTCATCCTCGAGGCCGGCGAGTACATCTGCGGTTGGGCCATCGAGAAGATGAGCAAGTCCATGTTCAACGTGGTCAACCCCGATCTCGTATGTGACACGTACGGTGCCGATACCCTGCGCCTGTACGAGATGTTCCTCGGCCCCCTTGAGCAGTCCAAGCCCTGGGATACCAAGGGCATAGACGGAGTCAACCGCTTCCTCAAGAAGTTCTGGAGGATGTTCTACGACCGTGACAACTGGCTCGTCACCGACGAGGCCCCGACGCCGGCCGAACTCAAGGCCCTTCACCGCCTCATCGGCAAGGAGAAGGCCGACATAGAGACTTTCTCGTTCAATACTACCATCAGCGCGTTCATGATCGCCCTCAATGAACTTTCGGCGCTCAAGTGCAGCAAGCGTGCGGTTCTCGAGCCGCTCGTCATCCTGCTCTCGCCCTTCGCTCCGCATATCTCCGAGGAGCTCTGGCACGCACTCGGACATGAGGACAGCGTCACATACGCCTCCTTCCCGGAATATGTCGAGGCCTATACAGTCGAGGACAGTTGCACGTATGCCGTGTCGTTCAACGGCAAGACCCGCTTCACCGTCGACCTCCCCAAGTCGGCGGGCAAGGACGAAGTGGAGGCCGAAGTGCGTTCAATGGAGCAGACCGCAAAGTATACGGACGGACATGACATCGTCAAGGTAATCGTGGTCCCTGGAAAGATCGTGAACATCGTGATCAAGTGATTGTGATGGAAACCGAAAGGAAAAAATACTATCTTGTCAACGACTTCATCATCCTGACCATCGCGTGTTTCATCTTCGCGATGGCCTGGGAGGGTTTCATGATCCCGAACGGCATGTCGGCCGGAGGTATGATGGGTCTCTGTACGGTCGTGCAGTATGCCACCGGTGGCCTCATCCCGGCCCAGTATTCCTATTTCGCCATCAATGTCATCCTGATCGTCGTGGCGGTCATAGCGATGGGTATAGGATTCGGGTTCAAGACCATATATTGCATAGTCGTTTCTTCGCTTGCAATGGAGGTGATCGCCTCCGTCCCGGAGATCCATTCCGTCATGGGGCAGTTCTTCTATGTGCGCGAGACGCTTCTCATACCCATCATAGCCGGCCTTCTGGAGGCCGTCGGCCTCGGCCTCGTCCTCAGATACGGCGCGAGCACGGGAGGCACTGACATAGTGGCACTTATGGTCAATAAGTATTGGCCGGTCTCACTCAGCAAGGTTTTCCTGATCTCGGACATCGTCATCGTAGCGCTGCTGCTGTTCCTCCCTGACAAGTCATTCGCCGACAGGGTGTACGGTCTCGTGGAGATTATAACGTTCTCGGCCATTATCGATTATGTCGTCGGCGGCGACAAGTCCTCGTACCAGCTTCTTGTATTCTCGGACCACTATGCCGATATCGCCGACCATATCATTAACAATATGGACCGCGGCGTTACCGTGCTCAGCGCGCAGGGCTGGTATACCAAAAAGGAAAAGAACGTCCTCCTGATCCTCATCAACCGCAAGCAACTTCCATCCCTTACCAAGGTCATCAAGGAGGTCGGCCCGCGTGCGTTCATGTCGGTGTCCTCCACGAACAACGTATATGGCGAGGGCTTCGAAGAGATCAAGACTGGCATTAAACGGAAAAACAAATCAGAAAACAATGCCTCTTAAAGAAAAGACATTCCTTAATCATGTCAAGGATTATGCGCTCCTTGTCCTGGGCCTTCTTCTCTATGTGCTTGGATGGACGGTATTCCTCGTGCCCAACAACCTCGTAGGAGGCGGGGTTACGGGCGTGGCTTCCATCATCCAGTATGCCACGCACGGCTTCATTAAAATCGGTTACACCTATTTCACCGTCAATATCATCCTGCTGGTCATAGCCCTTTTTACTCTTGGCAAGGGCTTCGGCAGCAAGACCGTCGTGGCCATCATCCTCGCATCGCTGGGGCTTAACCTTTTCCAGACCCTGATTCCGGCGGAGATCTGCCAGACCCTGGCCGTGGAGAACGGCAAACTCATGAGCGTGATCATGGGAGGCATATTGGTCGGAGTAGGCATCGGCCTGACAATGTCGGCGGGCGGCAGCACCGGCGGCACCGATATCATCGCGTTGATAGTGAATAAGTACAGGGGCGTATCGCCCGGCAGGATGATCCTCGGGATGGACCTGGTCATCATCCTTTCCTCGCTCTTCGTACCCTCATATACGGCAGACGGCGCGCTGATCCCTTTCACCGAGAAGATAGTCACCGTAGTATACGGTCTTATACTCATTACGGTCTGCAGTTCCGTCCTGGATCTGTACCTCGCCGGTTCCAAGCAGTCCGTGCAGCTCTTCATACTGTCGCAAAAGTACGAGGAGATAGCAGATGCCATTGCCAAGGACCTGCACCGTGGGGTGACAGTGTTGGACGGACAGGGATGGTATACCAAGCAGTCGACACATGTCTTGATGGTCCTTACCCGCAAGGCCGACCTCAACATCATGCTGCGTTACATCAAGTCCATAGACCCGGATGCATTCCTGTCGGTCTCCACCGTGACGGGAGTTTACGGCAGGGGTTTCGAGTCCATCCATATCCGACATTCGTCCAAGAACATCGGAAAAGCATAAAAAAAGATATATTTCGTCTTAATACCCCCCTCTTCGCGTCGAACGCGAAGAGTTTTTTTTAATATTTGGGGGAGTGTTCCTATTGGTGATGGGTTATGGAGAAAGTGTTCGTCTATGGATTTCCCGGATTCTTCGTTTCTCTCTGGCTGTTTGTCGGGCTGCGGGGGAAGGGGAGCCCGGGCTTGGGAGCGTGGATGCTCCAACTTGTCCCGGCCGTGCTCGTGGAAGGCATAATACTGTTGGACGAATACATGTCCGCTGGCGGGATACCTGCGCCCCTCCTTGCCGCCGACCTCCTTTTCCTGGATGCGGTGGTCCTGCAGATGACCGGGTTTCAGCCGGGTACGCGGGTATTTACGGCTGTAACAGTTATCCTTGCATCGGCAGGATTGGCGAGAAGCGTGATCGAACTGACAGGGCAGACGGTACCTTTGGGCTCGGTGACTTTCATGACGTTGTGTTCGTCCATGCTTCTGCTGTATACCGTACTGTCGTATGTGTACATCCTGTTCAACACGGAACGTACCCGGAACCTTGCCTCAGATTGCCATACAATACACGAGGGAAGGTCGATATGCGCCCTGGGGCTCGCCCTTGCCGGTATCGTCATCCTCGTCGCGTGCCCGTATGACGATGTGCTGTCACGCATCGTATCACTCCTTGTCTCGCTGCTTCTGGTGATGTTATACATGTACCTGCAGGTCCGCGCCTCCCTCGGCCCCTCCGCCCTGAAGGCTATGTCATTTCCGACAAAGGGAGCGCCCGGCCATCAAAGGACTGAGCCTGAGCGCGTCATGGACGAGTCGAAGCGTATCGACATACTCTTCGAGAGGGTGGAGGAGTATATGCAGAAGGAGAAGCCTTACCTGGACGACATGTTCTCCCTGTCGGGACTTGCGATGGAGATGATGACCAACAAATCAATGCTGTCCAAGACAATCAACGAGAAAGCCGGGAAGAACTTCTGCCAGTATGTCAACTCCTACAGGATCAAGCATGCCGTAGCGCTCATCAAACGCGACAGGAGACTGAAGGTCGGGGAACTTTCCCTGATGTCGGGGTTCCATACCGTCGCCTCGTTCAACATGGCCTTCAAACTGTTCATGAACGACACTCCTAGCGAGTATATGCGCACACTGTATTCGGAAGGTCTGGCCAGGAAGAGGGCAGGGGAGCAGTGATATCCACCGTCGTGCCCTTGACGGGATGGATGAATTGTATGTGTCTGGAGTGTAATGAGATACCTCCGTCTGGGTTGGAGCGTGGAGCGCCGTATTTGAGGTCTCCCTTGATGACGCAGCCCATCCCGGCGAGCTGGCAGCGGATCTGGTGATGCCTGCCGGTAAGCAGTTCTACCTCGAGCAGGTGATACCGCTCCGTGTGGCAAAGATAGCGGTAACGGAGCCTTGCCGGTTTCGCGTCGCGGTTCTTCGCCCCGGTCTTGGCGATGAAAGTCTTGTTGAGCTTTTCGTTGCGGACGAGCCAGTCTTCCAACTCCGCTTCGGGAACCACCGGCGCACTGCAGCAGAGCGCCCAGTATGTCTTGTGCACTGAGCCTTCCCGGAACAGTGCCGTCATGCGTTCCAGGGCCTTGGAGGTCTTGGCGAAGACCACTATGCCGCTCACGGGCCTGTCCAGGCGGTGCGGTATGCCCATGAATACCTGTCCGGGCTTGCCGTCACGCTGCGCGACGAAGGCCTTGAGGGTCTCCGCCAGGCATTCGTCGCCAGTCCTGTCTCCTTGCACGATCTCGCCAGCCCTCTTATTCACGATGAGCAGATGGTTGTCTTCGTACAGGATCCTGTCCTCCAGGTCCCTGTACTCGTCCTCATTCAACGTCCTGTAGTACATTTGTGCGCGTTTTCTGCCACAAAGATAGGAATAATTCTGCCAATTTGTCAGCGGAAATGAATGGCACAGGATTAGATAGGACAGTACGGTGTCGCGGATGAAGTATCCGCCACGGAAAAGATAACGAATAAACAGACATAGTTATGGGAAAAATCATCGGAATCGACCTCGGAACCACCAATTCGTGCGTTTCGGTCATGGAAGGCAACCAGCCTACCGTCATCATCAACAACGAAGGTGAGCGCACCACTCCTTCGGTGGTGGCTTTCACCGACGGCGGAGAGAGGAAAGTGGGCAACCCGGCCAAGCGCCAGGCCATCACCAACCCCGCCAACACCATCTATTCCATCAAGCGCTTCATGGGCGAAACCTTCGACCAGGTATCGACCGAAGTGAACCGCGTACCTTACAAGGTCGTCAAGGGTGACAACAATACCCCGCGCGTAGACATCAACGGCCGTCTTTATACTCCTCAGGAGATTTCGGCCATCATCCTCCAGAAGATGAAGAAGACCGCCGAGGACTACCTCCGTCAGGAAGTGACCGAGGCCGTCATTACGGTCCCCGCATACTTCTCCGACTCGCAGCGCCAGGCCACCAAGGAAGCCGGCAAGATCGCCGGTCTCGACGTCAAGCGTATCATCAACGAGCCTACCGCAGCTGCACTTGCATACGGCCTCGACAAGAAGGACAAGAATTCCAAGGTCGCGGTCTTCGACCTCGGCGGCGGAACCTTCGATATCTCCATCCTCGAGCTCGGTGACGGTGTCTTCGAGGTTATGTCCACCAACGGTGACACCCACCTCGGCGGCGACGACTTCGACCAGGTCGTAATCGACTGGCTTGCCCAGGAGTTCGCGAGCGACAACCATGGAATCGACCTCAAGAAGGACCCTATGGCCCTGCAGCGTCTCAAGGAAGCCGCCGAGAAAGCCAAGATCGAGCTTTCCAGCCAGACTTCCACCGAGATCAACCTGCCTTATATCATGCCTGTCGACGGCATTCCGAAGCACCTTGTCAAGACCCTGAGCCGCGCCAAGTTCGAGATGCTCTGCGACAGTCTGTTCCAGAAGACCATCGAGCCTTGCCGCAAGGCCCTTGCGGACGCCCACCTCAGCGCATCCGACATTGACGAGGTTCTCCTCGTCGGTGGTTCCACCCGTATCCCCAAGATCCAGGAACTCGTGAAGAACTTCTTCGGCAAGGAGCCCAACAAGAGCGTCAATCCCGACGAGGTGGTCGCCATCGGCGCCTCCATCCAGGGCGGTGTCCTCACCGGCGACGTCAAGGATGTCCTCCTGCTCGACGTCACTCCGCTTTCCCTCGGCATCGAGACCCTGGGCGGCGTGATGACCAAGCTCATCGAGTCCAACACCACCATCCCGGTCAAGAAGTCCCAGGTCTTCTCCACCGCGGCTGACAACCAGCCTTCGGTCCAGGTCCGCGTCCTCCAGGGCGAGCGTCCGATGGCCCGCGACAACAAGCTCATCGGCGAGTTCAACCTCGACGGCATCGCTCCCGCACCGCGCGGCATCCCTCAGATCGAGGTGACCTTCAACATCGACGCCAACGGTATCCTCAACGTATCCGCCACCGACAAGGCTACGGGCAAGGCCCAGAACATCCGCATCGAGGCATCCTCCGGTCTGAGCGACGCCGAGATCCAGAGGATGCGCGACGAGGCCAAGGCCAACGAAGCCGCCGACAAGGCCGCCAAGGAGCGCGCAGACAAGATCAACAACGCCGACTCGCTCACCTTCCAGGCCGAGAAGTTCCTCAAGGAGAACGGTGACAAGGTGCCTGCAGATATCAAGGGCGAGGTGGAAAGCAATGTCAACCTCCTCAAGGAGGCTGTCAAGAACCAGAACCTCGACGACATCGACCGTTATTCCGAGGCTCTCAACAAGGCCTTCGAGAGAATGTACCAGGCCAGCGCCGGTGCCCAGCAGGGCGGTCCCCAGGGACCGTTCCAGGGAGGCCCCCAGGGCCCTCAGTACGGCCCTCAGGGTCCTCAGGGTCCTGACACTCCGGACGAGCAGTAATATACATGATGCGGACGGCTCGAACTGCCGTCCGCTTTTTTTATCGTTATGACAGTCAAGAAGAACTTTCCAGTAGTTGGCATGGGTTGCGCCGCCTGCGTGGCCCGCGTCGAGAATACTCTCAGGAAACAGCCCGGCGTCAAGGACGTTTCAGTCAGTCTCGCCTCCAATATGGCCCAGGTCGAATACGACACTGCCGTCGTGTCGGCGGCCGACCTCAAGAAAGCTGTCGTGGACGGAGGTTATGACCTGATCGTCCCGGAAGAGGATGAAGAGGCCGGGCCGGAAGAACCGGACGCCGGAGATGCAAGTGCCCCAGACCTCGACGAAGAGGCGGAACGCATCCGCCAGCGTGAACTGAAATCCCTGCGGATCGGTGCCATGGCGAGCATTTCAGTCGCCTTGGTCGTAATGCTTGTTTCCATGAACTTCAAGGACACTCCTTGGAGGGATGCATTGCTGGTGGCCCTCAGCGCTCCGGTCGTGTTCGGATGTGGCAGGCGCTTCTTCAGGAACGCCTGGAAGCAGTTGAAGCACGGAAGTGCCGGGATGGACACCCTCGTGGCTCTGAGCGTCGGCATCTCCTGGCTTTTCAGCCTTTTCAACGTGCTCTTTCCGTCTTTCTGGACTTCCAGGGGGCTGGAAGCGGGGCTGTATTTCGAGTCTTCCGTGATGATCACTGCTTTCGTACTGCTCGGTCGCTGGCTGGAGGAAAGGGCGAAACACGGCACCACCGCCAGTCTCCGTGCGCTGAAGCAACTTCAACCGGAGGTGAAATGTGCCGTGGGCGATGTAATCCAGGTCGAGCCGGGCTATCGCATTCCCGTAGACGGGATGGTTGTCTCCGGCGTGTCGCTTGTGGACGAGAGCGCCCTGACAGGCGAGTCCGTCCCCGTCGAAAAGGCTGAAGGATCGAAGGTTTACGCCGGGACGACCAACGGCTCCGCAACACTGAAGGTGCAGGCGGAGAAGGTCGGCAACGGCACGCTTCTGGCGGGCATTGTCGACAAGGTGCGTGACGCGCAGGGCAGCAAGGCCCGCATACAGCGCACCGTCGACAGGGTAGCGGCGGTCTTCGTGCCGGTGATAGTAGGAATAGCCCTGTTGACTTTCCTTATCTGGACCTTTGCCGTCCCCGGAGGGGGAGTGGTCAAGGGCATCCTTGCAGCCGTCAGCGTGCTGGTGATCGCCTGTCCCTGCTCACTCGGGCTCGCCACGCCTACGGCGATCATCGCCGGCATAGGCAACGCGGCGCAGAAGGGCATCCTCGTAAAGGATGCCGACGCGCTGCAGGTGGCCGGCGGCATCGACGCAGTCGTCCTGGACAAGACAGGTACCGTGACCGTAGGCTCGGCCGAGAAGTTCGACGCCGACTGGCGTGACGTCATCAAGCCCACCTCGCGCGAGGCCGTGCAGACGATGAAGGAGATGGGACTTGCGGTCTATATGCTAACGGGTGACAAGGCGGATATCGCTGCGGACATAGCCCGCGAAGCCGGCATAGACAACGTTGTCTCGGAAGTCCTTCCGGACGAGAAGCATCATTTCGTGGAGAAACTCCAGGCGGAAGGCCGCAAGGTTGCAATGGTCGGCGACGGCATCAACGACAGCGCCGCCCTGGCGCTCGCGGACCTGAGCGTTGCGATGGGCCGCGGCAGCGACATCGCCATCGACACGGCGATGGCTACGGCCATTTCTTCCGACCTGCGGAAAGTGCCGGAGCTGGTACGGCTTTCAACAAGGACTTCAAGGATAATAAGGGAGAACCTTTTCTGGGCTTTCTTTTACAACGTCCTGGCAGTCCCGGCCGCGGCCCTCGGGCTCGTGAACCCGATGATAGCGGCGGCCTGCATGGCGCTGAGCAGCGTCTGCGTGGTTACCAACAGTTTGAGGTTGAGAAGGGGATGACTCTCCTTACATCAGATACTTGGACATGTCAAGGCCTTCTTCAAGGCCTTTTCTTATTTCCGTAGAAGAAATATCCACCTGGGGTGCGTCGGAGAGTATGCGGATGCGGAAGGTGTCCCCGTCCGGCTCGCTCCGCAGGGCGGCCACGTCCGCCTCCGCGACGTAGCCCGGACGCGGATACACCACGATCCCGTATTCGGTGAGGATA
>JAEEGI010014416.1_pt1 | contig 16619 bp, 11 predicted proteins | sample 8958751 | NCBI WGS metagenome assembly JAEEGI01 (sample SAMN16246545, study PRJNA631951) | gut metagenome | biome: gut microbiome; feature: rumen; material: KS-attached | host: Bos | place: Iran: Karaj | collected 2018-10
GCGGTCTGGCTGATAGGGGTCACGGTGGCGGGGATGGTGACCGAGGTCAGGCCGGTGCAACCGAAGAAGGCATCCTGGCCGATGGTGGTCACGCTGGCGGGGATGGTGACCGATGTCAGGCTGGTGCAACCATAGAAGGCAGCCTGGCTGATAGTGGTCACGCCGGCGGGGATAGTAACCGATGTCAGGCCAGTGCAACCTCCGAAGGCACCCTGGCCGATGGTGGTCACGCTGGCGGGGATGGTGACCGACGTCAAGCCATAGCAATTCCAGAAGGCACTCCCGCCGATGGTGGTCACGCCCTCTTCCATGACCACTGTCTTTATCTGCGTCCAGTTCATGAAGGCATACTCTGCCATCTCTCCATTGCCGCTGATGACGAGACTATCAGCGGTGTCGGAGCCCGGAATCCTGTACAGCGCCCACCTGAGCTGCGAGCCGTCGTGAGTGTCATCCACCTTCCCGCAATTGCCGGAGCTGACCAAACCACTCCACCCAGCATAGAGCTTCAGCACGACTCGGCGGGACCGGTACTGATAGGGCATGGTGTGATCCAGCGGGGTGTTGAAGTCGAAGGGCCTTGTGCACTCCTCGTCCATAAACCAGCCATGGAAATTGGTGCCCTCCTGCCCAGGATCTGGCTCAGGCTTTGTCACAAAACCGCCCAGCGTCAGCTCCTGGTCGGCGGGGGCAGTGCCTTCGAGGCCGTTCAGGTCGAAGGTCACCGTCACGTTTTCCGACCTGAGCCCGAATTTAACGGTGACAAAGCCTGACAGCTGAGGGGCGGAGTAGCTGTCGTCCAAGGGGTCAGCAGTGAGATCTGTTCCCGCACTCCCGTTTCTCCATATCGCACTTTTGACATAGAAAAGGCCGCTGCGGGGCGTGGCATACACCTTCGTTCCATTGGTGCTCACCGACCCTCCGTCGCACTCCGCATAGTTCTCTCCGTCGATGATGTCGACGGTGCACGTAAGGTTCAGTTCGGCAGCACGGCCCTCAATGCCGCACACAGCTAGCAGCAGGGTTAAGATGATAAGTGCTTTTTTCATATTGTTTTGTATTCAAGTTTCGATTGATGAGTATGTTTAAGTCTTTAATGGTGGATAGTGACTGGTGAATGGTGGATGGATACGTGACAAGGGACAGGTTCCTGTCACAATGTCATCTTTTACTTTAGCAGCTTTCTGCCTCCACTCGCCTCCAGCACCTGCATCTGCTGGATGGCAATCTGGTTGAGTTTCACCAGCCGTTCGCTTTGGGGCATACCGTCGTTGATGAGCACGGCATTGATGTTCTCCATGTTCGGCTGTCTCATATCGTTTGTTTGGTTTTTATGTGATTATTTCTTTTCTTCTTCCCTCCGCTTCTGAATGGCGGAGTAACCGATCTCCGGCGGTGCAGACTGCTGCTGCGACTCACCAAGCTGCGTCAGAGCCTCGTACACCAGGATGAGCTCCTTGCGCGTGTCTTCCACAGCTGACTGAGTGGCTGCGCCCGACTCTTCCAGCGCCTTCACACGCTGCCGCAGCTCATCGATGTCCCTTTGGGTCGCAATAAGGGGCAGGGCACGGCGTATAGCCACGAAGGCACGCGTAATCTTGATGCTGATCTCAACGGCCACATCGCTACGCAGTACACTGGACAGCATCAACGCACCATGCTCAGTAAAGGCGATAGGCAAAGAAGTCTTGGGACGCTTCAACCTTGATGTCATCACAAATTGTGATGAGATATCATCCCATTCTGTAGCCGTCAGACGAAACATGAAATCATCAGGGAAACGCTCATTGTTTCGTTTCACAGCTTGGTTGAGGACACGGGTCTCGACACCATATAATCCCGCCAGGTCGAAGTCCAGCATCACGCGCTGGCCTCGTATCTCATAATTTTTCTGCTTGATAGGCTCTAACTCGTCCATAGTTTCTGCTTTCTAGTTCGATGTGCAAAGTTACGAATAATCGGGCGAAACACAAAATAAATCGCGATTTATTTTAGCCTTGACCATATTTTGTTATGCATTTGTTATGCCATAATCGCTGGCTTCCACGTATTTTACTGGGGTTTTGAGGAAAAACATTACAATAACAAAATAACAAAATGTGACAGATGCCTTGCCGAGAAAAAAGTGAAGAAAAAGCTTGGAAGCTCTCGTTTTTTTTCCTATCTTTGCTACGCAAATATGCCATTAACAACAAAGTTGAATATGGAGCGACCATCATGTTTTTTTCCGCTCGGTCGGAAAGTTTCTTGTTAAGATTTTCCGAAAAATATTTTGCTATTCTAAAAAATAATGCTACCTTTGCTGCCAAATTGAGAAACGATGAGAATAATAGCAAAGAGTACGCTGGTGGAGTATTACACCAAGAATCCTCAGGCAAAGTCCGCCCTGGAAGAATGGTACGAGAAGACCAAGAAGTCGGAATGGACTTGCTTTGCTGATATGAAGAACACTTTTAATAGTGTTGATGCTGTGGGCAATCAGCGATATGTCTTTAACATAAAAGGCAACGACTATCGTTTGATTGTACTGATACTCTTCACTCCGAAGACGGTATATATCCGATTCGTTGGAACACACAAGGAATATGATGCTATAAAGGACATTCAAAATATTTAGGAGTATGGCAAAGATAAAGAGTGAGGCTGCTTACCGGGCTGCATTGCACAGGATCGACGATCTGCTCCTGCTGGTGAACGACAATACGCCAGAGGACGACCCCAACTATCTGGAACTGGACATGATCTCGGATATGGTGGAGGAATATGAGGACGTTCATTATCCCATCAGTAAGCCGACATTGATCGACGTTATCAAACTGAGGCTTTACGAGATGGGGATCACTCAGACGAAACTGGCAGAAATGCTCGGACTGAGCAATGCGCGAGTCAGCGAAATACTAAACGGAAAGAGCGAACCCTCGCTGAAAATTGGACGTGAACTAAGCCGGCAGCTGAACATCGACCCTGCAGTAGTGCTTGGTGTGTAAATGATGTGAATTTGCCATATAGAAGATTTCCGTATTGTCGGTTCTTCTATGGATATGAACTACGGATTCTTGGTGCGTTAAGATCTCCAGGGGGACGGATGATGCCCTGTAAACAGAAAGTGAGCATCCTTTCTTGAGAGAGGATGCTCACGGTGTGGCTACAGGTTGACTTTCAGCTCTGCGCCTTGATAGTCGACGGTCTTCTGGCTACAGGTTGACTTTCAGCTCTGCGCCCTGATAGTCGACGGTCTTCTGGATGCCGTTGGGGAGTACGAAGGTGAACTGGCGCTGCTGCAACATGCCGGGATAGCTGCCCTGCCGCTGGCCGATGGTCATCGTGCGGCTGCGGTCGCTCCACTTGAAGGTAATCGTGGAATACATGCCGCGCTCGTAGTTATAGCTGTCGCCCTCATCCTCGTAGAGCGTGAACGATCCGTCGGCACCGGGATAGACGCGCAGCTCGAGTGCATCCCAGATCTTCTCGCCGGCATACTGCATCTCCGGGCCCAGGGGCACGATGCCTCCGGCACGCACGAACATGGGCACGCGGTCGAGCTGTGTCTCGATGGTAAGCGTCTGACCGCCCCAGTACTTGTTGCCTGTCCAGAAGTCGTACCACACGGCTCCTTTAGGCAGATACTTCGTGGCCGTACGCGGTGCCGTGAAGTCGCCTGCCGTGGACTCGCCGGTAGCTGCTGCCTCGTGGTTCCATCCCGACATGGCATCGCCACGCACCACCTGCTCCTTGGTGTACTGTGCCTCGACGATGGGGGCTGCAAGGATGCTGCTGCCGAAGAGGAACTCGTCGGCTATGTCCCACACCTTGCGGTCTGCCACGAAGTCGCTGAACAGCGGACGCATGTAGCTTCCGTTGCCAGAGGTGACCTGCCAGGCGGTGCTATAGAGATAAGGTATGAGGCGATAGCGCAGGCGGATGGCCTTCTCGATGGCGTCGTAGACGGGCTCGCCCTTCTTGCCGAACTGCCATATCTCGCGCGGAGCGGCTTCACCGTGACTGCGGAAGATGGGGCAGAACAGGGCGTACTGCATCCAGCGCACATAGAGCTCCTGATACTGCGGATTGCGTGGTGCTGAGCCTGCACCGCGGTTGTTGTAGGACGAGCAGAAGAACCCGCCGATGTCGGTATTGAAGTTGGGATTGCCTGTGAGGGTATAGCTCAGTCCTGCGGGCAACTGCTTGCGCAGCATGTCCCACGATGAGTTCACGTCGCCGCTCCACATGTTGGAGCCGTAGTGCTGCTGTCCGGCAAAGGCCGAGCGGGTCATGATGAACACGCGCTTCTCGGGCTGGGTGTTGTCGGCCGACTGCAGCGTCTTGCGCTGGGCCTCATACACGCCCTTCACCGTCTCCAGGGGGAAGGCATTGCGCAGGCGGCGCCAGGTGCTGCTGATGCCGGCTTTCTCGTCGTACTGCTCGTCCTTGGGGTTGAAGAAGTCGGGGTCGGTAGAGTCCATCCACCAGCCGTCGACACCCATGTCATAGAGGTTCTTCAGGTTCTGCCAGTAGATGTCGCGTGCCTCCTTGGAGAAAGCATTGTACACGCGCACGCCGGAAGGATATTCCATCTTAGGAGGCCAGCCGGGGATGCCGCTCTGCGGCCATGTCTCGAAGCTGTAGAGCAGTCCCTTGGCCACCAGCTGGCGATAGGCCTTGGTCATCGGTCCGAAGCTGGCCCAGATGGAGATCATGAAGTGGGCGTTCTTACGATGTACCTGTTCTATCATCTGCCGGCCGTTGGCATAGTCCTCGGCGAGGAAGTCCATGGCGTTCCACAGGTAGTTGGAGCCCCAGTACTGCCAGTCCTGGATGATGCCGTCGAGGGGCACCTGCAGCTCGCGGTACTTGTCGACGACGCCAAGCACCTCGCTGACGCTCTTGTAGCGCTCCTTGCTCTGCCAGTAGCCGAAGGTCCAGAGGGGGAACATGGGCACGTCGCCGCTCAGCTCACGCATCTGCCCGATGACGCCGTCGGCCGAACCGCCATACATGAGGTAGTAGTCGACGCAGTCGCCCACCTCCGACGAGAAGCTCATGCCTGCCACGGGATCATCGTCGAACTGCGTGCGCGAGTAGTTGTCCCAGAACAGGCCGTAGCCCTTCACCGACTGGAGCACATTCTGGAAGTCCTCAAGGTTCGACTGCTCCATGAGCTTGTGCTCGCCACGACGGTTGATCTTTCCGTTCTGGATGGTGCCAAGGCCATAGATGGCCTCGTCGCGGTCGAGCAGGAACGTCTGGGCGACGCGGTAGCTGCCGCGGTCAGGACCATTGGCACGCTCATCGAAGGTGGCTCCATGCTTCTCGCGCAGCAGGGTGCGTCCCTTGGCAGCGAAGGTCAAGGCACCTGTGCGCCCGTCTATCCTGACGGTCAACAGACTGGATTGCAGCGTGTTGCCACTCTGGCGCACGATCACGTCCTGAGGCTCAGCCGTCACCACAAGGCTCTTCTTCTCATAATCATGTCCGACGGGGGCCTTCACCACCCTGACGATGCCTGGAGTGTAGAACTCCACGCTCACCTTCGTCCCGCCAATCTCATAGTCGACGGGTTTCGCGGTTGTGGCTGCCGTCGCCATCCATAGCGCGGCCACCACCATTGCTAGTCTTTTTCCCATAGTTGTTCGTTTTGTCAGTAATACTATTTCCGCTACAAAGGTAAGCATTATTTTTCAAACCACCAAATAAATGGCTGCCAAAGCTTACTTCACTACGAAGTCGAAAGCCTGCAGGTCGCGGTCGAGGGAGCTGGTGCCGACGAGGATCTGGTAGTTGCCGGCATAGACGCTGAGCTCGTCGATGGCCTCATCGTAGTACTCGAAGGCCTCGCCGTCGAGGACGACTGTAGCCGTCTTGGTCTCACCAGGCTTCAGGCTGAGCTTCTGGAATCCCTTGAGGGCCTTGATGGGAGCGCCAGCATCGCCGAGGCGCTTGACGTAGACCTGCATGGTCTCGGTGCCCTCACGCTTGCCGGTATTGGTGATGGGAAGGGTGACGGTCAGCTTGCCGTTCTTCTTCATCGACTTGGCGCTGAGCTTGCCTTTGCCAAGGGCGAAGGAGGTGTAGCTGAGGCCGTAGCCGAAGGCATACTGGGGCTGTCCGGTGAAGTAGCGGTAGGTGCGGTTCTTCATCGAGTAGTCGAGGAAGTCGGGCAGGTCGTCGTTTGAACGGTAGAAGGTGATGGGGAGCTTGCCGCCGGGGTTGAAGTCGCCGAAGAGCACCTCGGCCAGAGCCTCAGAGCCACCCTCGCCGGGATACCAGGCCTCGAGCAGGGCATCGTACTGGCCCTCCACACTTCCGAAGGCGATGGCCGATCCGGAGCAGTTGACGAAGATGACGGGACGGCCCGTCTTGTGCATGGCCTTGACCAGCAGCTGCTGCACGACAGGCAGCTCGATGGTCTGCTTGTCGCCGCCCTCGCCCTCCATACGTGCGCTGATACCTCCGATGATGATGATGGCATCGGCAGCGCTGACCTCCTTGGCCAGATCGGTGAAGTCGGCAAGCTTGCGCTCGCAGATGTCGCCGCGCAGCATGGCGAACTGACCATTGCCGCGACGGTATTCAACCTCTACGTCGTAGGTCTTGCCCTGCTCCACGGGGAACGACTTGTACTCCACGCCACGGCCACGGCCGAAGCCGAAGCCACGACGCTGGCCGCCGCCCTTGTTCTCCTCGATGACCTGGCCGTTGACCTTGAAGATGTAGCCGTTGTCGGTCATCAGGTTGTACTTCATCTCGCCAGTGAAGGTGGCCGTGTACTTACCCGTCATGCGCACGGAGAGATTATCGTTGTCGACACCCTCGGCAAAGCCCCAGGCTCCGAAGGTGGAGAAGTTGAGCTCCTGCGTATAGTAGGCGCTCTTCACGGGGTCGCCCTCCAGGTTCTTGTTGTTCCAGAACTCTATGAACAAGCCCTTGCCGCCGTTGAAGTCCTGGATGTGGTGCACGGTGGTGTACTCGTCGTTCAGCTCGCAAGCCTTCTGATAGATGATCTTCGCACCGGGCACGGCATTCTTGATGCCTTCGAGCAGCGAGTGCTGATGGGCCTTGGTGGGCGTGCCGCCGTAGTTGCCGTTGAGCAGATCGATGTCGTCGGCATTAGGACCGAGCACGGCGAGTGTCTTGATGCTCTTCGAGAGTGGCAGCACGTTGCCCTTGTTCTCGAGCAGCACCATAGCCTCGCGGGCAGCCTGCACGGCAAGTGCGTGATGCTTCTCGCTGCTGATGACCTCAGGACCCAGCTTGGCCCAGGGCAGCATCTCGGCGGGGTCGAACATACCCAGCTCCACGCGGCCGGCGAGTGTATAGCGGAGGTGACCGTCGAGGTCGCTCTCCTTGATGAGGTTCTGCTTCAGTCCTTCGGTGAGCGACATGAAGACCTTGCCGCACTCGAGGTCGGTGCCGTTGAGCACAGCGTCGACCGATGCGCTGAGTCCGTCCTTGTGGGTCTCGTGCTGGCCGCGGTTGAAGAAGTTGTTGATGGCGTCGCAGTCGGTGAGCACGATGCCGTCGTAGCCCCACTTATTGCGCAGGATGTCGATGAGCAGGCGGTCGCTGGTGCAGCAAGGCTTGCCTTCGAAACGCTGGTAGGCGCACATCACCTCGCGCACATGGCCTTTCTTCACCAGTGCCTTGAAGGCGGGCAGATAGGTCTCCCAGAGGTCGCGGTTGGTGGGCTCGACATTCATCGAGTGGCGCAGGGGCTCGGGGCCGCTATGCACGGCATAGTGCTTGGCGCAGGCATGAGTCTTCAGGTAATGATCGTCGTTGCCCTGCATGCCGAGCACGGTCTGCACGCCGAGCACGGCATTCAGATAGGGATCCTCGCCACAGGTCTCCTGTCCACGTCCCCAGCGGGGGTCACGGAAGATGTTGACATTCGGGCACCAGAACGTCAGCTCGGGGTTGCCGGGATAGTAGGTCTCGCCCATTCCCACATGCTTCACGCTGTGGTCGGAGCGGTTCCAGTTGGCACGGGCCTCGTCGCTGACCTGCGAGAACACATCGTAGACGAGCTTCTCGCTGAAGGCAGCAGCCATGCCGATGGGCTGCGGATAGACGGTGTAGTCACCCTGACGCACACCATGACAGGCTTCGCTCCACCAGTTGTAGGAGGGGATGCCCAGCCGCTCGACGGAGATGCTCTTGTTCATCATCAGTCCCACCTTCTCCTCGGGAGTGAGCAGGGAGATGAGGTTTTCCACGCGTTCCTTGGTCGTCAGCGACGGATCTTGGAACGGATACTTCACTTGGGCCTGAGCCGACGATGCAGCCAGGAATGCGGCTACTGCCGCGAAAACGATTCTCTTCATATAATGATTCTCTTTATCTTGTATTGTCACTAAACGCTCAAAACTCAGCTAGAACCTGACGTACTTGACGGGCTGCCCTTCGCCCTTGAGCACATCGGCAAAGGTCTGCGGACTGATGGTGACAGGCCCGAGCATGAACTCAGGGATGTTGTAGCAGCGCAGGAACTGACGATGATAGTCGGGGTCGGCCGACGGCAGCTCGAAGGGCTTGGCGAAGTGCCCTGAAGCATCGAGGTGGGCGAAGAACGGACGGGTGTAGTTGCCATCGTCACGACGACTGCTGAACACAATCCACCGCCCGTTGCTCGACCAGGTGTGATAGCTCTCGGTGTCGGGGGAGTTGACCTCGTCGAGAGGGCGTGCCTCGCCTGTCTGAAGATCCAGCATCCAGAGGTCGGCATCGTGGTGCCAGATGTGGAAATAGCCGTAGCTGCCCATCGTGAAAAGCAGGTATCGCCCGTCAGGCGAGATGCGTGGGAGCACGGCGCTCATGCCTCTCTCCTGTACCTCCAGCGTATCGCCTTCGGCAGCGGTGAGCAGCGTGTCGGCAATGAACACCGGCTCTGAAGGACCGAAACGACGGGTGTCGGGGTCGAAGCTCTTCTTATAGATATTGTAATGGAGGTCGGTGGCCCGAAGCACCACCTCAACGTTCTTGCTGATGGTAGAGTCCTGACGCTGGAAATCGGCGCTGCAGTAGTAGAGCGTGCGCCCGTCGGGAGCCCAGGCGGGGAAGACCTCGAACTTGGTGGTATCGTTCTCGAGATTGGTCACCTCGTCGCGGTCGATATCATAGGCGATGATGTCGCTCTCGACATCGAACACCTCAATCTTATTAGGATCGGTCGTATGGAAACTCTGGTGGGTCAGGTCCGTGGAATAGACAATGAACTTCAACCAGGGATGCCAGGCAGGATAGACACCTGCCGAGAGGATGGAGTCGTTGCGCATGTTGACCTTCTTGATGTCTCCATCATAGGCGATAATGGTGCCCCCACTCTTCTGGCGCGCATGAAACTGCATGCGCTGGGGGTTGAACTGCTGATAGCTGTGGCAGTTGATGCACTGGCCCTCCTTCTCGAAGCCACAGAGCATGTTGTCGTAGATGACGCTCTCGTCGTAGTTCTCCAGGCAGCGCTGGCTGATGGTGAGGGCCTCGTAGCTGACAAACGAGGGAGGTATGAGGCGATAGCTGAGATAAGGGTCGATGCTATCGGGCGAGACGTAGATGCTGAAAGGCTTGTGGTGCTGCCACTGGTCGCCGCTGCGGGTGTAGACATCGACCTGGATGGCATCGCCCTGAGCCTGCGCAGTCAGAGTGCGCCAGTCGGAGAGGCTGGGCTGCATCTTGTCGGCACAGACAATCTCGGTGCCTCCGTGGCTATAGCGGGCTATCATCTGCTCGGCATCGCCGTCGTACTCGAAAGTGAGCGGTGCGATGTTGACTGGCACGGTGACATCGACATAGTCGGGATATATGGCCGGCAGGGTGCCCGTCTCAGTATAGCTCTGAGGCACGGACGTCGAGCAGGACGCAAGCAACAGCAGGGACAGCAGCAGGCAAGAGAGTAGTATCATAGCTTAGTATTCAGGTAGTTGGCTCATGGTATAATAGTCGTAGTAATAGGTCTGTCCGAAGGCTGGATAGAGGGCCTCACGGGCCACCTCTACGTCAGTATCATTGTATTTCGGGGCAAACTGCATGAATCGGCCGAAGCTCTCCTTCACCGACTTGTCGAAAGGCATGCGGTCGAGGTCTTCCCTACCCTGCAGCTTGCCATAGAGATAGGCAGCTTCCTGATAGTAGCGAGGCAAAGACTGACCAGGATGAAGGCGGATATAGTCGGCGAAACGCTCCCAGAACTCCTGGATGTCGTGGGTCCAGAGGGTGGCCAGCAGCGCCTGTTCCTGGAAGACAGGGTCGTCGGCATAGGTGCTGATGGCGAGGCGCTGCATGAGGAACCGCTCGATATTGCCCTGGTCGGAGCTGAGCACATTATTATAATGTAGCATGTGGGAGACAGCCGACAGCTCAGCATCAGCGGCAATCTGGTCAGGATGGCGCAGCAGGTTCTCGGCCCAGTCAGCCCAAGAATCGAAGAAAAGGGTCTGACGGAGCAGTCGGAGGTACTTGCGGGCCAAGGCCGGCTCATGGCTGAGGATGGCACATTTCACCATGTTTTTCAGGTACTCGGGGCGCCAGTTGAACTCCACTCCCATCTCTGTGCAGAGGCGGTTGCAGTAGTTCAGCATGCCATACTGATAGTAGATGAGCGGTCCGCAAACCAGCATCAGCCGCATGTCGAAAGGTGCATTGTAGGCTTTGGAGCCATTCCGGAAGAGAAACATCTCGTTACCCTGGCGCCCGAGGCGCGACAAAGCCAGGTTGCGCATCATCACGATGGCACGTGTGGGCTCGTCGCTCTGCTTGCCGGCCTCGTCGATGACGCCTTGCCAGTCGAGCTGCTCGATGCTATGCTGCATGGCCAGCTCATGGTGGTAGTTCTCGTCCTTATACCAGAAATGTGCCACTACCCATGCCAGCAATGCCACGACAGCCACCTGTCCCACGAGGAATGCCCAGGAAGACTTCAACTTGCGCGGCTCCTTCTGCCTAGGCCCATAGGTCAGAGCCATCACTACGAAGAAGAGTGCCAACAGATAGTAAGGCAGGTAATAGGCATGGTACTCCTCGGTGACATAATAGAGGGGCAGGCCAGTATAATAGATGTTCGCGAGATTGGTCTGGTAGTAGACGTAACGATAACAAAGCAGAGGCACGACCGCCGCCGCCAGTACAGCGACGACGCTACATGCCAGAGCACCTGACTTGCGGTCAAGCTTCCAGCTCCACAATCCCATCAAGAGGGCAGCCGCCAGCCCGTAGATACCCATCAGCGGATAGCCGACGGCTGCCGTGAGAAAGATATAAAGCGGACGCAGGCAGTATTTCGGGGGTATGCAACGATAGCCCCACAGCAGCGCCACCACAGCGGTAGTGCCGATGGTAGCGGCAAAGAAATGCCCGCGCAACTTCAGAATATAAATCCAGTAACCCTGATCGACAATCGTAATGAGCAACAGAGCGACGGGAACAAGCATCAGCACTGTCCAGCGGTCTGGCACACGGAAGGTGCGCTGTATGAGCCACATCAGCAGCAGCCACCACAGGCACAACACCGTCACTCCCAGCCAAGGATAGTAGAGAAACTGGGTGAAGAAGGCACTCAACCACGTGAGCAGTCCTCCCGACACCACAAGTTGCTCCTTGAAGAAAAGTGAGGAATGAAGGAAGAGATTCATCTCCTGCACCTTCCACAGGAAGTGTGGCTCGCAGATGAGCAGCATGCCAGCCACCACTGCCAGGCTTCCCACCCATAGGATCAACGCTGAATACTTTTTCATCAACTCTGTACTCAATACTATTAACTGTGAACCAAGAACTAATTAGAAACCGCCACCCTGGGGGAAGCCTCCACCGAAGCCACCGCCACCAAAGCCACCGCCGAAGCCGCCTCCTCCACCGAAGCCGCCACCACGACGATTGCCACCACCATTACGGCCACCACCATTACGGCCACCGCCAAAGCCTCCCATGCCAGGGAAGGTGTTGGCAGGCTCCTTGCCAATCTCGGTGAGCAGCTTGACCAATGCGCGACGGCGCTGCGTCCACGTAGGATAGTCGTCAGCCTTCAGTGAACGGATGTTGAAGCCAGGCATCTGCATGCCTCCCTGACCACCCTGCGGCATGAAATCCATAGCGCTGGTGGTGAGGATAACGGGCTTGGTCTTGCCCTCTGCCAACAGCTGGTCGGCAATGGCATCGGCACCGCCAATCTTAAACCAGCTCTCCATCGTATCATCCTCGCCAGGAATAAGCTGGACAAAGACGGGCATCATCATCTGGTTGGCAGGAATAGGCGAGGTGTACCAGGCCTCCTGACGCTCCATATCGTAGCTGGTGCGTCCATGCTCAATTTCGCCCTGAGAAGCGAAGTTGAAGGGAGAACGGGGATTGTCGGCAATGCTGAACTTAAAGCCGCGGTCGGGCGAGAGATACATATTGCTGGGGTCGGCGACAAGCGTTCCGTCGACGATGAAGCAGTACTCGAAGGTCTCATAGAGATAATCGCTCATCGAACAGCTCCACACGCCATCGCTGTCGCGCTGCATCTCGATGCCGTCGGGCAGCATCTCACACTGCAGCAGCACCTTCTTGGCATCGGGAGCCTTGAAGCGGAAGGTGATGGACTCATCGCCATACTCAGGAGAGATGATAGGACGCGGGAAGAGACGGGCCATCACGCCTGGTGTGAACTGCTGCTCCTGACCTGTGGCAGCCGGTGTCGGCTGTGCGCCCTTCATAGCCTCCTCGGAAGCTTTCTTGTTGAAGAGCAGCGGGAGGGTCTTGCTCAGGAAGTACTTGGCATTCATCCATGTATGGCCAAACTTGTCGGAAGTGAACTCCTTCACGCTGGTGATGCCCTTCTCATCGAGGAAGGCCATATAGTCGCGGGCAGTGCCATAGAGGAAGTCATCGGTACCGACGCCAAGCCAGAAGAGGTTGATCTTCTTGTTGGTGGCATCAGCATTGTCGTAGACTTCAGGAATGGTAGTCGAAGTGAAAGAGCTGTAGGAGCAGAGGTAGGAGAACTTGTCGAGGTTGGTCAGGCCATTGAGCAGGGCCTGATTACCTCCACGCGAGAAGCCTCCGATGGCACGGTTGTCACGGTTGTTCACCGTACGGTAGTTCTTCTCGATGTATGGCATCAGGTCGTTGATGAGATCCTTGCTGAACACATCATTGCCAAAGTTCATCTGGGGGGCGCCACCGGCATCACCCTTAGGAGGCAACAGCTTCGTAGGATTGCCATAGGGCAGCACGACAATCATCTCCTTGGCCTTCTTCTCGGCGATGAGGTTGTCGAGGATATAGTTCACACGTCCCACCTTGTAGTAAACCTCCTCGGTGTCGGTAGTGCCGCTGATGAGGTAGAACACGGGGTACTTCTTCTGGTCGCCCATGTTGAACTGCATGCCCATCGTAGTGTAGCTGGGCGGCAGATAGACAATGGCGTTGTTGGTGCCGCCAAGGCTCTTCGAGAAGTAATGGATATACTCCACACGTCCGTGGGGTACGTCCTTGATCTCATGGGCCAACGAACCGTCCTTTGACTTAATCTCCAGCAGGCTGTTCTTGAAGCCTTCGTTGGGGAAGTACAGCGGATTATTCGGGTCCATCACGCTAATGCCGTCTACGACAAAGCAGTAAGGATACATGTCGGGGGCAACAGGGCCAAGGGTCACCGTCCAGGTGCCGTCGTCACCACGGGTCATCTCCTTGCGTCCGGCAAACTGCACATCGACCAAGACCGACTTAGCCGATTCGTTCTTGTACTGGAATGTCACCGTACCGTCGGCATTGCAACGCGGCTGTGCCGATGCTACGAAGGCACAACCGAGAAACATGGTTAATAATAATGCTTTCTTCATAGTGGTATAATTTAGTACGATTTAGTTAGTTGTTACTTTTTCATAGCCTCCTTCAGGAAGTTCACCATCTTCTGGAGGTTCTCCTCGGCATACATGCCCATGCCGTGGCCTCCCTCAGGAACGAACGTTGCCTCGGTCTTGACACCGGCAGCCTTCAGCAGCTCGAAGAATTTCTTTCCCTGGCAGCAGGGCACCACATTGTCCTTCTCACCGTGGAAGATGATGATGGGGGGACACTTCTTGCTGACATAGTTGGTGGCACTGAGGGAAAGGTACTTGTCGGGCTCTTGCGAGAGCTTCGAGTTGAGCAGCACATCCTCCGGACTGTTGTCGCCCATCTTCATGGCATCGCCGCAATCCATTGCCGTCAGGTCGACAGGTCCCGACCAGTCACAGGCAGCATTGACATAGCTCTCTTGATCGAGATGACAGCCCACATTGCCCTCGAGGTCGATGTCGACAGTGCCCACCTTGGTCTGCTTCACACCGCTGGTGGTAGCAGCGACAGAAGAGAGATGTCCGCCAGAAGAGAAGCCGCTCGTGGCGACAAATGAAGGATCGAACTTATACTTTTCAGCCTCACCGCGAACAAAGCGGATGACGGCACGGATATCGTGAATCTGTGCGGGCCACTTGGCATCCATGCTCGAGCGATGGTTGGGGCATACCACAGCGAAGCCTGCATCGAGCAGAGCCTTGACAATAGTGCCCAAGTCGGCATTACCCTTGCCGTTGTTGCTGAACCACGCGCTGCCATAGATGTGGATGACAACGGGATAGGATGCCTTCTCCTGCTTAGGGAGATAAATGTCGCAGGTGTGATAAGCCTGGTCGTCGCCTGCATAGTTGACATCTTTCCACTCCTGAGAAGTCTCGAGTTTAACCTGTGGGCGCTGGAAACCGCCAAAGCCTCCAAAGCCGCCTCCCGGCTGTGCCGACATAGTCATGCCAACACTTGCCATAATCACTGATAGCAATAACTTTTTCATAGCATTCATTATTTGTTTGTTGAATTATTAATTACTTGTTGAACTTCCACCAGTCGAGATGGGTCTCTCCGCTGGCATTGCTGAAGCAGATATAAAGATCGTGGACACCAATGGCATGCTTCACCTCTGAAGTGAAGGTCTGGTAATCATCCAGCGACTTGGTCGGAGTGATGTTAAGCGTGCCGATAATCGATCCGCAGACGCCGTCCAGACGGAGTGTGACAGTACATCCCTGGGTAGTGGATGCCACGATGTTGAAGCTCTTGGGAATGGTGTTGCCGAAGTCCACACCACGCAGACGGATATATTCGCCGTCGTCGATATGAGTGACATACATGTTCTTCCTGCCCGTAGAGTACGGCATGTCCTTCACCACGCCCGTGTTGGGGATGCCCATCTTGGCACTCTTCAGCCCATAGCCCCAGGCCATCGTCTCGGCCTCGACCCTCTGGTAGGGATTCAGCCATTGCAGCTGCTGCATAGGCTTCTGGTCGAGCCAGTAAGGCACTTCCTGAATCGTGCCGTCGGCATTGTAGGTGATCTCCGTGGCACTGACGCTGCGACGTTCATGATGGATGAAGGTCTCCAGGTGCATCAGGTCATAGTTTTGTCCGAAGATATAGCTGTGGCCCTTATAGTCTACGATGCCAGGATGATTACCACGGTCACGTTCGGTGGGACGCATGATGTATCCCTTGCTCTCCCAGGGACCCGTAGGCGAATTGCTCATGGCATAGCCCAATGCCTCAGGGCAGCAGGTAGTGGCATACGACAGGTAATAATGGCCGTTGCGCTTGTAGAACCAAGGGCCTTCCTGATAGTGCTCAATGTGATAGTCGAGCTTCACGATATCGCTCTTCAGCGAGATCATGTCATCATTGAGCAGGGCATAATAGGTATTGGGGTTGCCCCAGTACATGTAGGCCTGGCCGTCATCATCGGTGAAGACTGTCGGGTCGATGTCATCCCAATGCTCCTTCTGCCACACCAGCGGCTTGCCCAGCGGGTCCTTAAATGGTCCGTAAGGCGAATCACTGACGAGAACACCGATGCCATGTCCGTGGAGCGGAGCATAGAGATAGTACTTGCCGTTGCGCTCCACCGTCTGGATGGCCCAGGCACCATTCTCCCTACTGCGCCACTCAAAATCCCTCAGCGAGGCCACAGCGCCATGCTCCGTCCAGTTGACCATGTCGGTAGTCGACCACAGGAGCCAGTCGTACATGAAGAATCCAGCCGAGTTCTTTTCGTGGGCATCGGGGATATCCTCTGGCGAGGCATCATGAGAGGTAAACACAAAAAGTGTGTCGCCCACGACGATGGGCGAAGGATCAGCCGTATACTTTGTCTGGAAGAGCGGCATGTTGCACTGTTCGGGCTGAATCACTTGTGCTGTCTGGGCTTGAGCGAACTCGCACAGGCAACACATTCCGGCTATCATCAAATACTTTTTCATCTTCTGTTTTTACTTTGGGTTTTGATTTTTTCTCGTCTTTTTGGGGTATTATTAGAATTTGGCTACAAATTTACGAAACTTCTTGCTTCCACACCCCCATCGAATGTATCATTTATTTTAAAATATGTTACACACGATAACTCCTTTAATGTTTTTGAAGCAATTCGCCCCTTCAAGTTATGAAAATAATTTGTACCTTTGCACACAATTATAAGACACACACGCATTATGATTTATGATTACTGCAATTGCATCGGTAGCACTGATCGTCAACGAGCTGATGGCAGCTAATGTTGGCGAAGTATTGAGCCCAGCCATTAACTTCGATAGTTGGATAGAACTCTACAACCCGGGCGACGA
>JAEEGI010014418.1_pt1 | contig 16618 bp, 12 predicted proteins | sample 8958751 | NCBI WGS metagenome assembly JAEEGI01 (sample SAMN16246545, study PRJNA631951) | gut metagenome | biome: gut microbiome; feature: rumen; material: KS-attached | host: Bos | place: Iran: Karaj | collected 2018-10
GTCAGCACGGCCTGCACCTTGAGGGGTGCCGTGACGGGCTGCGCATCATAACTTCTCACAGTCACCTCGATGTTCAAGTCTGCATCGCGGTAATCTTTGTCCAGGTCTGTCGTTACATACCAGTCGAACAGACGGGTCTTGGGCGTGGCATAGAGCCAGACATCATCGAAGATACCGGCCAGGCGCCAGTAGTCCTGCCCTTCCAGATAATAGCCGTCGCTGTATTTGATGACTTTCATGGCCAGCGTGTTGCGACCTTTCTTAAGATACCGTGTGATATTGTACTCGGCAGGCTCCTGAGCCCCCTCGTTGTAGCCCACCTCCTGACCGTTGACCCAGAGGAACGATGCCGAAGCCACCTTCTCGAATCGCAGGAATACCTCCTCGTCGCTCCAGTCGGCGGGAACGGTGAACGTGGTGCGGTAGGCGCCTGTGGGGTTGTAGTCACGCGGGGTCTTCGGCGGGTCGGCCTTGAACGGTGCGGCTACGTTGCGGAACAGCGGGTCGCCGTAGCCTCTCATCTCCCAGTTCGACGGCACGTCAATGGTTGCCCACTTCGCATCGGAGTATTTCTCCTCGAAGAAGTTACCTGGTATCTCCTGAGGGGTGTCACCATAAAAGAACTTCCATTTGCCGTTAAGCAGGATATGATGCCCTGGAATGTAATACGCGCGGGCATCCTCCTGACCATATTCAAATACGTCGAGGTTCTCGATGAAATGATACAGGTCGTCAAACCCTCTTGCCTTCTCTGTCTGTGCCGATGCCGCCACTATAGCCGGTATCATCAGCAGTGCCGTGAATAGCTTTCTCATAAGTTGATACGATGATATGTCGTTAATATTTACACTACTTCTATATAAAAACTGAAAGGACGGAAGCCGTCATTGCAACTGATCATTGCACTCATGGGATTCTTCATCCATCCGTCGTAGAAGTTGCCTTCGCCTCGGGCCAGCGATTCCACGAACTCCTGCATGGAGTACCATGCCGAAGGACACATCCCTTCTGGTTGCTGACCATCAATGGAGATCCACTGCTGGCCTTCCCTGACGTCACAGGTGTGCTCAATCGGGTTCTCGTATTTCGCCATCAAGTCCTCATAGACCGTCTGGCGAATGGCTGTAATACGTACTTTGTTCATAATTCTATCTAATATCAGAAGGCAAAGGTAATCATAAATCCACGATTATTTGTACCTTTGAACAAATAATTAGGATAGTTTATGAAAGTTACGATTCAAACCATGTGAATTTACAGGTTAAATCCCCGTTGGTTCACTCTCGAACCAACGGGGATCATTTTTGCTGCGAAAATAATCGGTTCACAATGCGATCGGTCCGTGACCCAGGCAACTCGTTGTGCTGATCGCCGTCAGAAATGCTGTGAGCGCGGCTACTATCACCTTCACCGCCAACTCAATAATTCTCTGCTTCTTCATAATTTACCTCCTTTTTACTGCGCTTTGAGTATTTGTTTCTCCCCCTAAGTTAGGGGGAGCCAGAGGGGGTCTGAACGCGGGAATCTGTTCGCTTGTTCAGACCACCCCCAGCCCCTCCTGACTCAGGAGGGGAAGAGATTACCCATTGCCCTGATTGTCGGGTGCCGGTGCCATGAGATAACTGATCGGCGTCTTCTTCTGATAGCGTTTCTGCTTGCCACCGACGGTGCGGATCTCGCTCTGAACAACATACCCGTACTCGAAGATGCACTGCTCCTTGAATGCCCTGCTGGTCAGCTTCTCACCCTTCGTGTTCTCCGGCGAGAAATTGATCTTGATACCGTTGATCATCGCATCGGCACCAGCTGCCACAGCAGACTCGATGTCGTTCTTGCCCAGCTTCTGACCATCGACACTCGGTGAGAACGTGCCAAGTCCATCGAGCTTCACGGGCTGACCCTGTGAGAGCAGCTCGCTCATGCACTCTACCACCTGACCCAGTACCAGCACACACATCTGATAGTCGGCGATCTTGCCGTGACTCGTCATGTGCTTGGCGAATCCCTTCAGGTTAAGGGGCTCCTTGCTGTCAACCTCTGCGAACCACTTGCCGAATGCGGTGCTGTCGTCGTTCGTGTTCTGACGCAGGTTAATCACCATTGGAATGTTTGATCTTGCCATAATTTAAATCCTTTCTTTTCTTTTGCAATGCAAAGGTACGAAAAAAATGGCGATAATGCAAGGCTTTTCCCTTTCCGAATCAAGTTGTATAAAGTTACATAAAGTTATTCTTATTAATGGATAAAATTATTCACATTATTCACATTCGTTTCCTTTAAAATATCCTGCTATTTCTTTCTTTATCTCAGGAAATTTTTGTACCTTTGCAGTGCAGAAGAACATCATATATTTATGTCTCAAACCACAAGATCTTTCGGTCGCACGGAGCTCGCGACACATTACTTTCCGAACATCAAGCCGATGTCAGCCTGGCTGAAACTGAAGGCCCTTTTGCTCGACGATCCCGCCCTGGCACATCTCGCGAAACAGAAACGCCGCACGTTTCTTCCGTCAGAAGTAAATATTATTTACCAATCACTCGGACAGCCTTAATTGCCCATTTTCCGGCTATTTCTGGCCTTGTTAGTTTCCTTAGCCCAAAGTCCCATTTTCCTTTAATGAAAGCGGGACTTTCCTTAGCCTAAACCTCAACGTTCCTTAGTCCTTCACAACGCCCCTGCTTATTCATTGATGATATGTAAATAAATATGACTATCCTCCTGCCATAAATGTGTCATTGTGACATGTGGCAGGAAGCATTCTTGGAAATCTTGTCGCAAGAACATTTACTTATTATATATATTATAATATATATAATAAGTAATAATATAATTATTATATAATCTTCCTGTTACATCATTCTCCATCCCCCCGGCATACTCCATATCACTAAAACCTTCCTGCCACATGTCACAATGCCACAATCGTGTATTACTGAATATGCTGACAGACTATAATGCGCGTTTGTTGGCTTCAGATATCAAAACCTATTTTGAGTCAAGCCGAGATGCCATTGAGGTACTGATATTCAAGGGCAACAAGACGATCACTGTCAAGCGTGGATTAGCTTGTAATCCTAGCTTCAACCGTATCTTCAGAAAGCTTTATGAAAAATAAAAAAGCCGCCCTTGGGAGGTGGCTTTAAATGGAGCAGGGGCGATAAGGTCTTACTCCCCGCACTCAGCGGCGTAGTCAAAACATACGTTTGACGCTGCAAAGATACGAATTATTCTCTTTCCTTCCAAACAAATCTCGATTTATTTTATCTTTTTTCTCAAAATCTTCCATAGTTTCAAAAAAATTTTGTACCTTTGCAATCGCATTGTTACTTTAAACTCTTAATACAAGATGGAAACAAGTACCTTTGAACAGAGAATTGAGAAACTGAGGAATAGTAAGACTATCATTTCCTCAGGCCTGGAATATGTTGGCCTGTACGAGCTGAACAACAGATCTGCCGAGAAATTCATCCGAGCAAATCTACGTGGGAACTATGTTAATAATGACACGGGCGACATTATCAGAATCACTCGAAAAGGTGCAGAAAAGGTAACCCGTCATGATGCAGAAAGTATTGCTCATCTAAAATCCCTGGCAATAATCCCCGAATTAATCAGGTCTTCTATCTTCATTGGCGAGGTCGTCAACGAGAAGGAAATCAATGATTATGACTCTTTTCGTTATTACGTAGTGGGCTTGCAGATGGAAGGCGTTGACTATACCGTGAAATTGGTGATAGGTGTTAAGAACGGCACCACGTACTATGATCATGCTCGCACGCCAATAGTAAAGGAAAAACTCCTCAGAAGTATTGACGAGATAAAGCGCCCGTTTGCTTCCAAGGAGTCTTCTGATAACGGAGAACTCGCCTCCGATGTTCTTTCTGAATGCAAAGATAAGCGTTTAATTTCAATTCTCCAAGGAATTTCTGTAGTTTTTTAAGTTTTTTGCAAAAAATATACTCAAATATCAGATTTTCTTCGTACTTTTGCAATCAAGTACTGGCTAATCGTCGTGACGCGACGCTGCTATGGCAGAAGACTGCGGTTGAGTGAGTACAATGATGCTTGCATCAATTGTCGAGCGTGAGCAGGCTCGACCGCAGGTCAAGTTTGAGCCTCAGCGGAGGTGCCGGTATGATTTTAGTGGAATATTAACATAGCGTTAGTGCTATATTCGGTGATGTCCCTGAACCTCGGAAATTCATAAGACATTTGTAAAACGAATAAGTACCAGCGTCTACGCGTTAGCGTGGACTGGACTTGTCTTTACAAATGGGTCATCCGAGGACCTTGGGACATCGATGAGCGCCAATCTGCGCTTTTTCGTGTCCTGAGGTCTTATCGCACAGACCCATTATCATCCGAGATAGTCCTTTCGCTCCTAAAACTATAGCGTAGATATGGACAATGACGTACCTATCAGATCCAATTTCTTCACGAATGATGGAGGAAACACGCTGATCAAAGAATTTGAGGGAATACTAACTAACAACCCCCAAATTAAGAATCTGGATGCAGTCGTAGGATTCCTGCGTGCATCAGGCTATTTTACCTTGCGCCCCTTCCTTGACAGTGTCAACAAGGTGAGGGTGCTGATAGGTATTGATGTAGACAAGTACATTGCCCGTGCAGCTCAGCGAGGTCGGATCTTCTATGGAGAAGAAGAGAGTGTAAAGCAGGACTGCATGAAGCAATTCCGTGAGGATATCGAAAAGTCTAACTATTCCAAGCCTGTTGAGGAAGGTATGATGCAGATGCTGCAAGACCTGCTGGATGGGAAATTGGAACTCCGTGCCCATCCCTCAAAGAAGATTCATGCCAAGATCTATATCCTCTATCCAGACAACTATAACCAGCACAGCATGGGCGCTGCCATCACAGGTAGTAGCAATCTGACAGGCAATGGTCTGGGTATTGGCAATGACAAGCAATACGAATTCAATGTCAAACTGACGCAATACGATGACGTGGAGTTTGCAAGGATTGAGTTTGAAAAGCTTTGGAATGAGGCCGAGGGTGCTGAGATCACGGCTGTCGACTATGAACAGGCCATAAAGGGCACCTATCTGGGTGGCGACGTGACGCCCTACGAACTCTATATCAAGATGCTGATGGAATTCTTCAGCGACAGAGTGTTGGCCATTGACCAAGATGATCCCTTCGATATGCCTGAGGGCTATACCAAATACGAGTATCAGATGGATGCCGTCATTGAAGGCTATCAGAAGCTGCTACGTTACGATGGTTTCTTCCTGGCAGATGTCGTGGGTCTTGGAAAGACGGTCATCGCCACGATGATAGCCAAGAAATTTCTGATAGAGAACGGACGCGACAATACCAAGATTCTTGTGGTCTATCCCCCTGCCGTTGAACAGAACTGGAAGGCCACCTTCCGCGACTTCGGTATCGACAAGTACACGCAGTTTGTCTCTAATGGCAGTCTGAGTAAGATTCTTGATGCAGAGAACTACAACTATTGGAATGCCGATGATTTTGACTTGGTGTTGGTAGACGAGGCCCACAAGTTCCGTAACCATACGACGGGTGCTTTCAAGGAGCTGCAGGAGATTTGCAAGATGCCACGTGTGGAAACGGGCTATATCCCAGGCTATAAGAAAAAGGTGATGCTAATTTCTGCCACGCCTATGAACAACTCGCTTTCTGACATCTATTATCAGATTACGATGTTCCAGGATCCTCGCCAGTGTACCATTGATGGCGTTCCTAATCTGACAAACTTCTTCTCCCCGCTTGTCAGGATGTTCCAGAAGCTGAGGAAAGACCCCAACTTCGATGTGAAGAAATTCAAGAGACTGTCTGAGAAGGTTCGCGAGACGGTCATCAAGCCAATCACCGTGCGACGTACAAGGTCTGATATTGAGGGCATAGCACGTTATAGCAAGGATGTCGAAAAGTTCCCTAAAGTGGCAGATCCCATCAAGAAAGAGTATGAACTGAATGACCACATGGCTAATCTGTTTGTAGAGGCCATGAAGACATTGGAAGAGCGTCTCACTTATGCCCGCTATCAGGCCATTGCCTATCTGAAGCCTGAGGCAGCCGCAGGACTCTATGATAATGCTGAAACGATCAGCCGTAGCTTGGCAGGAATCCGTAAGAATGGTCTTGTCAAGCGATTGGAAAGTAGTTTTGAAGCCTTTAAGATTTCACTTGAAAACTTTAAGGATGCCAATCAGAACCTTATTGACATGTGGGAGAATGATAAGATTTTCATTGCCCCTGACATGGATATCAATATGCTCATCAAGAAGGGCCTGACAGAAGAGGAGATAGAAGAGAAACTGAACGAAAAAGCAGAGAAGAACCCCAAGAATGCCTTTTTCTCCCGTGAGCAGTTTAGACCGGAATACATTGATATGCTCCGTAAAGATCAGCAGCTGCTCGATGATATGTGGCTGGAGTGGGCGCTGATCAAAGATGAGGATGATTCCAAGTTTGCCAAATTCGAAGACCTCTTGAAGCATGAACTCTTCAGGAAAGACCGCAATCCGGATGGCAAGCTGGTCATATTCTCAGAATCCGTAGACACCATCAACTATCTGGCCCGTCGCATCCAGCGTGACGATGTGATGGTGATCTCTTCCGACAACCGTAACCAGGAGTTTAAGACCATCCGCGAGAACTTCGATGCAAACTGGAAGACAAAGAAAGATGAGTATAATATCATCCTGACCTCAGACGTGTTGGCAGAAGGTGTCAACCTTCATCGCTCGAATATCATCATCAATTATGATACGCCTTGGAATGCCACCCGTCTGATGCAGCGCATAGGACGTGTGAACCGTATCGGATCAAAATCAGGGACCATCTATAATTATGTGTTCTATCCCTCTCGTCAGGGCAATGAGCAGATTAATCTGAAACAGATTTCGCTCAGTAAGATCCAGACCTTCCACACCACCTTTGGTGAGGACAATCAGATCTATTCTACGGAGGAGATTATCGACAGGGATCTCGACAAACTCTTCAAGCAGGGCATGAAGGAACAGGAAGAAGAACGAAATCTGGAGCTGCCCTTCTATGAAGAACTGCGGGCTTTGTACCAGCAGAATCTGAAGGAGTATAAGCGCATTGAAAAACTATCTTTGCGTAGTCGAACTGGTCGGGAATCCCGACAAGTTGAAGGTGTGACACTTTCTGGCGACACTCTGGTATTCCTGAAAACCAATTTCCGCAAGATCTTCTATCTCGTTTCTGATGAAGAAGTGCGTGACATCTCTTCCATTGATGCACTGAACTATTTCAAGGCTGCACCAGAAGAACCAAAGGAGCCACGTATAGACCATCATCATGATCACGTGGAGAGTGCCGTCAAGCACTTCAAGGCCATCAAGATGCAGGAGATACAGGAAGAGGAGGCTAATCAGAACCAGCGTTCTAATCTTGGTGCTCAGGTGACTACTGCTATAAGTCTGCTGAATAAGATTATCCCCCAGTTCGCTGATGATCCAGACATCCAGGTGAAGGTAAATCAGCTGAAATCATTGGCACAGCGAGGAACAATCACAGATATAGCTAAACGCCTGCAGCGTATCAACAAAGACCTCCAGCGATCAGGTGGCAAGGCAAAGATGGCATTGGAGGAGGCCAAGGCAGAGATTAAGGCTATGGCCAACAAATACAATGCATATTATCGCGACACCCAACATGCAGAAGAGGAATCCGAAGCGAACATCATACTTTCAGAATCTTTTAAATAACTGAGGCCTTATGGAATTAGATTACAGACAAGTCATCGAGTCAAAATACAATCGTCAGAACTGGCAGTTGCTGTTGCGCGACATCTTTAAAAACAGGGTTGAGTTCTGGGCGACGCCTTATGAGATCAGCACTAATAGCGCTTTATCCAAGCAGACATTATGGCTGGGTACAATTACTCTCAGCGATGATGAGACAATTGCAGTCTATGAAGTCGAACTTTCTGACAATGTAGATATTGAACGCAATCGTCGTGGCATCCGTGACATGCTGCTCACAGAATGGCACAACAAGGATGCTGGTGCCTTTATGTTCTGTTACCGTAAGACAGAGAGCGTGCTTCGTTTTTCATATGTCAGCGAATCATGGAACTTTGCAGAAGATGGCAGTTATCAGAAGGAATCTACAGACACCAAGCGCTTTACCTATCTTTTAGGTGAAGGCCATCGTAGCCGTACTGCCATTCAGCAGTTTGAGATTCTAAAGAAGAGCGACCTTAAACTGAGAGACCTGACGAAAGCTTTCTCTGTAGAGGCTGTCAGCAAGATGTTCTTTGATGATTACAAAAAGAATTACGAGGATATCATCCAATATATAACGGGTAAGCGGATGGTGAAGATCGCCAATAAATGGGAGGAGAAAGTCATGCATGATCCTTGTGAGGAAATTATGGATGAGTTTGCTCAATTTCCTAATCCAGAGAAAGCAGTCCGCGATTATGTCAAGAAACTCATGGGCCGTCTGGTGTTCCTCCAATTCCTACAGAAGAAAGGCTGGCTTGGTGTGCCTGTAGGAAAGCCTTGGGGTGAGGGAAATCCAGAATTTATCCAGCAGCTATTTGCCGATTGTCGTGATAAGGATCATTTCGTTGATAACGTTTTGGAAGAACTGTTCAATGACTTAAATACCGAACGTACCAATGATCTTGTGTCTTCAGCAGTAGGCCATAACATCCGTGTGCCTTATCTGAATGGTGGTTTGTTTGAGCGTGAGGCTACTGATGAGACAGAGTTTCCTCTGCCAGCCAAATATATGCAGCAGATGCTCGATTTCTTTGCGTCATACAACTTTACCATCGACGAGAATGATCCTGATGATGCGGAAGTTGGAGTTGATCCCGAAATGCTTGGGCGAATCTTTGAGAACTTACTCGAAGATAATAAGGATAAAGGTGCTTTCTACACACCAAAGGAAATCGTCACCTATATGTGTCGTGAAAGTCTGATAGTCTACCTCCAGACAGATATTGAGGATGAGGAAACAAAAGAAGCTATCCGGCAGTTTGTGACTACTCACGAAAAGAACGACAAGCTACCAGCGGATACAGACCAGAAACTGAAAGATGTCAAAATCTGCGATCCTGCCATTGGTTCAGGCGCATTCCCTATGGGCCTACTTAAAGAACTCTTCCAATGTCGTACAGCCCTTGAAGGCATTGAGCAGAGCAAGGCAGCAGAAATCAAGAAGCACATCATCCAGAATAATATCTATGGTGTCGATATTGAGCGTGGCGCTGTTGATATAGCCCGTTTACGCTTCTGGCTATCTCTGATTGTAGATGAAGAGAATCCTCAGGCATTACCTAACCTCGATTATAAGATTGTGGAAGGTAATTCACTGATTACTACATTCGATGGCCAGTATATTGATCTTGAAAAGGGCAAAGGTGAAGCCAGATTCCGTCCAAGTCTTATCAATATTCAAAGAGAAAAGAAAGCACTCCAAGCAGAACAAAAGCGCTTCTTCACTCTTACTGGCGACGAAAAGTATAAATCTGAGATTGCAATCAAGATGCATATCCTCAATACGATATGGTATCAGCTTGATTATGAGAAGCATTCATGGCAGGAAGCCACAATAGAACAGGCAGGTCTGTTTGGCGCAACTGAATCCAAAGGCCGTAAGAATAATAAAGCCCAAATAGCAGAATTTACACAAGAAAGACAAAAAGTTCTAGGAAAATGCGAGTCATTGCTAGCAATACTTAACGATGAAGGAAGAAGCTATCAAGAAAGAGCTTGTATTTCGATTCCATTTTTTGCATGGGATACTATATTTTCTGATGTAATTGACTCGGATAATAAGAATGGCTTTGATATAGTTATAGGAAACCCACCATACATAAGGCCCCATCATCTTTCTGATGAGACAAAGAAGCTGATGTGGAGCAAATTTGATACTTATGAAAAAAAGGCTGATTATTATGTTTGTTTTATCCAAAAAACATTAGAACTTTCCAACTCTGGCACTGTTATAACTTTCATTGTTTCAGACAGTTGGCTTAGATTAGACAGCTTTGAGAAAATAAGAGCTTTGATTCTAAATAAAACATCTGTAAAAATAGTGATTGATTTTACGGAAGATGTTTTTGAAAATGCAACGGTAAAAGCATCTATCGTATCTCTGATAAAAGGTGATAATAAAGACAACAACATCAATACCGCGATTACAGATGATGCAAATAAACTTCTGAATCTACCAATGCGACTTATTTGCCAGAATAATTTTAGGTATACTTTTAAAAATGTCTTTGATCTTTCTATCGATGTAAATACAAGTGCTATTAAACAAAAGATTAGAGAAAATTCCAAACCACTTGAAAATCTATTTGATATATCATTTGGTATTAAAACAGGGGATGATGAGAAATTTTTAACATTTGATCCTAGTCATTCAGAATATTGTAGAAAGTTAGTTCGTGGGGCAGATATTAATAGATGGATTATTAATTTTAATGGTGAATATGTTATCTATGATACAAAAGCAATGAGAGCTAACAAAATTACAGCACGACCAGGAAATAAAGAGCGTTTCGAACAGCCTAAAGTACTTGTTCGAGATACAGGAGGTGGATTAATGGCTACATTTGATCCTGATAATTATTATGTAAAAGACGTTTTGGTTTTAGAGGATCCTAATAAAAATGTGTTTAATCTAAAATGTTTATCGGCTTTGTTGAATTCAAAGTTGATGAGATGGTATTATGAATCAACTTTCCCAACGCTTCATGTTCAGCGTGATGAACTTGCCTCATTACCAATCCATACATCTATATTTTCGCAAAACTTTCAAGTCATAATTTCATCTTTAGTTGATAAAATATTAGATGAAAAAAAATTAGGTCGTAATTCAGATATAAGTCATATTGAATCAGAGATTGACAATCATATTTATAATCTCTATGGAATGAATATTGAAGATATTAAGGTAATTGAAGAATTATTTGGTAAATAGGGGCACAAAAGGGATAGGCTCCTGCGCCCTGAGGCAGTGTATGATATAGCACAAGAATATGAAGCAGTAAATTCAACTGAGAAATACTAATAAAGTTTAAGTGATTGGAAAATGGATTTAGATTATGGCAAAGATATCTCTAAAAAAATACGGTTATTTGGACTCTGCTAACAAAGTTCATTCGCTAATTAATGAACTTAAGACGAAGAATGTCAGATTAACAGCAGAATTGAAGGCTCGGATAGTCGGCAAAATGCAAAGTAAAGAAGCATGGGCTTGTTGGAATAATCGATTTGGTGAATTAGAAGTGCTCGAGACAAATAGAGATTTAGCAAATAATTTGATCTCAACGAATGGACAAACAAAAGGAAGGAGCAAGAGGAATAGGGGTAATAGAAAGAAGAGAAGTAACATGTTAATAAATAATAGAAGAAAGCTTGATCCTAATAGCGCCAATTACAATGTAGAATTGCTGAAAACGGGACTTAGAGACAAATTTAAAGAATATGATTATGATTTAAGTGATTGGTAAAACTTTATTGATGTCGTGTGGAAAAATGTATGGGCCATGACCCAAACACCTATTCCAGTGACTAAAATAAGAGGAAATTCATTAAGACAATGGATTATGAAAAAGAATAGAAACTTTTCTTCAGTATCTTATCCGTCACCAGATGGACATCCTACGAGGCACAGACCTCGTAGAAATTATTGGGGTAATCTTTATGATGAGGATACTTTTGACGAAGATCGTCATAATGTTACAATAAACTCAGATACAGCTCTGTACGATGCAGAGGATGACCATGACTCGTATTATGAATCAGATAATTATGAATAACAAATAATAATGATATGAAGGAAACATTAGCTGATATAGCTTGGGCTATAAACGAACATACTATTACAGAACATCAAAACATGCCTTGTCAGGGGGGCGTAGCTCGTTATTTGGTTGACTTGGAAGAAATGCCGAAAATCCATCAAGTATTCCTTGCTAACGTAAAGGTAAGAAAGGAGGTTTGGTATGGAGATGACAGTATTAACATCTGGAAGAACTCGAAGTTAGGTGGCACTCTGATTATGAAAGGTATTGGCGATAGTGTCTATTATGGTAATCGGCCAGCACCATACAAAATGAAGGTGTACAACAAAGCGACTTATCGTCACTGGATAACGGGTAGTATAGATCAGGTGGAAATCCTGCAGGAAGACAAGAAAAGATATCGATTCGCTAACTTGAAATCCCTGTTGGCTCAATTTCAAGAAGCGAAGCGTCAGGCAGATGAAAATGCCAAACGCTTGCGTGAACTTCAATTGGAACGAGAGGAAATAGAACGCCAGCAAAAGAAGGCAGCTGAAGAGGAAGCCCTACGGTTGAAGCGAGAACGTGAAGAAAACGAACGGCGAACACGTGAGTGTCAGGAAAAGGCAGAACGCTATGAACAGGAAATTGCAGAACAGAATGCTAAGATAAAATACATCAAGTCGTTTGTCAGGAATGAGTTGGCGCTTCGTATTCAGCATATTCTTGACCCCAGTCAGGAGGACGCTAAACGATCGCATATTTATGATGGAATACCAGTTCTTATAGATGGAGGTCCAGGTACTGGCAAGACAACCACCATGATTCAGAGGCTGAAGTTTCTGCTCTCAGATGAAGCGTTGCGCGACTATACCAAGATGACGGAGAAGGAAATTGCAGAACTGACAAATCCGAACGTGATAGATACAAAATGGATGTTCTTCTCTCCCAATACACTCTTGCTTGAGTATTTAAGAAACAACATGAGAGAGGAGGAAATGAATGCCAACGATGGTAATACGTTTACTCTTGAACAATTCCGAAAGAAGATGTTGTTAGAATACAAGTTGCGCAATCCTGAAACGGATTTCCCATTTAAGAGTTATTCGTTTAGGAATGGTACACCACAACCTCTTATCTTAAATGGGAAACAGGTAATCGATGACTTCGAACAATTCTGCATAGAGAACATAACGTCAATATTGCAGAAGGCTTATCGTTTACCAACGGCAGACTATGACTGGCATTCAATAGCGGTAGATATTAAAGCCTATTGTAAGAGAGCTGAGAATGTGAAAGATATGGCTGCATTGGTAAACTTGTTCAATTCATTGCAAGATAACCAGAGCGCTCATGTTAGGGACATTGATCAGCAGTTAGAAAAACTGCTGGGGGCAGTTGCTGTTGAGACACAACAAGAGATTATGATGGATGAAACGACACTTAGTTCTGTTAAATCCTTGTTGGAGAAGTGGAACACAGAACGTCTTCCCCAAAATGACGAAGATGATTTGGAAACAGAAATGGCCGAGGAGGACGATACAGGAGACGAATCTGCAAATCTAAACTTTGAAGCAGATCTGTATAAAAGACTGAAGGCCTTGATACGAGCTGCATCAATCTGCAAAATTGACTCAAAGAAAAAACTCGGTGGTCAGCAAGCTGAACTAAATGCAGTCGTTTCAGTACATATTAAAGAAGAGTCATTGGAAAAAGTTGGTAGCTTAGCGTGGTTCGTCAAGAATTATGCTGCACTTACCAAAGGCATTGAGCAGAATGTTTTCAGTCAGATACCAAGATTGTACAAGTTATTCCGCAAAAAACAATTGGGAAAGAATACTCCTAATTATGACACCGCATTGCTGAAAAAAATTATTGAGAAAGAAAGTAATAAACATCTGCACGCCGATGAGCAAGATTTGCTAATTGGCTTTATCAACAACATCCTATATAGAATTTATAAGCGTTCGTCTGTCAGGTTCGATAAATTGAACCATAAGTATGCATTGGCATATAAAGAATGGGTAAAACCTGTAATTGGTGTTGATGAGGCTACAGACTTTTCGTTGCTTGACTACTATCTTATCTATTCTTTCCGGCATTACAAGTTCCATTCTGTAACATTGAGCGGAGATATTATGCAGAGCATAACGGATAATGGGATTAAGGATTGGAATGATTTGACGAAGGAGATATTACCAGAACTCACAAAGTATGAACTTAAAGTGAGCTATCGACAAACTCCCACCTTACTTAATTTGGCTCGAGAAATGTATAAAGACGAGATGGGGTATTATCCGTCTTATCAATCTGACAAAGAAATAGACAAAGACAATGAACCTGCACCTATAGCTTGTGTATCGAGTAATGAAGATGAAAAAGCAGAATGGATTGCAAAGAGAATCATCGAAATCTATAAAGCCTATGATAGCAAGATGCCGTCTGTGGCCATCTTCGTAGGCGATGATGTAAATGTTTCGAAGTTCATCAACTTTATCTACGATACTGATTTACTAAATGGTATTGATGTGGTTGACTGTACTGATGGGCGTGCGCTAAACAGGTCGGACATCGTCAGGGTTTTCCGCATATCAGAAGTGAAGGGTATGGAGTTTGAGGTAGCATTCTTCCATAATCTGGATGAGGCATTGCGTGGCAGAACAACAGGACTTATGAAGAAGTACCTGTATGTGGGTCTATCACGTGCGACGACACATTTAGCCGCTACATTTTGTGATTCTGAAAATGCAAGTGATGTATTGAAATATTTCGATACTCATGAAAATAATTGGAAATTGTAATAAAGACCGAAGGAGTTATATGTATTATAATTATGTTTGATGCTCCTTATGGTGGCTTTGAGGATGCGACTATCTATGAATATGGTATAATAATGCCCCATATTTCTTAAAAGAAAGTTAAATATCTGAGGGGTGTCCTGACTTTTGGGACAGGTGGTGCGTATATTTGCACTCGATAATTGATGTTGAACAAATATTATTTGTAGCTTATGGATGAAATCGCAATTTGGGCTTGGATCATTTTAATATTGATCTTGACTGGTGGCATTGTGGTTGTGCCAATAATGCTTGTTTTTGTTTTTGTATTTGTATTTGTGGTATACAAATATAGACCAGAGTGGTTTGCCACAGATAAGGAGGAGTATCATAGAATAAAAAAAGAAAGATTGGAGAGAGAATCGAAGGAGTCCGAATAAATGAACATGAAGTATATACCTCTTATAACATGTATGGTTCTGATGCTATCTTGTGGCAATAAAAACAGAGCTCATGATGATGGTTTGGATTGGGAGTGTCTCGATTCAATTCATAAGGTGCAGGAGAAAGAATACGAGGCCAAGGAGAAGGCTGCTTTGGAGAAGTACAAGGCGCAAGAACCTGGCAAGCATTCGCCTGTTAGTTCATCATCGAGTGGTGGTTATTCCTCTAATGATGACGATGAAAAGGAGTCCGATAACATGCGTGGCTTCGATCCTGCTTCTGAGGATGATATGGATGATAACGGCATGAGTCGTTATATGGAGAATAATGATGATGAAGGTTGGGACTAAACATTCTGGCGTTTCCCTTTATATATAAATAAGGTATAGGGAGAGAAACAATGAAGCCGTTGGCAAAAATGAATGCCGGCGGCTTCTCGTTTTTTTCTTTATCCGGACTTAACATTTTAATGGGCCGGGGCTGGAACTATGCCTGGTATCGGGATAATTGAATATAATCATAGTTACAGGCGTTCCATCCAGTGAGAAAGGAAAACATCGCTAAGAGAGTAGATCGTCCCTTCAAGGGTGACATCGTCGTTGAGTAGGCCTTTCTCGCAGAGGGCTTCTGCAAGACGACGGGAAACGGAAGGTGTCCCAATTTTGTGGTTCTTCAAGAAGTCATTGGCTGTGATCTGCTGAACGCTTCCTTCCTTGGCAACAGCGATGAGATACCCCCATTGCTTATCTGTCAACATCTGGCGGTACTGGAGATAAACAGCCTCGCCCTGTTTCATCAGTTGCTCGCAGGCTTTCTTTACATCTTCAATGGTGACGTCTGTACTCCCATTGGCATAAACAGTATGACAAAGCTGCTGGGTGTAATAGGTATGGCGGCGAGTCCAGTCCAAGATGAATTGTAATGCCTCATCTGTCATGCTGCGTTGTCGTTTACTAAACAGTCGACGGATGAAGGCTGAGTAGGACTCTTCAGATATTCTGTCGAGCGATACGAAGGTCGTACTATTATAAAATGGCTTCTTCTCGTTGGCAAAAATATCGGCCATCATATGCTTCTTGCTGCCACAAAATACAAAAGTCAGATTGTGCGTCTGCTGAATATAGGTTCGCAGCAGGGCTTCCATATTCTGTTCCGGATAATCCCGTATCTGTTGGAACTCATCAATGGCTATGACAATATGCTCGTTTTGACTATCGAGAAAATCGAAAAGCCCTTTCAGCGTGTATTCTTTTTCATGGGCAGTCTGATAGGCTATTTGTAACTGTGGCTCACCTGTGATGTTGTCAAACGAGAGTTGTGGACGGAGTGATTTGATGAACTGCAACAGCTTTCCTCCCATAGATGTCTTTTCAGGGAATGACTTCATAGCGGCTTCTGCCATCAGCTTGATAAAGTCATCGATGTTGCGTGAGGCAAAGATGTCGAAGTAGATGGTATGGATATCTGGTCTTACATCCTTCAACTCGTCAAACAGGCGTAGTATAAGACCGGTTTTACCCATACGCCTCTTTGAAATCAGCGTCATATCCGTGCTGTTGATGCAATTGCGCAGCATCAACTGCAGTTCTTCTTCACGATCGCAGAACAGTTCCTTTGACTCATACGACTTGATGGT
>JAEEGI010014419.1_pt1 | contig 16618 bp, 15 predicted proteins | sample 8958751 | NCBI WGS metagenome assembly JAEEGI01 (sample SAMN16246545, study PRJNA631951) | gut metagenome | biome: gut microbiome; feature: rumen; material: KS-attached | host: Bos | place: Iran: Karaj | collected 2018-10
TTGACGGCGGCGTGCTTGACGCAGCTGCGGCAGAAGAAGTAGATGGCGATGGAGATAATCAGCGACACGCAGGCCACGGCGAAGCCCATGTTGTAGGCCGAGGACAGGTGCTCGATGTAGTAGGCGCTGAAGACCGAAGGATCCATGGCCGACACGGCGGCGTCGGGCATCACGGACTGCAGCTCGTCGAGACGGGCGGCGTTGTCCGCGCTGATGGTGCCGTCGAGCAGCTGGTGCGCCAGGGCGGGGATGTCGGCCTTGTAGACGAGGCCGGCCTTGCCGAGGAAGCGGTTGGTGATGGCCGTCGCGGCGGACGGGGCGAACATCGCGCCGATGTTGATTGCCATGTAGAACAGGCTGAACGCCGAATCGCGCTTGGCGGAATATTTCGGATCGTCATACAGGTTGCCCACCATCACCTGGAGGTTGCCCTTGAACAGGCCCGTGCCCACGCTGATGAGGAACAGGGCGCCGATCATCAGGGCCACGCCCAGGCCGTTGGCGGCCGTCGGGATGGAGAGGGCGAGGTAGCCGACGAACATCACGCAGATGCCGGTGACCACGCACTTGCCGAAACCGATCTTGTCGGCGAGCCAGCCGCCGACAACGGGCATGAAGTAGACGAGGGCGAGGAAAATCGAGTAGAGCTGGCTGGCGGCTGCCTGCTCCCAGCCGAACTTGGCCTGGAGGAACAGCATGAAGATGGCCAGCATGGTGTAGTAACCAAAACGCTCGCCGGTATTGGCGAGGGCTAAGGCATAGAGACCTTTAGGATGTCCTTTGAACATAAACAGTGATAGTAAGTTTTAGTCGTATCTACAAAGATAACAAAAAAAAGGCCACCCTGCAAGTGCAGGGCGGCCAATTCGGAGACGCCGATTCCGTCGGCGGAGCAGGCTTTACTTCATCCAGGGCCAGCGCTTTTTGCGCTTCCGCTTCTCCCGGCGCTCGGCGCGCTGCTGGCCGATCATCTCGTAGATGGTGTTCCAGTCGGGGATGCCGCCCAGGTTGCGGTCGTCGATGTAGACGTCCGCGATGACCTTGGCGGTGTAGCGCGGGAACAGCGCGTCCGGCGGGTTGTTGCTGTTGATGGAGTAGAAGTCCAGCCCCCTCTCGTGACAGAAGGCGACTGCCTCGTCGAGCAGTTCCCCCTCGCGGGACGTGAACAGGATGAGCCGGTTGCCCTCCTCCTGCAGCACCTGCAGGGTGTGGATGGCAAAGGGGAGTTCCTTCCCGATCTCAGGGTACTTGTTCTCGACGATGGTGCCGTCGAAATCGACTGCGATTGTCATGTTTATTTACGTTTGAAAATGCCGAGGAAACCTTTCTTCTTGGGCTCGTCGCCATAACCGTAGCCATAGCCGTAACCGTAGCCATATCCGTAGCCGTAACCGTAGCCGTAGGAGCCGAAGCCGTAGCCGCGGTGCTTCTTGACCTGCGGTCCGTTGAAGACGATGGCCATGTTGTGCAGGTTGCGTTTCTCGTTGAGCTCGTCCAGCTGCGGGAGGATACGGCGGTCAAGCTGGCCGCTGCGCAGGATGAACAGGTTGATGTCCACGACGCGGTTCATCACCAGCGGGTCGGCGAGCATCTGGATAGGCACGCCGTCGAGCAGCACGTAGTCGTAGTTCTTGCGCAGCTCGGCCACCAGCTCGTCCAGGCGCGGGCGGCCCAGCAGCTCGGTCGGGTTGGGCGGGACGGCGCCGGCGGGGATGAAGTCGATGCCGCTCTTGACGTCCTTGTAGAGGATGTCGTCGATGGTCAGGTCGAGGTCGTAGAGATAGTTCGACAGGCCCTTGGTCTTGTGGCGGAGGTTGAACACGCCGGACAGGGAGCGCTTGCGCATGTCGGTGTCGACCAGCACCACGCGCTTCTGCGCGTCGGCCAGACAGGCGGCCATGTTGGCCGTGATGAACGTCTTGCCGGACGAGGAGGAGTAGGAGGTGGTGGCGATGACCATCGGCAGCTGGCACTTGGCGTCCAGGAAGCTGAGGTTCGTGCACATCATGCGCATGGCTTCCGTGAAGATGCTGTGCGAGGTCGGGTCGTAGACGAACGGCGACGGGTCGTCCTTGCCGGGCTTGTGCTTGCTCGTCTTGAAGACGATGCCGCGCAGGGTGCCGTTGAGCGGGATTTCCGCGAGGAACGGCACGTCGATGTTCTCCTCGATCTCCTTGCGCGTGCGGATCTTGGTGTCCAGGAACAGGCGCGCGATCAGGATGACGGCCGGGATGAGCAGGCCGATGAGGATGGCCAGCATGAAGATCTTCATGCGCTGCGGGGCGGTCGGGGTCAGGTTCGGCATGGCCGGGTCGACGACCCGGATGTTGTCGTCCGCCATGGCCTGCGACAGGGCGTTCTCTTCCCGCTTGTTGAGGAGGAAGAGGTACAGCTCCTGCTTGATGGACTGCTGGCGCTGGATCTCGAGCATCTGGCGCTCCTTGGTGGGCAGCGTCGAGAATTTCGCGACGGCGTTGCGCTCGCGCTCGGAGAGGTCGCGGCGCTGGATCTCCAGGCTGGTCTGCAGGTTCTGGATCATGCCCAGGATGCTGCTGCGCAGCGAGTTGAGGGAGCCTTCCGTCTTGACGACGGCCGGGCTGACGGCGCTGCTGGCCGCGATCAGGCGGTCACGCTGGAGGACCAGGTCGTTGTACTGGGCGATCACGTCGTCCATGCCGGGATCTTCCAGGCCCATGTTGCTCGGGATCAGCTGGAAGTCGTCGGCGGACTTGATGACGTGCTCCTTGAGGTAGTTGGACAGGGCCATGCGGGTCTCCACGCCCACGATTTCGGCGCTGTAGCCCCGGCTGTCGCCGAGGTACATCGTCGCGGCGTCGTTCACGCTCATCAGCTTGTTGTTGCTCTTGAAGCGGGCGAGTTCGCCTTCGACGCCGCCCAACTCCTCCTCGATGATGGCGAGGCGCTCGTTGATGAAGTCTTCCGTGTGGACGGCCACGCGGTTCTTCTCGCGGATGGCGGCCTCATTGTACTTGAGCACCAGCATGTTGATGATGTCGGCGGCGCGCTGGGCGTTGAAGTCCTGCTCGACCAGCTGCAGGATCTGCTTGTCGTGCGAGATGTGCAGGCGGTTGATGAAGTCAGTGGCGGCCCAGTCGACCGGAATCTTCGTGATCTGGATATCCTTGCCGTAGTTCTCCGGCGTGTAGCGGCGCGTCGGCAGGAAGACGACGCGGCCGGCGCCGAGGGCGATGGTGTCGCCCAGCGCCACCATCTGCGAGCCGGCGCTCGTCTGGATCTTGATGTGTCCGGCGTCCACCGGGGTTACGGTGACGGCGAGCGAACCGGGATCCTCTTTCTCACGGTTGAACGCCATCCGGACCGGAGACTGGGAGGTATAGAGTTCGACGTCGCGGAGCTTGATGTGGTCATGGTAGTTGACGTCGGCGTCCAGGGCCTTCACCACCTCGTTCATGATGGTGTGGGATCGCAGCTGGAGCTGCTCGTTGGTGACGGAGACCTTGTTGATCATCTGGTCGTAGGTCTCCAGCCGGGCGGTGCGGATGTCGTCGCCGGGGTTCTTGATGATGGCGGTGACACCGCTGCTGTAGACGAACGGCATCCGGGCGTAGCGGTAGTAGGCGACGCCGAGAGCCACGATGACGCACAACAGGAACCAGTGCCAGTTGCCGATCAGATAATAGAACAGGTCGACCAGGTTGACCTGTTCGTTGCGGGTTACTTTTCTAGGTGTTGTTTTCATAGGGCTATCGGGCTGTCCAGATCAGGATATATGCAACGGAAGCGATGGCAGAGACGACCGGGGCGAAGATCTGTACGAAAGCGTCGCCGCCGCTGGAGAGCCGCAGGCCGCGCGGCTGCACGTACACGATGTCGTTCTGCTGAAGATAGAAGACGGGGGAATTGAAGATTTCCTTGCTCTGCAGGTTCAGCGTGTAGGCCTCCCGCTTGCCGTTTTCGGTGCGGACGACCATCACGTCGGGAATCTTGGCGTTCTCCGTGCTGTTGCTCTCGATCTGGGCCAGCACCTGGAAGATGTTGATGCTGTTGCCTTCGACCGCGAGCAGGATGGAACCCATCTCACCGATGACCGTGACGGTAAAGTTGACCAGTTCCGCCTTGACGACGGGGTCCTTGATGTAACCCCGTTCCCGGATCTGGCGGGCGATTTCGTCCTGGACCTGCTTGAGGGTCAGCCCTTCGACATGGACCGAACCAAGGACGGGGAAGTCGATGTCGCCACGGACGTCTACGCCGTAGGTGATCGTCAGCAGGTCGGCCGTCTCCGCGTCGGTCACGCTGATCGCGTTGAACGGCGCGGCCAGGGCGGGTTCGTCGCAGAACACCTGGACGGTGATACGGTCATCGACCTTGAGCGTCAGTTCCGGGGCGGAAGCCGCTTCGAAAGGGATGTTGTACTCCAGATCCCGGAGGAACCCCAGCTTGTTGGGCGTGGAGCAGGCTGTCAGCAGCACTCCGGCTGCCAGCAGCAACGGTTTAATCTTTTTGTTCATATACTTTAATCACTTTATCAATCATTCGACGGGAGGTGAAGAGCTCTTCGTAGCGCTCCATCGCTCCGGCAGCAAACTGCAGGTAATCGTCCGGGTTGCGGCAGATGCGACGGATCGCTTCCGCCATGGCCAGGCTGTTGCCCGGCGGGACGTTGAGGCCGGACACGCCTTCCCGGTTGACCCAGGAGACGCCCGACTGAGGGATTTCCGTCGCCACGACCGGCTTGCCGCAGGACATCGCCTCGATCTGGACGATGCCGAAGGCTTCCGTCTTGCGGTCGGAACTGAGCACGAACACGTCGCAGGCGCCGAACAGCACGGGCAGTTCGGCGTTGTCCACGAAGCCCAGCAGCTTGATGCGGTCTTGCAGCTGCAGCTCCACGATGGCCTGCTGCAGGGAATCGTAGAGCGGCCCGGTGCCGCCGATCAGGATCTGGTAGTCGGGACCCAGGTAGGTCGCGGCCTTGACCAGCGTCCGGAATCCTTTGTACGGCACCAGCCGGCCCAGGGCGAAGACGATGTGCTTGCCCGCGTATCGGGCGCGGTAGGCGGTGACTTCCCGGCTGTCGTACACGACCGGCGCGATGCCGATCGGCACGCAGGTGACCTTGTACTGGGCCCGGCTCAGGTACGGGGACTCCTTGACGTAGACAGGCGTCGTGCCGATGATGCGCTCCGCCCGGTGGATCAGCCAGGACTGCAAGGGTTTGTAGAAGAACAGGAAGAACTTCTGGGACAGGATGTCGCTGTGCCAGTGCAGGATTACGCGTCCTTTGTACCCGCTCAGGCGGAGGGCCAGCGCGGCCATCGGGTCCGGGTGGTGGACGTGGATGATGTCATACTCTGCCGCGTGTTTCTTCAACCATCTGACCATGGTGGGGGAGATGACCGTAGCAGCTTTCTTGGTAATGGCCTTGGCGCAGATCACCCGGCCGTAGGGGCCCAGGCTGATCTCATAGCCGTCAGGCGTCTGCCGGGATACGGGAGCGTATTCCGGCTCGATCTGGTCTTCAGGGAGGATGCCGCAGAGCATGTCACATGAGATACCCCGCTCGGCCAGGCCGACGGTCAAATCCCACATGACTTTCTCTACGCCTCCGCGAATAGGGTAGAACTTACCTAATTGTAAGATCTTCATAGAGTTGAATATAGTTTTGGTAGCACTTGTATTTCTCAAAATGCTGGAGGGCGAATTCCCGGCAGCGGGCGGCCGTTGCGGCCCGGTCCGCCGTCGCGAGTTCGCGGACGCGGGCGAGCAGGCCGTCCACGTCGCCCTGCTCGACCACGAATCCCGTCCCGTCCGTGACCGCCTCCACGCTGCCGCCGGTGCGATAGGTGACGACCGGCGTGCCGCAGGCGATGGCCTCGAGGTTGACGGTAGGATAATTGTCCTGCCAGGTGGGGTTGACCAGCACCGTGGCGGACGCGTACAGGGCTGCCAGCTTGCCGACATTCTCCGTACGCTCGATGAACTGCACCCCGTCGGGGAAGCGGCGCCGCTGCTCTTCGGTCATCCGGCCGACGAGCACCAGGCGCTCGTCCGGACGGAGCCGGACGGCGAGGGCGGCCAGGTCGCCCAGGCCCTTCTCTTCCAGCCAGATGCTGGCCACGCCGAGGATCGTCGTCCCGGCTGTCCGGGGCTCGTCCGCACCGGCTTCGGGCCGGAAGGTGTCCAGGTCGATGCCGTTGTGGATCACGACGAAGCGCTTGTCGGCGAGGAAGGAAGAAGCCATCTCCCGGCGCATCCATTCCGAGACCGTGACGACGGTCAGGTCCAGGGCGCCGAAGGCCTGCTGCTTCTTGCGCCAGTTGCGGGCGGAGCGGTCCAGCAGCCAGCTGGCCGGGAAGGACCGTTTCTGCGGGCAATGGCCGCATCCCGTCGTCCACTTGTCGCAGTGGGCGTAGGCGTAGTGGTAGCAGTGGCCGGTATAGAGCCAGCAGTCGTGCACCGTCCAGATGACGGGTTTGCCGCGCTGCCGGAGGAACTCGCTGAGCATCGGGTAGTTGAGGAAATACCCGTGGACATTGTGGATGTGCACGATGTCCGGGTCGATCTCCCGGATGCGGCGGATGAGCTCGCGCGTGGCGCGCCGCGAGGCGAGCCCGTGCGCGTCGAACAGCCGCGTGGCGACGGCGTGGACGGCCAGGTCCAGCTTGTCGCCGACCGGCACCAGGTGCGAAGTGTGCTGCGGCTCGCCGTCGCGGGCCCGGCTGTAGGCGATATAGCTCTCCCAGCCGGCCGACATGGCCAGCTCGCCGATTTCCTTCATGATCCGTCCGGTCGAGGTGTTGAGCCGGACGACCGGATTGATCTGCAGCAGCTTGCGACTCATAATTTACCGCCGACCAGTACGCCGGTCAGGCGCGGGAAGATCTTTTTCAACAGGATATAGACCCCGGTCAGCAGCCCGAGCGTGAGCAGGGCCGTGGCCAGGTAGGTCCCCAGGAGGGCGGCGAAGGAGTGCGGGTCGAGGGCCGACCCCAGGAGTTTCTTGGCCGTGATCACGGGGATATAGTGGTACAGGTAGATGAAGAAGCACCAGGCGGCGGCGTCGGCGGGGACGCTGCAGCGGATGCGGCCCAGGAACCTGTCCGAAGCCTCTCCCTGGCACACGGCAGCCCATGCGCCGAGGGTGAACCAGAAGTTGTACCAGGGTGCGCCGCCCACGACGAACCAGACCACGCCCAGTACCAGCACGCCCCAGATGCGGGTGTAGCGGACGAACAGGTAGATCAGCGGTGCGACGAGGCAGGCGATGATGAGGTCGCGGATGAACCAGAGCGACATGTTGACCGGACCGGTCCAGAAGACGAACAGCGGGTTGCGCCAGTCTTCTCCGAAATAGCCGGAGAGCATGCCGGGCGCGAAGCGGTGGGCCAGCCAGTAGGCGGCGAAGGCGAGCGCGTTCGCGATCAGGTAGGGGACCAGCAGCGACATCACGCGCTTGCGGGTCTTGCCCCAGAAATAGTTGGCGTCCGGGCGGGCCGGGACGTTGCGGAAGTACAGGAAGCCGGACAGGACGAAGAACAGCGGGACGCAGACCTCGGTCAGCGACTCGATGATCACGCTGAAGAGGTCGAACGCGCCGGAGCGCCCCGCCAGTCCCACGAGGGAGGCGTGGCGGAACACGATGCCGACGGTCAGGATGACCTTCAGCAGGTCGATGAACCGGTAGCGTTGTCCTGTAGCGGCCGTACTCATTTGCGGAGCATGTCAGTGAAATAAAGGTTCCAGCGGGCCATCACGGCCTCTTCCGAGTAGGCCTCGGAAATCTTGCGCGCCTGCGCGGACATGTTTTCCAGCCGCGCCGGGTCTTCCATCAGGCGCTGCATCTCCGCTGCCAGGGCGGGGATGTCGCCCTCGGGCACGATGACGCCGTTGAGGCCCGGGGCGATGATGTCGCGCGGGCCGCAGAGGAAGTCGAAGCTCACGGCGGGCACGCCGCAGGCCATCGCTTCGATCATCACCATCGGGAAGCCTTCGTAGTGGGAAGTCATCACGAGGAAGTCGCTGGAGGCGTATTCTTCAAAGATGCGGTTGGTCGGGGCGTTGATCCGGGCGGAATCCTGGATGCCGAGCCGGACAATCTGGTCCTTGAGCATCTGCTCCCATTCGCCCTGGCCGAAGATGTCCAGCCGCCAGGTCCCGCGCAGCGCTTCCGGGATCAGCGCCCAGGCGTCCAGCAGGCGGTCGAAGCCCTTCTGGTAGTCCAGGCGGCCGACGGCGATCACGCGGTGGTTGCCCGTCTGGTGCGGGATGCTCTGCGTGATGGCGGCGTTGGGGATGACGGAGAGGTTGGGCAGTTTGCCCCACATCGCGGCGTCCTGGCGCGTGAGCACCACGAAGCGGTCGAAGCGCCGGACAATCCGCTCGTCCATCCGCGTGCGGATGCGGTCCATCAGGCCCATCAGGCCCTTGCGGTTGTATTGCAGGCGGAACAGCTTGTTGTAGTGCAGCTCGAGGATCTTCCGGCTCCCGTCCTTGATCCTGGGGATGAAGGAAGACTCGGACGGATAGAGGGAGATCACGAAATCGGCCTTCTCGCGCATCAGCAGCTCCGTGAGCGCCTTGCGGTGGAGGCGGCGTTTGCGGAAGTAGGCGAGGGCGTGCGCCAGCGCGCCGCGGCCGAGGTCTTCCGTATAATTGATTCCGAGATCCACCATCCGGACTTCCGGCGGGAACTCATAGAAGGGCGGCCGGCCCTGCTGGTCGGTGGTCACGACCATCAGCTCGCAGCCCCCGCGGCGCAGCCACCAGCGGAGTTTGTTGAGCAGCACCCGCTCCATCCCTCCCGGGCAGTAGACGCTGGCTATGCAGTAGATCAGTTTCATGAGCAGTGGTTATCTGTGGGTTATCAGTTGGCAGAGGAGGCGGATGACGAAGGCCGCGAGCACGCTGGCTGCGAGCGCGACGGCGACGAACAGGACCTGGGAGCGGTCCGGCATGCCGTTCTTCTGCAGGAATTCCATGACCGGGATGTGCACCAGGTAGAGTTCATAGGAGATGACGCCGATCCAGCCCAGGACGGGCAGGCGCCACCGGTCCAGCGGGAGCCGGGCGATGACCAGGGCGGCGATCAGGGAGATGAATATGTAGCAGAGCGTCCAGCACGCGGGTTTTCCGGTCAGGTACAGCGCGGCGAAGGCGGCGCCGCAGGCCAGCAGCGCCAGCCAGTAGTTGCTTTCTTTGCGGCCGCACCACGCGAAGATGCTTTCCTCGTACTCCGCGAAGAACGCGCCGGTCGGGAAGGCGAGCGCGCAGACCCACCAGCAGCGGTCGAATCCGGCGAGCGCCGTGCCGGCCGTGAACAGGACGGTGCCGGCCAAGATGGCCCAGCCGACCGCCTTTGCCGGCAGGAGTTTCCGGCAGAGCCAGAAGAGCAGGTATTCGAACAGGATGGCCCATACGAACCAGTAGTGCGGCAGGAGCGTCTGCCCGTGCGTGGCGATTGCGCGTGCGCGGTCGAAGAGGCGCATCCCGGCGCCGCCGCCCAGCAGCAGGTGCAGCAGGACGACCAGCAGGGCGGGCAGCACGATCCGGAAGACCCGGCGCGAGAAGAAGCCCTGCAGGTAGGCGGCGCCCTTCGTCCGGACGGAACGGGTCAGCCCGTAGCCCGAGATGAACAGGAACATCGCCACGGCCGGCGGCGCGATGCTGCGGAACGCGCCGAGCGCAGGCACTCCGTAGAAGGAGAAGTGCCCGAGCACGATGCACAGCACCAGCAGCGCCCGGACGGGCGGCATCTTGCTATTTGCGAACGCTAATGTCATCAGGAACGATGTGGTCTGCGTAGGTGACGTCTTCCACCTCTCCTTCATAGTCGCTGGCGATGCAGAACAGGAGCGCGTCGATGAAGAAGATGTCCGTCGCGACCTTGACCCAGACGATGAAGGTCAGGGCGACCAGCAGCCAGGCGGTGAACTTGAACTGCTGGAACTTGCGGATCTGCACGGTGTGGCAGTAGATGAAGAAGATGGAGAAGATGAGCAGGCCGATGAGGCCGCAGTACAGTGTGAAGTTGCAGTAACCGATGTCGGTACCGTTGTCGAAAATGCCATAGGTGCCCCGCCCGATGAGCCAGTCGCGCAGGTTGTCGGGCCAGATCCACATGACGTCGTTGAGCGTGTCCGTGGAGCTGGTGCGGAACTCTCCCGTCTCCACCCAGTTGAAGAACGCTTCGAAGCCGAAGCGGAGATAGCCCTGGAAGGTGTCGCTGGTGCGGTAGAAGTAGATGCTCATGCCGACGATGATCATCATCACGACGAAGAACCAGAAGAACATCTTGACCATGCTGATCGTCATGAAACCGCCCTTCCGCATGCGGATGATGGAGATGATGATGTAGAACAGTCCGAGGCCGGTGCCCACCAGGGTGGTACGCGAGATCACGGAGCCGATGATGACGATGATGGCGAAGGCGCCAGGTCCGTGGCCTGATAGAGCCGGTGCTGGCGGACGTTCGGGTTGGTGGAGAACTGGTGGGCGATCATGATCAGGATCACGGAGAACCGGATGCCGGCGGGGTCGAGCGCCGCGCCGATACCGTAGAGGCGGTTGCCCTTCTTGAAGAATTCCTGGCCCATGTCCACGAAACGGTCGACGAAGGAGGCGAAGGCGGCGTTGTTGTCGATGACGACGGCCGCGATGCATTGCGCGACGCCCACCAGGGCCAGGTATCGCGTCAGGATCTCCAGGTCCACGTTGTCGTAGGCCAGTCTCAGCGCGCCATATACACCGTATGCTCCGAAGATCCAGGTGAGGTAGGAGATGATGTACGTGGCGTAGACCATGTCGTATGTATTGGCTGCGATGACGCTGTAGAGGCACCAGACGGAGAACAGCGCCGCGAGCAGCGCCGAGAAGATGATCGGTTCCGGGAAACGCATGGCCTTCTTCCGGATGCTTTCGAAGGTGAATGCAAAGACGCCGAAAACGGCGACCAGTATCTTCGAGTTGACGGCCTGAGGAAGGAACGTGAATGAGATGGGGAACACGTAGAAGCTCACCATCGTGATCAAAAAGAATCCCAGCAGAAACTTTTTCATAGAGTCTATCGATATATTATACCGTAAGCGATTTTATATACGAGCACGTTATACAGGAGGACGCCGAAGCGGCTGCGCCGGGCGGCCATCTTTTGCAGGAGATAGGTGTGCAGCGGCAGGCTGCCCCGCTGCAGGGCCCGGGCGTTGGCTTCCGGGAACCAGGTCTGCCAGGTCTCGAAGTTCTCCTTGCTGCCGCCGATCAGCAGCGGCCGCTTGAGGAAGAGCTTGAGGTCCGTCAGCGCGTCGGGATGGGCCTGGAGGAAGTCCGAACCGGCGAAATGCCGTTCGGCTTCCGCAAGGTTGGTCTCGATCTGCGCGCGCCGCGCCGGGCTGAATTCGCGGCTGATGGAGGCGCTGTTGACCGCGTTGTAGCGGTAGAGCGACTCGTGGAGCTGCACCACGCGGCCGGCGTGCAGGAAGGCGCGCAGCATGAACTGCATGTCTTCGCCCAGGTCCGCGCCCGGGATGAAGCGCAGGTGCTGCGCTTCGACCAGCCCGCGGCGGACCAGGAACATCCAGAGGTTCCAGCGCATCGTGCCGCCCGTGAGGTTGCAGAGTGCCTCCTCGGCGGAGGCATAGTCGGCCTGGCGCATGTAGCGGCCGCCCTGGGCCGTGCGCCCCAGCGTCCAGTCCCAGCCGACGATGTCGGCGGGCCTGTCCGCGGTCTGCGCGGCCTCGGCCGCCCGCTCCAGCATGCCCGGATCCAGCAGGTCGTCCGCGTCCGCGAAAGCGAGATATTCGCCTTCGGCGGCATCGAGCGCCCGGTTGCGGGCCGCGGCCGCGCCGCCGTTCCGCTCCGCGCGGAGCAGCTTGCAAGGCCGGCCGCTGTCGGCGCAGAACGCTTCCAGCAGGGCGGCGGAACCGTCCGTGCAGGCGTCTTCGGCAAAGACGACCTCGAAGTCGCGGAAACGCTGGGCGCGGATGCTCTCCAGCGTGTCCGGGAGGGTCTTCTCGGCGTTGTAGACGGGTATGATCAGGCTGATCTTCATTTCGACAGATCGACGATTTTCTGGATGAACGCCGGGTCGGCGCTGTTGAACTTGCGGGCGAACAGGGCGGGCGAGGCCGCCAGCTCGTCGTAGTCGGCGGCGCTCCAGTCGACGAGTTCGCTGCCGCGCCAGCCGATGAGGCGCATGCAGCCCTCGCCGTCCGAGGCGGTGCTGTAGAGCCGGTCCCGGTAGGGGGAGTTCCAGCAGAGCGTCTGCATCACGCATTCGTCGGGCACGAAGGTGTGGGTGAAGGTCTTCCGCACCTGGTCTTCCTGCCCCAGGATGTATTGTACCATCGCTTCGGTGAGGCTCACCCACTGGGAACCTTTCGTGAAGACGATGCCGCGGTTGCGCTTGATGCCCAGCAGCTCCTGGCAGCGGAGGCAGGCGCTCCGGAAGGCGCTGTAGATGTCTCTCCGGCGGCCGAAATGCCGCGGGAACAGGTGCCAGCGCTGCATTCGCCGGACGGTCTCCGGCGTCATCTCCGTGAGGGTGTAGCCGATGAATTCCTGGCCGGCGTGCTCCTCGAAGAAGGCGTGGATGCGGTCCTGGCTCTTGAGCGGCAGGTCCACGCCGGACAGCAGGTGGTAGTAGGCGTGGGGGCCGTCCTTCAGCGCGGCGGCGAACAGCGCGAACTCCGCCTCGACCATGGAGTAGTCCGCCCAGCGGATGTCCACGCGCCGCTCCAGGACCGTCAGGCGGGCCTGCCGCGCGTGCAGCTCCGGCAGCTCCCGGACCTTCCGGTCGATGTGCACGTAGATGTCGTTGCGCGCGTCGTCCAGACACCCGATCAGGGTCTGGAGCAGCGCGAACTCGTGGTGCGCGAGGATGAGGTAGGCGTGTTTCATCCGAGTTTCCGCTTGAGGCCCCGGAAGGCGTCGAAGAGCCGTCCGAAGGGAGTGCGGTAGAATTTCCAGAAACGAAGCATCTTGCCGGGCGTCCATTCTTCCTTGATCTCGGCCGGCAGCGTGTCGTAGACCCGCCACCAGGCGCCGAACTGGACCGTGAAGAGGTTCCAGGGCTTGCCGCCCGTGTAATGGATGGTGGCCTCGCGCTGCACCCGCTCCCACAGCCCTTCGCCGTACTGGCGGACGAATTCGGGCTTGTACTTGGGGATGAAGAAGGTGCGGATGCTGTTGTAGAGCGGGCTGAGCGGCAGCACGCGTCCCTGGCAGACCTGGTTGAGGGCGTCCTGGTCCGGGAACTCGAGGTAGGGGACGCGGCAGGCTTCCAGCAGCTTTTCCGATATCTTGTCGGCGCGCATCTGCGCCAGGTTCATCAGCAGGAATCCGGAGTTGAAATAACGGTCCGGGTCGCAGCCCAGCGCGCGGAAGCGCTCCGCCTGCCCCTCGATGGCCGCCTCGAACACGACGCCCAGGTAGTTGTCGCCCAGGTCGGTCTCGCGCCACAGGCGGGCGAGATCCTGTCGCACGACGATGTCGCAGTCCAGGTAGATGATGCGGTCCAGCTCCGGCAGGAGCTCCGGCAGCAGCAGCCGCAGCGACGCCGCCTCGGAGTAGCGCGGGTCGATGTAGACGCCCTGCAGGCGCCCCTTGAGCGGGATGAATTCCAGCGTCAGGCGGCCGCCGCCCAGACGCCGCAACTTGTCCTGCATCCGGTCGGGAAGCTCCTCGGTCAGCAGGCACACGACGCGGAACTGCCCGTCCGGGCTGGCATCCAGCACCGAGCGGAGCAGGGTGGCCGCCTGGACGAAGTAGTTGGGCGTGAACGCGATGGCGATCGGAATCATGCTTTCTTATGCTGTACACGCCAGCCGCAGGCGAAAGCCAGGGCCTTGGGCGTCACTTTCTTGAGGAAATAGAACAGGGCCAGGCAGATGGCAAGCACCACCACCGGCACGAGGAAATAGGTCAGCCAGCGGCTCGGGAGCTGCGCCCCGAACAGCCGCAGGCACAGGCCCTTCGTCCAGCCGAGGATGTAGATCTCGTGGGCGGCGTAGATGAAGAACACCGTCTCCGACAGGCGGAGCATCAGGTTTTTCATCCGGGGGCTCCACATCATGAGCTCACAGAGGTTCATGAACGTGATCATGCCGAACGGGAAGAACAGCAGGCGGAACAGCTGGTGCGACGCATGGCCGTACATGCTGGTGGCCAGCAGGGCCAGCGCAAGCGCCAGCAGGGCCGCCGGATACCGGACCCGCCGGCAGAGGTCCGCGATGTTGGCCCGCCTGATGCCCAGCCACGCGCCGGTCCCGAAGAACGCGACGGTCGCGAGCAGCGTGCCCTTCGCGAAGTAAGAGCAGAGATACATGGCGACCAGCAGGAATAGGGAAGCCCCTGCGGGAATTTTCTTGATGACAAAGTATAAGACCGGCGCGAGCGCCGTGGCCGCGATCAGGTCGCGCAGATACCACAGCGGGTAATCCAACGGGCCGGTGACGAACCAGTAGAGGGGCCCTCTCAGGACGCCGTCCATCGGGTCTTCCGAGAAGGCGACGCCCAGCGTCCGGAACAGCCAGGTGACCCCCAGGATGACCAGGACATAGAACAGGTTCCAGAACAGATGGGGGATCAGGAGCGTATGCGAGCGCGTCTTCCATTTGTCGATGAACCAGCCATGCCCGACTTTCTCTTCCTGCAGGTTGCGGAAGAACAGGAAGCCCGAGAAGACGAAGAACCAGCACACGGCGATCGAGCAGAAATGGCGGGAGATCAGCTCCGTGGTGAAGTGGAAGACGTTGGGCCCGTCCAGCGATCGTCGCATCGGCGCCATGTCCGCGCCGACCGAGTGCTCGAAGAGCACCAGGACGATCAGCGGGAAACGCATGGCCCTGATGAGTTCCGACTGGCGTGTGTCGAGTCCGGACGTCATTTGCAGATCAGGAATTGACGACTTTTGCGGGGACGCCCACGACGGTCACGCCGGGCGTCAGGACATCTTTGACGACCACCGCGCCGGCCCCGATGCGGACGTTGTCCGCGATGCGGATGCCGCCGAGGACCTGGGCGTTCTGCCCGATGTCGACGTGGTCGCCGATCACCGGGGAATCGTCGGGATAGCCGCCGTTGCTGCCGATGCAGCAGTTGCCGTGGATGATGCAGCCCTTGCCGATGCGGGCCTTGGGGTTGACGATCACGGAGCCGTAGTGCTCCAGGTGCAGGTCTTCACCGAAGCAGCCTGCGCTGATGATGAAGCCCAGCCGGGAGCCCAGGCGGTTCTTGCGGCCGCGGTACCAGTAGCCCAGCAGTTTGTTGGGGCTGGCGAAGGTGTATTTCTCCTCTTTCCGCAGGAAGCGGAGGTAGCGCCGGATGTAGTATTTCTCCGGGCGGATCCACCATTCGAGGAATCTTTCTTTGAGCGTCATGGCCTATTTGTAGGTTAGCTTGTGGACCGGGATGATGGTCTCGATCCGCTCCCTGGGCATCAGGGAGAAGTTCGGATCGTTGATGGACTGCTGCAGGTAGTGCGGAAGCGTGTCGCTGACCAGCGGGAAGTCGCCGGGATCCCCATAGCAGTCAAAGAGGATCTGGAAGAAGAAGTAGTCGGGCAGGGCCGTATGCGTCTGCCACCACTGCAGCATGATGTCGCACAGGTCGGAGACCGTCCGGTTGCCCCGCTTCGCCACGATGAAGCTGCTCAGCATGTTGACCCGGAACCCTTTGGCCCAGCCGAAGTAGTAGGCGAAGACATTCCGCCAGTACTTCTTGTCCGGTTCGGCCGGGTCCCGCCGGAACAGGAAGAGGTCCTGGTCGGCGTAATCCGCCGGGACCGGGCCGGTCAGCAGGATGGTCGCGTCCATCCAGATGCCGCCGTAGGTCTTCAGGAGCATCAGGCGCAGGAGGTCGGAGAAATGGGCGATGCCCATGTTGCTCCTGTTTGCGAGGACGAAATCCGGGATGTCCAGATACTTGTCCAGGTCGGCGTCCGACAGCCGCACGACGGTGTAGCCGTCCGCATACTTGTCGACGGAGTCCAGGCATTCCCTGACGCGTGCGGGGACGTCCGCGAAGCCTTGGGCCCAGTACTGCCAGATGATCTTCCCGGAAGGGAATTCCTGTTTGCGGGGAGATTCGAAATGGTAGGGACTGGCCTTGAAGTCCGCGATCAGCTGATCGCAGATCCGGGCCACGCGCCGGTGCGCGCGGAGGATTTTCTGCTCCCGGAGTTTCCTCCAGAGGAAGGTTCTGGTCAGGTCGGTCATGCCGTGAATTTTCTGGCGAACAGGAAGCCGCTCTCTGCCAGGGCCGGATAGTCGGCGAGGCGGAACGTGCTTGCGTTGGACCGCTGGATATCGTGCTTCAGATACTGCCCGTCATTCAGGATGGTCCCGCAGAAAAGGGCGGAGGCCATCAGCTCCGACGGGACGAAAAATTCGTCTCCGCAGAAGGAGTACCGGTATTTCCGGAGAATCTCTTTCTGGTTGTCAATCAGGTATTTCGCTGCATCTTCCCGGAGGCTCAGCCAGTTGCTGGCCTTGTAGAACTCCTGCTTGGTGTGGATCCGGATGCCGAGGATGCGCTGGGCCGCGACGGCGGCTCTCCACAGCAGCTGGCTGGCCGTCCGGAGGGCTTTCTTCGGCGAAGTGTAGTTGCGCAGGAACAGGTTGAAGCGATGCATCTTCAGGGT
>JAEEGI010014420.1_pt1 | contig 16617 bp, 10 predicted proteins | sample 8958751 | NCBI WGS metagenome assembly JAEEGI01 (sample SAMN16246545, study PRJNA631951) | gut metagenome | biome: gut microbiome; feature: rumen; material: KS-attached | host: Bos | place: Iran: Karaj | collected 2018-10
CCAGTGTTTACAAAAGTTCGGCTTTTTACAAATGTTGCTTTATAGCTTCGGCTTTTTACAATTTTTAGCTTGAATTTTTAAAGCTAAACGCTTATTTCTGTAAAAAGTACAAAAAAAGAAAGCCCATGTTTCAAGGCTTTCTAGTAATTTCCAATTTTACACAGTTAGGTTAATCTGACATATGGGAAATATATACTTAAATACAACTAATTCAACAATTAAATATATAGGCCTTGATAATTCTGAATGCAAAGATCCGGTTTACTACTGCCGGTCAAAGAAAGTGTTCTTATCAGCAGATGATGTCGAGAAAAAAGGGTGCATGAGAAAGCCTACAGCTGATATGATTTCAACAAGGACATGCCAGTGGCTCATGACAACTAAGGAATTCGAAAAATACGAGGAAAGCCGCAAGGAAACAACATCTGCATATGACAGGGAGTACAGAGCAAGAAAAAGAGGTTATCAGAATGGATAAAAAGACCTACGCGGAAAAGACAAATAAGATCCTGGAGACTCTGCCTGAGTTCTGCCAGGATTTTCTTTATGGAAAAGGCACCGAGACGGCATATTCAACCATGTATGAGTATGCCAAGGATATAAGCTATTTCCTTGACTGGATCATTTTAAACCATAAGGATTTTGATGAACTGAAGAAAGAAAAGATATCCATCAGAGATTTAGACAATATAACATCCGACGATATAAATAATTACCTTGTTACTCTCGGAAAAACACTGGAGAAAAAGACGCTTGCCCGAAAGAAAGCCACATTATCAGTACTCTTCTCCTATTTGTATGATAAGAAGGGGCTTAAAAAGAATCCCATTATAGGCTCGTCAAAGGTCAAACCTGAAGAAAAAGAACTTATATACCTCACAGATGATGAGCAGATCGCGTTTCTTGACTGCGTATATCACGGGACCGGTATGACAGCAAGGCAGCTCAAGCACCACGAACATTATAAGCTCAGAGATTATGTCTTATACTCTCTCCTGTTAGACACAGGACTTCGCGTATCAGAGCTCACCGGAATAGATATAAAAGACGTAGACACAGAGGATTTTAGCGTGTGCGTCCTTAGGAAAGGTGGAAAGGTTGAAACCGTATACTACAGCGATCTTATAGCAGAACTTTTGGATATGCTGATATCAAAAAGAAAAGCCGAAGGGGCGCTGGAAAAAGATCCGTTATTTGTCTCAAGCGGTGGCGAGCGCATATCGGTAAGGATGGTTGAAGTTATGACAAAAAAGTACGCCATGCTCTCTGTCCCTAAAAAAGCAGACACAATATCTCCACATAAGATGCGCTCAAGCTTTGCCATGAAGCTGTACAGGAAATCCGAGCACAATCTTCTTTTAGTGCAAAAAAGGCTGTCGCACAAGAACATTACGACAACCAATATCTACGCTAAGGCGGCCAAGGATGAAGTAAAAAACAGCAGAAATCTTAATTCTCAGGGGAAAAGCACTAATCCTTTTGCCTAAATTTATTAAAAGTAAAAAAAATTTTTGAATAAATCTCCCTCAAAATGGACATAATTCTCATACTAAAGTGATATTACCTAATGCTCATTTTAATATCAAAAATAGACGTAATCCTTTATCATAAAATGTAATATGTTCTGTTATGGAATCATTCAGCTCTTGGCAATTTACAGAATTTTCGATAATATGGCGGCTCTCTGTCAATTACGCTGATAGCATAATTATATCATCAAACGGAATGATATTATAATAAAAATGCCCGATACTGCGAAACATTCACTCAGTATCGGGCAATTATTTTTACAAAGAATATTTATAGTATTGTAAATCCGTATTTTAGAGCTAAATACAGGAATCCAACAAAGCCGTTTTCATCAATTAAAGACATTGCATCCGTGCCAGCAGGTATTGTGACTGACAGTCTTCTTCCCTTATACTCTTCATCCAGGAAGCTGATTTCAAGTGTTACATCCGGTCTTTCTGCAAGGGCTTCCATTACCATCTTGTGGAAAGATATGAACCGCGATGTCTCGATTTTTACAGTTGCACCCTGACCAGCTTTCCTTATCTTTTCAGTGGTATTTTTGTTGAATACATAGTAAGCGGTAATAGGTACTCGAGTCTGGACTGCTCCACAGATATCACATGCATATCTCATTTCTCCGTCATTTTCTTCTGTTGCTTCAATGGTGTCCCATACATAGTGATGGGTATGTGCTTTCTCTTCATCCTTTGAATCATCCTTCTTTGAAGGAGAGGATTTTTTTGTCCATGTGATCATTACAGGAGAAAGACCGTTAAAATGTGTACTGATGCCTGAAGAGGTATTTGTTGTACCAGGCTTCTCAATATCTCCTGCAGTCATGCCGTTAGCAGTTGTTCCGACCATGTGAGCTACACTAAAGGTGTACTCATCCCCATTGGTTCCAGCCGGATATGGCAATACCACATCAATACCTCCTGCAGGGAAGTTGGCGGTAGTTGCAGCAGTCCAAGTTGCACCTCCGTCAGTTGAGATCATTAGTTTTACATCAACAAGCTGTGACTGTTCTTTTTGCTCTTCTGTATCTAATGAGAGCGCTGTTTCTAAGGCACCTTCAATGCTTTCTACAGAATCGTAGCCTTGACCTTTTAAGTCATCAGAAATATCACTATCAGAAAGATCTTCAACATCTACCTTTGTTTCCTCACCTGGTTCTGGTTCAGGCTCATCACTGATTGTAAATGTTGCCGATGCCACTGCACTGTTAGTCATTCCATCTTTGACTGCGATTGCCTTGATGGTTGTAGTCTCATTTACAGTAATTGCGCTGCTGTAAGTTGAACTTGAAGCAGTTGGTGTGCTTCCATCTGTTGTGTAGTGGATTTCTGCACCTTCTGTTGCGCATGAAATTGTTACGTTCTGTGCTTCTGTATATGTTCCTGCTTCAGGTGAGAATGCTGGTGTAGCTACTGTCTGTGGCGGTATATTGATCGTATATGTTGCTGATGCCACTGTGCTGTCAGTCATTCCATCTTTGACTGCAATTGCCTTAATGGTTGTAGTCTCATTTACAGTAATTGCGCTGCTGTAAGTTGAACTTGAAGCAGTTGGTGTGCTTCCATCTGTTGTGTAGTGGATTTCTGCACCTTCTGTTGCGCATGAAACTGTTACGCTCTGTGTTTCTGTATATGTTCCTGCTTCAGGCGAAAACGTTGGTGTGGCTACTACCTGTTTAACTGTAAAAGTATAAGTGAATGTTGTGGCTCCAGTAATAGTAGCATCTGAAGGATCTGTATCCCAAGCTCCGCCCGTGTAACCAGAAGCAGCTTTCATACCAGTAGGTACACTTGCAGGCTTCGAGCCGCTCTGTACGTTTTCAGTCTTATCTGCCGTGCTGTCATCTGACCATGTTCCATTGACCACCTTGTAGGTCACTTCATAGGTCGGGAGTGCTGTAAAGGTATATGTAAACGTCGTTGCTCCAGTGATGGTAGCATCAGTCGGATCAGTATCCCAGGCTCCGCCCGTGTAACCGGAAGCAGCCTTCATTCCGGTGGGCACACTGGCAGGCTTCGAGCCGCTTTGTACGGTCTCCGTCTTATCTGTCGTAGTGTTATCCGACCAGGTTCCATTTACTACCTTGTAGGTCACTTCGTAGCTCGGGATAGTATACTCTGCAATCGTCAGCTCCTGATTATCAGAAGCCGTGGTCGTATCTGTTGCCTTTAAACGTACATAATATGTTCCGGGTACAAGACCTGTGATGTCGCTTCCTGTTCCAACAATCCAATCCGTAGCATCCGACTTCTTATATTCCATGGCGGTTGTAACACCGGTGAGCTTTCCGTCATTGTTGTCTGCAGTCGTACAGTCAACTGCTGCAGCTGTAGTAGGTGCATCTGGTTTTGTCTTTGCCGTCGGAGCGGTCAGCGCGATCGCGGCGTCAGCGGTCGGCGTTCCCGACACTGTGATCTGCGTGTAGCTGTCGCGGGTCACTTTTATCCCGCTAACCTCGGCAACGCTGTAATCTGTCGGGTAATAATATCCGTTGTCTGCGGTATAAACCACATCTGTCATAGCGCCGGTCAGTCCGGTCTGTTCTGCATCGCCGGAACCCGCGGTCTTGGTCATATGGTCGCCCGCGGTGATGGTCACGCTATGGGTAGCCGTAGACGTAGCGTACCCATACACCTCAATCTTTTTTATACCTTTAGACGTGTATGCCAGAATGGGTGTGCCATTTACTTGCGGCGTCTTATCCTCTTCCGTGGTTTCTACTACAAATGGAGCTTCGCTGTCTGTAGCGGTACGATTGGCGTCGTCATAGAATACGCATTTGGTGATGGTATATCCTTCGGCAGCATTGACGGTGGCCGACCAACCGTATCCCCACCATCCCCAGTTAGCGATGTATGCTGAGCTCCCTTCTGCAGTATAACTGAACGAAACGGTTGCTTTGTTCGCTGTGCTGTAGCTGGCCTGTTCTTTGCCAGTTGCCGTAATTGTGGTCAGCAGCGTTTCGTCAGGTGCTGCGTACGCCGTCAACCCCATCCCCGGCATCAGCCCGAGAACAAGAGCCAGCGTGAGCAAAAAGCTCAGCAGCTTCTTTCCTAATTTTATTTTTTGTTTCATTACAAATTCCCTCCAAGAAAATAATTTTTATATGAAAAAAACGCCGAACCTGACAGGGTATACTTACCCCGTCAGAATCCGACGGTTATCCATCACGAACGGAATATTCAGATTTTCCAACAAAAAAAGCGCAACTATCCTCTACGATGCGATGCGATGCGATGCGATGCGATGCGATGCGATGCGATGCGAAATCGTAGCCTGCCTGCGTCATACCTGTCAAGCCCCTTTCTGAGAAATTAATATATTTTTTAATAAATTATCACCAGATAAAAAGTAGTTTATCATATTTTTGTCATGTGAATCAACAAACCTAATTCTGCCATAGCATATCGTGCTAAATGCTATCAATTCTTAAGGCAACCTATAGGTATAACATATACCCCATCTTCTCTTTTGTACCCATATTCAGTAGCTGTGATTATAAGTTTTAGGTCGGGAAGTCTTAAAGGAACCTGTTTCTCTTTCTCATTGTACTCAGTGATTAGCCTCTCTATCTCACATAAATGCTCTGCGCCCATATCTATTTCCTTGCTTCCAAACTTAAACTCTATAAGCGCGTACCTGCCATCTTTCAAATGAAGTACCGCATCTGCTTCCAAACCATATCTGTCATGATAATATGAAACCTCTCCATTCATTCCTGAGGAATATATCTTAAGGTCACGGATACATAATGATTCAAAAAGAAATCCCAGCGTCTTAAAATCAGTGTTGAAGTACTCAGGAGACAAGCCCAGTGCTGCAACCGCTATAGACGGGTCTATAAGATTACGTTTATTTCCGGCTCTTATTGCTTCTTTTGATCTGATTGCCGGGCACCAGGCAGGGAGTTCATCTATTATGTATAGGTCTTCCAGATCATGGAAGTATTCATAAAACGTTGGCTTAGACATTTCCGACGATGAAGATGTATCTGCAATAATGGTCTTAGCTTCTGCCAGTGTGCATATATTCCTTGAGTAGGATCTTAGCAAACGCTCCGCCCATAACGGATTTCTTTTGACGTGGCTTATATTGGAGATATCTACGTGGCATGTCTGGTAAAAAAGATCTGAGGCTATTGAGAGGGCTGCTTCCTTATTCTCAATATCAATGCTCTGAGGCCAGCCACCACGGCATATTGCATAGATCAGGTCATCAATGCTTAGTTTTGATTCTTCCCATTCAACAGGCTTTCCATCAAAAAGATCCATCAGCGAAACACTGCCAGTTGACTCGCCGCTTTCATACAGACTCATGGGATACATTTTAAGCGTAGAAATTCGCAGTGTTCCCGTATGTGCAGTTTCAACCTTCTGAGAAGAGGAACCTGTCAGGATATACTGGCCTTTCAAACCAGTATCATCAATATCCTTTCTTATTGTTCCCCATATCTTAGGGGCATCCTGCCATTCATCAAATAGTCGGGGCTTGTCTCCAATAAGCAGTTTTGAAGGCATGTTCTCCGCAACTGATAAATATTTTTCCCTGTTATCTTCATCCTGAAACTCAATGTAACTCTTGGCAAAATGCTTCCCTGTTGTGGTCTTTCCACACCCTTTGGGTCCCACTATAAGTGCCGCTCCAAATGCTTCAAGTTTAAGTTTCAGTGCCGAATCTGTTATTCTCTCACGATATTTGCTACCTTTGCCAGTCACAGTTTGTACTTCCTCTCATTCTGATACTATAAGAATAGTATAATCCACTTAACAGATTTGCGCAAATTCATTTAACAGATTTGCGCCGGGCAATTTAACGAATATGTGATGTTTTACTTTGTAAAGCTCACGTAAATCTTAATAATAGTGTTTTAGTTTTCTTCTATTTCCTTTGCAATAGATACATGATTCCATCTGACGTTTGCTAAACATAATCTTTGCTTTAGGGCTAAGTTCATACCGTTTGCCACACCTACTACATTTCCACCAAACCTTTTCTTGAGAATAATCTGCAATATCATACGGCGAGCAAATGAGATAATTGCTGATATAGTCCCACTCATCTAGCATGTCAGGATACTTATTGGCGAAGGAATTATATCCCTTTAGGAATCGTCCCTTATTACAGTAGGGACAGGAATCATCATCAATAGCTCTCTCAGCAATAGAATAATAGTAGTCTCCATGGCAGGTTGGACATCTCCATCGTGCCAACAGTTTAGAATCTTTTGTTACAGATTCAACCTTCCTTTCATTCAAGGGACTCCATTCTTTAGCAAGCTCTGGATTAGTAACATCAAGGGAGTTATAGCCGCTTAGGAGTCGCCCTTCATTACAGTAGGGACAAGAATCATCAGCAACAGCTCTATCTGAAATAGAGGCATGATATTCGCCATTACATACAGGACATCTCCATAGTACTGATAGCTTGAAATCCTTTTTCACAGAGTTTGGTGTCCTTTCATTCAGTGGGCTCCATTCTTTTGCAAGCTCGGGATCGGTATCTAATAACGAATTATAACCTTCCTTAACCCTTCGTCCATTGCAAAAAGGACAAGAATCATCACCAACACGTCTTTGGGCCACAATATAGTTATAATCGCCACGACATACAGGGCATCTCCATAACACTGGGTATTTATAATTTCTTGTCACAGACGCCGGAGACTTCTCATTCAGTGGACTCCATTCCTTCACAAGTTCAGAATCCGTATCTAAAAGTGAGTTATATCCTTGTAATACCTTATCCTTGTAACAGAATGGGCAGGCCTTATCGCCGACAGTTCTATCTGAAATAGAAGCATGATATTCGCCATTACATACAGGACATCTCCATAGTACTGATAACCTAAAATCCTTAGTTACAGTGTTTGGTTTCCTTTCATTTAGCGGACTCCATTCTTTTGCAAGCTCGGGATCGGTATCTAATAACGAATTATAACCATCCTTGACCCTTCGCCCATTACAAAAAGGACAAGCATCATCACCTACACTTCTATCAAAAACACTGGATTTGTAATCCTCATTACAAGATGGGCATCTCCAAAAAACAGATATCTTTGAGTCTTTTGTTACGGTATCCGATTTTCTGTTGTTTAATGGGCTCCATTCCTTGGCGAGATCGGGATCAGTATCATCAAGTGAATTTGTTCCCGGAATGACAATGGTATTGTTACATATAGGACAGTCTCTATTAATTTTTATTCGATATGCTACCGATCTTTGAAACTCATGCCCGGAGGCTTTGCATTTCCACCATATCTCTTCATTACAGGAAGTTATGCAGATTTCATCTGGCTGAGTCCCATTTTTTTCTACATCGAATTCCTCGGCTAAATCAGGATGTTGCGATTTGAGATCATTTTCTCCTGGCATGAGGAGCATGTTTTCACAATATGGACAGAAAAATCTTTTCGATGCAGAATATGCGGATATCCTGTTTGGAAACTGGTGCCCTTTATCACACTTCCAATAGCAAATATCTCTGGAGTTTGGGCCTAATAAACGGAATGGGCGAGTATTTTTTTCGGAATCATAGTATTGTTCGAATTCGGGGAAAATATCAATAATCCTGCGTCCACGGTTGTGATCATGACAGATGGGACAGGTTCCAAGTCCCAAGGCCCTTTGCCCAAAATTCATTTTCCATTTATGTGATGGATTATTTCTGCATATCCATTTCACCTGATGATTGCTTTTCTCTGATACATTAAAAGGATCTATTTTGTTTGAAGGATCATACTCATCCATAAGTTCCGGATGAAGAGCTGCAAAACTCTTGCTCCGCATAACCTTTTTACCAGAGCAATATGAGCATCCCTTGGACGAAGCATCCATTGACCTTATCATACAGCTCATGGACGAGGTAAACGTATTTCCACATGTCGGACAATCCCACTTCAGAGGAGTATTTGAGCTAATCCCATAAATAAGCTCATCAAATGCAGTAATGTTTGACTTACTGTACATCTTTGCAAGCTCAGGATATTTTTCTGAATATGATTCTGATATACCCTTTCCAGCGCAGACTGGGCAAGGTTTTATTGAATACCCCTTAGTTTTGCTCCCTTTTACTCTTGCTGAGGGGGAGGATTTCCATGTGTGGTCGCACTTCGGACATTTCCAGGCACATGAAATATTTCCAGTTGTAACGGACAGCGAATCATGATCAATATGTTTATTCTTTTCCCAATGATAATACGTTTTTAGTTCCGGTAATTCAGAAAAAAGATCATTTATACCCGTTACGACTACTGTTCTGGTTTCACAACATGGGCATTCTCCTTTTGAATGAAATCGACTGTATATTTGTGTGTCCCACGTATGGCCACATTTCTTGCACTTCCAATGTGCTAATTCCTTTGAGCAAGCGGGAACTACTGATGGTGCAGAAGTGTTTTTATCAAAATCCCATTGTGCCAATAGATGCGGGACATCGCCTACAGTAAGACGGAGCTTTCGACTTTCTCTATTACACTTGGGGCAGGTTTGATCATCTCTAAATCTATATATATTCCTCGAGAAATGATGCCCTTTATCACAAACAAAAAAAGCTTTTTTGTCAGACCATGGCTTGATCTGAGTCAGATCATCATATCCTTTGTTCAAATCCCTGTCCCACATCCTTTCAGCGGCAGGAACCAATGAAAACAGATCTTCTCCGGGGAAAATCTTTTGTTTAGTACAGTAGGGGCAGCCATAAGGTCTTTTGGGCTTTATCTTGCATATCTGGATATCATAGATATGTTTTGGATTATCAGCGCACTTCATGGTAATCCATTCCTGAGATGTACCAGTTACATTATCAGGAGTAATACCCTTTGTTGCAGCTTTTATCCATAAACTTGCAGCTTCTGGGATGTATTCCGAGAAAGGCACAAGTGATTTTTTTGTTGGAAGACTTTTTCTCTGTACTCCGCAGTTCGCACATTTTCCTTCTTTGCACCGTCTATTAAAGGCAGTTTGTTCCCAAGCAAATCCGCAGTCATTACATTTCCAATGGTACGTGGTTTCCTTATCTGCTGTCATAACATGCCATGGATCAACGGTATTTTTAGAATAATCCCAAAATTTCACCATATCAGGGCGGTGGCCTACACTCTGACGACATTCCCTGCAATCAGGATTCTTACAATATGCATCTATCGAGACATACCTTGAGTGACCATGTTTACACTTAAAATATGCCTTTGTATGTGATGTCCTGGTTTCCTTTCTTGGATCGATTTTTATATTTTTCTTGTAATCCCAGGTCTTTTCTGCCTCAGGACATGCTGAAAATATATCATTAACTCCCGGCAATAGCTTTCGCGGATTATTCACCATTATCAATTCCCTTATACATACTCTTTATAAGCCCCTGAATATCTGAGCTTCCTGTCACTAGTTTTTTATCCAGGACTTCTTTGTTTACAATACAGGATGTCTCCTTGAGAAGCCCCTCTCTCTTCAGCAGTTCACTGGCAATCTCCGGATTTACCCAGGTGTCAATGATTTCTCTTTGACCCCTATCTCTTGCCTTTAGTGTATTATAGTCTTTTCTTAATTTTGTAATGGCTTCGATAAGCTCTTTATTATCGTTAGACAGCTTTTGATTTTCTTCACGAACATGAGCATTTATGCTTTCTAATTCCTTGTTTTTTTCAAATATCCTGCCAGCAGAGAGTGTGACATCCCTATAATACGTATCTCTTTCCTGAAGAGCTTTTTTTAGTTTAGAGGGTGTGTTATTAATCCTGATGAAGCGATCTGTATCCAGCGTATCAAAAACTGCGACAGACATTTTTAAACTTTTTTCATCTTTACAGTCTCTTTTATCAAGATAGTCCCGAACTATAGTACTTTTACGGAATATATGATCACCGATATCATATCCAAGGCTCCTTGCAAATTTCCCAAGATCTGAATACTTTGGTCTTCTTACAGGATTTTTCTCAAGATAATATCGTTCTACTATATTTAAGAGAATATCCGGTTTATGATTTTCTTCAGTTTTCCGTGCCATTCTTTATCTCCTTTTCTTGGAGCAAACGCTCCTTACAGAATTTTTCATAAGTTATCATGCTTCCATGCAGTTTTATCATCGCTTGGAGTATATCTTCAGTATCTCCTCTTTCATTTCTTGCCATCTTCACAGCTTCCCGCAGAGTCTTACAGTCATCCTCAATAACATGGCGATATCGATCCTTGCTGACATCTGTAAAAAATCCATTAAAATCAGGCTGTCTGTGATATATACACTTGACGCAATCGCCAATTTCGCCATTCGGACCAATTGCCTTCTCACAGTCTGTAAAACAGCCGTGGTTGTATGCTGGTGAATAGCATCTGCTCCGATCATCCATAAATACGAACTCCTGCAAAGTATGCTTGTTTTCAATGGGCGGAAACAGTTCATAGGCATTTCCACCGGAAAGCATCTTCTTGTACTGACGATAAACCCTGCATTCTATCAGACTGGTCAGATTCCCGGCATAATGCATGGATATCTCCATGTTAGTATGTCCAGCAAGGGCCATTGCAAGAACCGGCGTTCCGCCTTCAGCGAGAATGTTTATCATTGCAAGATGTCTTGTATCTCCAAGGTAGATGTACTGAATCTCGTGTTCCTGCATATGAGAGAATTTCTTGCCTCTGTCTCTTATGAGCTTATATCCATACTTCCCAACAACAATCTCATCAAAAAAATATCTGAGCACAGTACTCATATTTATGTAGGTAAAGTATCGGCTGTTTGAATGCTTCTTCTGCAACCATTTATGATAATGAAAGTCAGTGATAAACAGTGTATCAAGATCAGTTGCATCGTATTCAGAAGTGAAGTCGAGGTATTTTTGAATCTCGGACGCTAAATGGTCAGGTATCTTATATTCATTGATCCAGTAGTCACTCTCTATACGGTATGTAACAGTCCTGCCCGACCCTTTTAGTCTGTTTCTTCGCACTGATAGGTAATAACCATCATCGCTTTTTCTGAGACACTTTCTTGGAGTAAGCAAGAACTCTCGTGGCCTTAATGGAAGCACCGCTGTAATCTGCCACCATAAATAGAGAGGATAATAGAAAAGGCGTTCATTCTTATCCACATCGGATGCCCAGTATTTGTTCAGAAGGTCGTTGAATTCGAAATAACTGTCAAAGGAGGCCAGATCTCTGGCTTTTCCTCCGGAGTTGAGAACCATTGAAGCTGAGTCCATGATATCCATCAATTCCTGAATGTTTTCTTCTGCGGCACCTACAACCGGAAGCATGGAGAGAAACTCGGACAGCCTTTGAGGCATTGATACATTCATAAGTACTTTGCTTTCTGGAAGTTCACAGGGATCAATTGTAATAATCCGCTCCACTTCATTAATAAATGTCTGTATAGTATTAAGAACAAGGTCCCCAAAAGAAAACATAACATAGGTTTTCATCGCCGATATGAAATCTTCATAGGACAATCCCATATATTTTTCATAAAACCTCTTATAACAAAAGCAGTCTGGTTGGAAGCGTAATGACCTTCTTGAATAGTCATCTGTTGTCTGCCAAATGTCATCATCAAAGGAACAATTATATATAACCCCTTCCATGTGATATCTTTTAAAGATGTTCCTGGCTTTTTTTTCTGATTTCTTATCAATCATTTTTATCGACAAAACGCTGTCGTATGTCTGTATTGCAGTATTGCTTATAGGCATTCCCTTACAATCCTTTCATATGCGGAAGCTACTTCATCCCCATAGTTCTGTTTCAGGCAGACAAGAACCTCTTCTAAAACCGGGAGGACTACCGTTTTGATTAAATGTATATATTTCCGCCGTTCAATATCACTTCTGGCATTTTTTGCGAGAGCTTTAAGCCTGTTATATTCAGAGGCCATCGAGAAGATAGTTGATTTTGTTCCTATTTCGTATTGACATCCAAAACAATTATGCCTCTCTGGGAAAGGGCAGACCTTCTTCATTGCAGTCATGACACAAAGCAATTCATCGCACTTTGAAACAGCGTATCCACCGCCTATTCTATGGAGAATCATCAGAATTTCGCTTGGGTTGGCATTGGCGCTAGTGAAAAGCTTCTTTACAGTTTCGCTGGATTTTTGCCTTGCATTTTCCGACAGCTTAACAAGGCTTTCTGCCTCTGCAGGAGTCATATTAAGTGCTTTTACCGCTTCTGTTTGTATTTTTGCGGGAAGGTATGAATATTTGTTTCCGCTTACAATGTTTAAAAGCATAGAAGGAACAAATGAGAGTACGCCCCTCTCAAAAAGCTCCCTTGCCACAAACTCTGGTGTAAGTCCATTAAATTTGGCATCCTTAAGATAAACCACTGTTGTTTTGGCAAACTCCCCATACGACCCTTTATGGGACCGGGCAAGTGCTGCAAGTATATACCCCTTGACATTAAATTCATCCCGTTCTTCTCCAAGTATGTCATCAGACATCATAAATAAGCCCTGAAGATATGACTTATGAATACCCCGTGACCGAAAATTTGACCGAAGAAATAGTACCCCAATTTCTTCCCCCATATATCGATTGATGCGCTCATAGTCACTTATAATGCGGATGAGCGGAGTACTGCCATTATCAGTCCCTTGACGTGACAGTTGATAATGTGCTTCACATACGGCTAGAAGAATCCCCATATGAACTTCCAGACTCTCCGGAATAGTGATCTTCAAGGATGTGACACCGTCATGCGATTTTGTCTTATTTGGTACGAGCGGCAGTACTGCAAGGCGCCAGGTAATCGAATACACTGTAAGTCTCGCATCCTCCTGACTGAAGTCACCTGAGGCAACTTTCTGCAACACCTCTTCTGGTGGAAGTGGTAATTCCGGATGTCCGATACGCATCAGGTCAGTATTTCTTATCGCACGCATGAAGTGCATGCACATATACAGCCATGTGTCTGCATAATTCTTACTTTCTGCTGCTTTCCGGTACATTTCTTCTCTTTCTATGTAAGTCTCATTAAACAGGTAGTAAAGCAGTTCCAGGTACTCATCTATGTCATACGCACCATTATCACTGACCCTTCTAGGCGTCATGTAATAATCACGGAACCAGTGCATATGTTTAAACTGCTTCATCCAGGTAAGCATCATGCAGAAAATGTCTCCTGCAGCTTTGGTCAGATCATAGACCGCATAAGACATCAGACCCGAAACAGCTTCATCGTCCATTTCTGAAAACTCTGCTGTTTGTCTGAATAGTAAAAAATCATAAATGTAATAGCGGCTGTCTTCAGCAACATTCATTTCTTCAAAAAACTGCTGTACCATCCGTGCACTGTCTGACATATATTTTTCATAGCGTTCTCGTAACATATATGTTTTTTCAGCTATACTTAATCCTCTGTTGATAAAGAATTCCTGTATCCGACCTGTATATGGAGATAATCTGTCTATGTCTATCATCAGAATATCCTGGTCGAATTCAGGTTCATGTCCAAACCACTCGTTATCATTCATAAAGGTTACAAACGATCGCTCAAAGTCCTGGTCTATATATTCATCACTGATCTGAGATTTTATTCTTTTCACATACTCTTTAAGGTCTGTTTTCATGTTTCTTCTCGGCCATCCACATGTGGTAGTCATACATCTCTGAGGTTACGTCTTCAAGCTGCTTTACAAGTTCAGATTTATTTCCGATATATGTCATTGCGGATTGTGGGGATCTGTCACCCCTCCAATACATCAGTCCTGCCACGTCTTCACCAAACAGTGTCAGCTTTACACTAAACCAATGTCTGAAAATATGAGGGCCAAGATTTGTATAGCTGAGCTGTTTGCCAAAAGCTACTACTTTGGGATCATCATCAGCAAGCATTTTCTTTCTGGCTATATCAACAATGGTCTTGAATCGTGAATAGTAATTATCATATGTCATGGCTTTCCCTTGCTTATTGACCGACAACGGCGCGAATTCAACCTCACACTTACGTTTTTCCATGTGCTTCATATATTTCTCATAACATTCCATAAAAGCTTGCAGAAATGCCGGATATACACGCTGCATCCTCTCCTTTTTGATATTTCCTACGGATACCCCATCGCTCCGTAAGGGTCTTTCATAAGAAAGATCGATTATTATATCATCTACTTTACCGTTATATTCGATGAATCTGATGCCTTCCCCTAATGGTGAATCCTCACGAAATACATTGCATGCTTCTGAAGGCCTCAGTCCAGCAAATGAAGAAAGCGCTGCCAGCATCAAGAGGTCCATATCCTGCTCTATGATCGTGTTCATCAAAATCGAATATGCACCTTCAAATATATCCCTGAAAATATCTTTTTCCTTAGAAATGGTTACAACTTTAAATGCAGGAACTGTGATGAATACAAACTTTCGATTTTTCTTACTGAATCTCTTTTCTGTCACGTATAAATCGGATCTTTTTAGTTTGGTAGAAACCTTCTTTTTACCTGCCTCATTAATATATGTATCCAGAAAGTCAAGAACTGCTGAGATGGTTACATCAACAGTAGTCTGTTTTCTTGATGCTGCATCTCCTGGAAGTCTTGCCAGACCATAATCATTGAGATACGTGCTAACCATCTCTTTTGTTATGTCATTCAGGCTGTTTGGCTTAAAATCACTTTCAAAAAATACATGATTCAGGAATTTACATACAGCATAGAATTTCACTTCACCAGAGCTGGTAACCTTCACAGACTTACTGTGATTCCCAATCCTTATATATTTATGGAAATCTGTAAAAGCTATGATATTCTTATTCCAGTCTCTGAGAGTTATGAAGAATCGTGTGACCTTACGTTTGTCTTGTAGGATAAAGACATGACTGTAGACATAAAAATGAATAGAAGAATTCATAATAACCCCCTTGCTTTCTTCTCAAAATAGACATAATTCTAAGGGATTCCCCATTGATATCCCTTATTTTTTTTGGATATAATAATCCATAAATAATTACGTCCAAGAATTGATTATATCTATTTTTGAATAATAGACACAATCCTTTTTTGATAGAAAACAAGAGGGTTATTGGATGTTAGACATAATATTCAGTTTTTTTCACTTTTGATATCCCCCAGATAGGAATCAATCTTTGACAAAGGGATCACATACACCTCAGAATGCTCTTCCTTTCCTATCTCATAATCCGATACTGCTATCATGCGGCTTGGGTTATCGTCTATAAGACAGTAGGTAGAGATAAAGTCCGTTATCTGCTTTAAGTCGAAGTTGTCATAGTCAAGAACATCGTTTGTAGACTTGTAGATGCTCTTATAAAGCACTGCTACCCTCTCTTTATATCTTTTAAAGGAGTTGCCTGTAAAAAATTCATCAAATGCAGCAACATATCTGCTCCTGACATTATCGTACTGCTCTGTCATTACACCGCCCCGGAAGCGCATTGGGAAAAGCTCTGGCAGGATTATATGGAGCGTTCCATCTTTCAAAACTTCAAATGATATATTGGCATCTTCTGCTAATTCATTTTTAATCTCGTTTATGGCCTCAGGGAGTCCAAAAACCTTCGGGAACGACCTGAGGTGCTGCTCAAGCTTTTGGCAGCCAAAAATAGCCCTTCTGGACTCGTCTCGGGCCATCTCTAAATCATTGTCTTCTATAGCGAGCACTGCCCGGCTGATACTCTTATCTACCTTATTCTTCTCCCTTATCATTTCATTGACAAATACCACGTCGGGAGCCTCGTATTTTACCTGTTCATTTGTATTTGGAATAATAGTCTTTATTTTTATCATACATACCTCTTGCATTATAACTACACCTATAGTATACTATCTTTAACGTAAAAAAAACAGAGTTAAAAGAAGTCCGTATTTTCAGTGCGTAGCACAGAGAATATGGGCTTTTTTCGTTTAGAAAAGTTCTATCTAAACGTATCTCAAGATTAGCTCTTGTAATACAAAACTAAATATCAACCTATAGTAACAGCTCACAACATGGGAGCTGTTTGTTTTTCTCAGAGAAAGGAGAAACGATGAAGAGGAACGTTTTTGTCTCTACCTCTTATGGCAATTCATACGCCTACAAGGCAAGAATGAAGCGCAAAAGAGAATTTAGAGCATCAACCCCCGGCCTTTACAGAAAATTTTATGTAGAGGAACTTG
>JAEEGI010014422.1_pt1 | contig 16617 bp, 9 predicted proteins | sample 8958751 | NCBI WGS metagenome assembly JAEEGI01 (sample SAMN16246545, study PRJNA631951) | gut metagenome | biome: gut microbiome; feature: rumen; material: KS-attached | host: Bos | place: Iran: Karaj | collected 2018-10
CAGCGCTACGGTCACCTTTGAATCCAACGGCGGCAGCAGTGTCGCGCCGATCACGCAGCCCATCCTCAGCGCTGTGAGCCCACCTCCGGCTCCGGAGAAGGAGGGTTATACCTTCGTTGGCTGGTATACGCTGTCAGATTCCCTGCAGAACGGCCCTGCCTATGTCTGGGGTCGTATGCCCGCGAAGGACCTCACCCTCTATGCCAAATGGGTGGAAAACGACGCCGGCGGGGATGTGTTCGCCACCGAGCGGAATAACGCCCTCAACAGCCTGGATGCTGCCTTCAACCGCTTGACGGAGAGCGAGTATACGGGCGAGGTCTGGGGGCAGATCACGGCGGCCTATGAGGCCGGGGCCGCGGCGATCCGGGCCGCGACCACCTACAATGGGATCTATGCCGCCCTCAACAGCGCTGTGGATCAGATCAATACCCTTTCCCAGAATACGAATCAGATGATCACCGTGGCCGTCACGGTGGAGAAGCTGACGGTGGACGGGGAATACATCATCGAACCGACCCTCGTGGAGGTGAAGAAATACACCCAGGCCTCCGTTGTGGTCACCGATCTGCTGAAGCAAAAGTACGCGGGCACCTATGACGGCACGCCCTATCGCATCACGGGAACCGTTTCCAACAGCTTTTATCTCGCCGGCATTTATGATCCCACGTATGTCCCGGCGACCTCCGGCACTGACGGCAAGAACGCCAACAAGGAGGATTTTGATCAGAGCTATGAGGACTTTCTTTCCGAACTGGACGGGGGACGATGGTCCGGGTGGATGTACTGCGTCAACGGAGAGTTCCCCGGTGTTGGCGCCTCCGGCTGGACCCTGGTGGACGGAGAAGTCATGCGCTGGCAGTATTCCTGCATCGGTCTCGGCTGCGATATCGGGGCGGATAATTCCGAGTGGGGCGCAACAGAGAGTACGCAGGTTGCGGATAAGGACGCCCTGATCTGGAAGGTGGCGGAGATCAATCGGGCCGGCACAAGGTCTGCCTATGGCGAAGCCTACACCAACGCCATGACGGTGTTGAAGACGATCGAAGCCTCCCAAGAAGCAGTTAACTCCGCGCTGGCGGCCCTGAACGCCATTGATGGAGTTGATACGGTGACCGCCGCAAGCAATGCAAACGGCGGCAGCGTTGCCGTGGGAGGCAAGATCATGAACGTCACCTCAAACGGCTCTGCCGACGTGACTGCCGCCGTAGGCCCGGGCAATATCGTCACCCTCGCCGTGCAGACCAAAAAGACGTCAAACAGCCAGCAGGTCGATTCCACCCGGATCACCCTCTCCGGCACCGCCGCCTACGTCGATGGAAGCAATACCTTCACCGTTTCCAGCACCGGGGACGTGCCCTGCGTGATCCTGGTAAAGAAGGCCGACGGCAGTTATGAAGGCCGCGTCGCTGCGACGGCGGAGGGCGTCCATACCGTGACCCTGGCCGCAGATGAGGAGATCGTTGTGGCCGTGAAGGGTGACGCCACCGGCGACGGGCAGCTCAACGCCGCCGACTGGAGTGCGATCATTGCTCGGTTCAAGAGCGGCAGCTTCGCCGGTCTTCCCGCATGGGCTCCTCTGCTCTACGACGTGAACGGCAACGGCTCTATTAACGCGGGAGACTGGAGCGCCATGATATCAGCCTTCAAGGGCATCACGCCTTTGTCCTGGTAACGGCAGGTATCACCCGCTTCTATAGGGGTTTTTGATGAACGACAGGGGGTAATAATGAGACGACTTATACCGAGGCCACTTGCACGGCTGCCCACGATGGAACCGCATAGGACATGGTGAGATCACGATTGTCCTCTTAAAATGGAATGAACTATGAACTATTGAAGGAGAATGAAAATGAAAAAGCTCAGCATGATTCTGGCAATCATCTTCAGCCTGACGATGCTGCTCCCGTTTAGTGTTTTCGCGGCCGACTATCCGTTTGCAAGCATAACGCTGCCGGATAATACGCCACTGACGGACATTGAAGTAACCGTGAATGGTTTCACGTGGCAGAATCGTACAAGCAACCTGTATACGGTGACAGTGCCATCGGAAACAACAACCGTGACCCTGACAATGGGAAATGATTTCTGGGATTACGATGGCTTCAATATCGAGTATTACAGTGAAGCAGGGACAAAACTCGACGGTGGATGGAACAGAGCTTTTATGGACGTATCACAGCAGGTCTCTTTGGACGTAAATAATGACGGTACGAATGAAGTCGCCGTATTCTTTGACGACACTATTTCGACTTCCTTCGCAGTCAAGTTTGTGTATGCGTCTAGCGGGCAGCCGACCGCAGGCGAGCTCAACGACAAAGTCGCCGTTTCCGCCGATCCCGCCGCGCCCACCGCTTCCAGCGCTTCCCAGACCATTACGGTCACCGTGGACTTCACGGAAACCATTGACGTCAACGCCATCAGCGCCGAGAACGTCTGTGTTCCCGACGGCTGGAGCGTGACCGTACAGGGCCTGGGCTATGCCGGTGAGTCCGGCACCGACGGTACGGTCGGCGTGGGCTATGATTCCAGCCAGAAGAAGATCGCGGGAGGCTGGTCCAGCGATGAGGATTACCGCCATATCCACGGCCTGCGCCTGACCTATACCGCTCCCGCCAATGCCCAGGGCAGCTTTACCCTCGGCTGCGAGGAACTGACGGTGGGCAACACCTCCGGCGTCAGCGTGATCAACGGCGTGAACGCCACCAAGTCCGTGACCATCGCCGCCCCCACCCCAGCCGAGGGCTACACCGTTACCGTTTCGGACGGCAGCACGACAGACCCTGCGGAAGTCGCGATCGGCGCGACCGTCACCATGACCGTCACCGTCTCCGGCGGCGCCTTCAACGGCCTTGAGGGTACGGTGACCTATGACAAGACCCTGTTTGAGCTGACGGAGGTTACCGGCAGCGCAGCTGCCGACGACGCCGCCACGGATGCCATCGAGCTCTACACGCTCAGCAACACCGCCTATGCTGACAGCACGACGGTGGCGACCCTGACCTTCACGGCCAAGGCAGCCGGGACCGGCGACTTTGAATTCTCCGGCACGGTGGGCGACTACGAGGATTTCCAGAGCCATGACGCCGTGGACGCCGCGGCGGTGAGCGACAGAGTGACGGTCAAGGCCGCTCCTCCCGCCCCCGAATTCACCGTTGCACTGGGCGAAACAGATTACATCTCCGGCATAAACCTGGTCCTGGTGACCGGCGACGCCGCGGGCTATACCTATGACGGCCAGGCCATGTTCAAGGTCGCCGCCTACGGCGATAACGTCTTTGCCTACCTGGACAGCACGAGCGGTCTGGATGAGGATACCGCCGCCGCCAAGGTCGCCGCTTCCGACACCGCTGCTCCCGTGATCGCCTCCGGCTATGACGTGAACGGCACCGGCAAGGTGGACTTCAACGATGCGGGCGCCGCCTTCGGCTGCTACAACAAGGCGTACACCCTGGCGGACAACGTGGCCATGTACCTGCGGGCCGACGTGAACGGCGACAAGACCGCGGACGCCTCGGACGTCAGCGCCATCATGGACAACTACAGCTGAGTGAAAACTAAGCTGCGAAGAGAAAACTAAAACCGTGCCCGCCCCCTTTTTCGGGGGGCGGGCTGCGGCCTATGAGTGCCCCCAAGTCAATTGGGGTCAGTCATAGACCGTAAGAGCAAACCAGGGAGGAATGTCCATGAAAAAATGCATGATACTGCTTCTGTGCGTCTGCCTTGCCGCCGCCTTCACGGTTCCCCCGGCATACGCATCGGAAGAAGCAAGCCCGCTGACACTGGAATACACGCTGAGGCTCGAAGGAGCGTCCTCGGCGGAGGCAAAGCCCGGAGAGATTGTGACCGTCACCTTCTCTATCCGGCGCAGCGACGGGATCAGCGACGATTATGCCCTGCGGATCCTTCAGAATGAGATCGTATACGACGAAAGCTTTTTCGAGTATGTGCCGGGCTCCGCAGAGGCGCTGAAATCGGGGAATGCCCTGTTTCAGACCCGCACGGACGGGACGCACATCATCAAGGCCAGCTATTTAAGCCCCGCCGGCGGCAGCTTCCGGGAACAGGAGGATTTCTGCTCCTTCCGGCTGCGGGTGATCGGCACGGAGGGGAGCGGCTGGGTGCGCTGCGACCCGGAATACGCCAAGGCCTACGACGGAGATAACCTGCGGGTGACGCTCCGGGATGCGTCGGACGCACAGGTAACGGCAAACGGCCCCTGCCATCCCTTCGAGGACGTGAGCAAGAGCGCATGGTATCACGAGGCGGTGGATTACGTCTGGCTTCACGGCCTCATGAACGGCATGGGAGACAACCGCTTCGAGCCCGGTACCACCATGAGCCGGGCCATGGTGGTCACGGTGCTGTACCGTATGCAGGGCAGCCCGGCTGCGACCGGAGCAAATGTCTTTTCGGATGTGGAGCCCGGACAGTGGTACACCGACGCGGTGGTCTGGGCCAATGAGAACGGGATCGTGCTGGGATATGGCGACGGGCGCTTCGGTCCGAAGGATGACATGACCCGCGAGCAGATCGCGACGATCCTGCAGAGATACAGTAAATATAACGGCGTGGACGTTTCCCGGCGGACCGGTCTTTCCGCCTTTGAGGATGCTCCCTCCGTCTCCTCCTGGGCGCAGGAGGCTATGGAGTGGGCGGTGGCCGTGGGGCTCATCAACGGACGCACGGAAACGAGTCTGGCCCCCGGAAGCAGCGCAACAAGGGCGGAGGTCGCAACGCTGCTGATGCGCTATTGCCGTACTTTCCGCTGACCCGACGCAGGACAGGAAGAACAAGATGAAAAAAGCACCAGGCAGAGCGCTTACCTTGCTGTTGGCCGTTATCCTGCTTATGGGATGCGCAGTACTTCCCGCAGCCGCCGCTGTCAGCAATTACACGGTGACGGTCTCAGATGGGACGGAGGGAACTGCCACGGTTTCCGCAGGGGACAGCGTCACGATCCGGATCACCGTCATGGGAGACGCGTTCAACGGGCTGCAGGGCACGTTCCGCTACGACAGCGCCCTGTTCGAGCTGAAAAGCATCTCCGGCGCAGCCGCGGCGGACGATCCGAAGACAGCGGAGATCGAATTGTACCTGCTCTCTGATGCCGCGCTTGTGGACGGGGCGGAGGTTGCCACGGCTGTATTCGCAGCAAAGTCGGCAGGTACGGGCACATTCTCCATCGCTTCGATCACCGTGGGCGATTACGAGGGTTTTCGCACGGGAGACGCTGTGCCTGCGGAAACCGTAGGTGACAAGGTAACCGTGAAAAGCGGCAGCGGTGAAGGTGGCGGCAGCCAGACGGGAGAAAGCGAGAATGCCGATTCCGGGATCGTTGTGACGCCGCTTGGTTCCGGATTTCGTGGAAGTACCAGAGGAAACTATCTGTCAGACGGGAGTATCGAAATCACCGTTCTGGATGAAGAAGGGAACACCTTGCAGGGAGTTTCCAAAGGTGTGCGTGTGATGATTCCCAATGTTCAAGATGGCCAGGTGGTGGCTGTGCTGGACGAAAACGGCAATATCATCGACCTGGTGAGAAAATCCTTGGTGGAGGACCACACCGCATATGCTCTGCTGCCTGGTTCGGCAAGGATACGTATCATTAACAACGCCAAATACTTTCAGGATGTGAAGGAGACGGATTGGTTCAACGACTATGTGATCTTTGTCTCCAGCCATGAGCTTTTCATCGGCGTGAGCGAGGATCTCTTTGCCCCGCAGACAAACCTGACGCGCGCCATGATGGTCACTGTGCTGTGGCGGCTCGAAAATCGTCCGCAGGCAGAAATGATCTCGACATTTATCGACTTGAAGAGAAACAGTTGGTATGACCAGGCCGTGGATTGGGCCGCGGAGAAGGGCGTTGCACTTGGCTACAGCAGCGAAGCATTCGGGCCGCAGGATGACGTGACCCGCGAGCAAATGGCCGCATTCCTGTTCCGCTATATGGGTGCTGTCGGTTTCGACGTTTCCGCATGGGCGGATTTCGCCGGATATGCAGACGGAAATGAAGTCTCCGCCTGGGCTGAGGAGGCCATGCATTGGGCCGTGGGCTCCGGCCTGATCATCGGGCGCAGCGATACGGAGCTGGCGCCGCGGGATACTGCCACCCGCGCCGAAGTTGCCACCATGTTCAAGCGCCTGGTGACCATGATGGTCAAGCCGAAACAGTAAATCTGCAAGGAATAATCTGACAGAAAGGTGAGAGGTGTTTTATGAAGAAGCGAGTATTATCAACAGTCCTGGCGCTGGTCCTCGTATTGGGATTGTCCAGCGGCGCTTTGGCAACGGAAGATCCTGGCATTGACGAATTGGTCAGCGGCAGCGCAGCCTACATATACAGCCAGGTGCCGGAGCCGCAGATGGCTTCCATCGGCGGAGAATGGGCGGTGCTCGGCCTGGCACGGGCGGGATACAGCGTCCCGCAGAGCTGGTATGATGATTATTACGCGAAGGTTGAATCGGATGTTGAGGAGTGCGGCGGCATTCTGGACAAGAAGAAGTATACGGAATACGACCGCGTGATCGTAGCGCTGTCCGCGATAGGAAAGGATGCCCGCTGCGTGGCCGGCTATGATCTGACCACCCCCCTTGGCAATTATGAGAAGACCATCTGGCAAGGAAACAACGGTCCGATCTGGGCGCTGATCGCGCTGGATTCCGCCGATTATTCGATGCCTCAAAACCCCGTTGCCGAAACGCAGGCGACGCGACAGATGTACATTGACCTGATCCTCTCCGTGCAGCTCAGCGACGGGGGATGGGTACTCGACAATACGATCTATACGATTTCCGATCCGGATATGACGGGGATGGCGCTGCAGGCGCTCGCCAAATACGCCGATCAGCCGGAGGTGGCTGTGGCGATAGAGCGCGGGCTGAATTGCGTCAGCGATATGATCAAAAATCGCAATCTGCTCACTTATGCCTCAACCACCTCAGAGAGCATCGATCAGGTTTTGGTGGCCCTCTGCGAGCTGGGTGTGGATTACCGACAGGACAAATATATGAAGGATGGGGTAAATCTGCTGGATGCCCTGCTCCGTTTCCGGGGAACGAACGGGAGCTTCCGGCACGACGCGGCAGGAACAGGCGACAATCAGATGTCCGCCGAGCAGGGCCTCTATACGCTGGTGTCCGTACAGCGGTTCCTGAGGGGTCAAAACAGCCTTTACCGCATGACGGACGTCTGTGATTTTTCGGAGCCTTTGTCGATCCCCACGGTCACAGGCGGTTCCGGCTACAGTGCGAGCTTTGTACTTAACCCCGACAACAGCGCGGTAATCAGCGTGAAAACCGGTAAAACCGCGATAGAATTGAGTACGGACGCTTACGACGCCGCCGGGAGTACATACGAGATCAGTAGCTCGAACGGGGCTGCCTGTATCGCCGCAAAACGCACCGGTGACACGTTCAGTAAAACCGAGATTCATACAAGCGGACAAAAGCACTACATCACGTTCGGCGCCTCGGATGACATCCTGCTGTCGGTCAAGGGAGACGTCAGCAACGACGGAACGATCAATGCTTCTGATTGGAGTGCGCTCATTTCCGCATTTAAGAAGACAAACTCCACCTCCGGTAATCTCCTGACTACCCTCATCGGTGATGTGACCGGAGACGGAACGATCAACGCAGCCGACTGGAGTATGTTGATCGCGTCCTTTAAGGGGACAGTGACGATCCCCTGGTAGGCACGGACGGCTAATCTGCAGAACAAAACGGCTTTTGAACCGGAGGTTTCCGAATGAGAAAAAAACTTTTGAAGCTTGTGTCATCCCTTTTGCTGTGCGGGATTCTTAGTGCTGTTTTTTCCGTTGGCGCACTGGCCGAAGAAATTGAGGTGGGAACACCAGGAGAACTGAACGAGTCTATCGTCGCGGAAGTGCAGCCGAGCGCTCTGGATAAGTCAGAAGAAAGCCAAAGCGTTGTGGTCGATATCGAGTTTTCCAAAACCGTGGTAATCAATGCCATCAGCGCAGCAAGGGTTCTTGTGCCGGAGGGCTGGAGCGTTGTGGTGAGGGGTGTCGGCTACACGCTGGAAAGCGGTGATATGGAGGATCATCTGCTGTCCGTAGGGTATGACAGCGGCATCCGGATGATCGCTGGTGCGTATACGGACGAGGAGAGCTATCGCCATATTCACGGATTGCGCCTGACGTATTCCGTCCCAGCGGGAGAAACGGGCAGTTTTGCTCTGGGGCTGGAGGAGCTTTGCCTCGGCACAATCAGCGGCGTGACAGTGATCGACGGCATTGATGTAAAAGTATCTGTTGAGATCTCAGAGTCCGGCGGTTCCGACACGCTCCTTGGAGATGTGAATTCAGACGGCGCGCTGGATGAACGGGACGCGATCCTTTTGCTCCGCTATGTTTCCGGCCTGCCGACAGATGCGGAGGAGAACGTGCTTGACCTCAACGAGGACGGAGAAGTGGATCACTGGGACGCACTCCTGCTGTTTCGCATGGTTTCCGGACAGAGTACGGAGCCGGTAAGAAAAGAAAACGCTTCCGTTCGGCAAGCCTTCGTAGGGCTGTATGGCGAAAACGGGAGAATGGTGGGTCTATGTGCGCTCGGGAAGTCTTCTTCTTCGGCGGAGCTGGATGCGCTGCTGCGTGCCGCGGAAGAAATGAGAGTGTTCTATTTGGACGGCTCTCTTGTTCCGGTGACAGACAGCAGCGTGATATCCGTAGAAACCAGATAGACGACACGCTTATCCATTCAGATTAGGAACAGGAGCTGATGAAGGTGAAGATGATGCTGAAGCGCATGCTGTCCCTTGTTCTATGCGCAGTGCTTTGCATGGCCTGTATGACAAGCGCATTTGCGGGAGAAATAGAGGAAGGAACGACCGGTGAACTGAATGAGTCGCTGGAAATCCACCTGGAACCGGAGACCATCTCAAAGTCTGACGAAGAACAAAGCCTTGTGTTCGACATAGACTTATCGGAAACGGTAGTGATCAACGCCATCAGTGCAGCGCAGGTCCTTGTACCGGATGGCTGGAGCGTTGCGGTTAGAGGCGTAGGTTACACGCTGGAAAGCGGAGATACGGAAGATCATTTGCTGTCCGTAGGGTATGACAGCGGAGTCCAGATGATCGCAGGCGCCTATTCTGATGAGGAGAGCTATCGCCATATTCACGGCCTGCGTCTGACCTATTCCGTGCCGGCAGGGGAAGCAGGCAGCTTTACGCTGGGACTGGAGGATCTGTGGCTCGGTACGATCAACGGCGTGATGGTGGTCAACGGAGTCGATATAACTGCATCCATTGAAATCAAAGGTGCTGACGCAGGCGATCCTGACCCTGTTGGTCCCGAGCCGGAGGTCACGGATATCACGTTGGATCGCGAGAGCGTGACGCTGAAGATCGGGGAAACAGCCAAGCTGACAACGACGGTGCTGCCGGAGAATGCACCGGACGTGGCCGTGACGTGGTCGAGCTCCGACGAGACCGTTGCGACGGTGGAAGACGGCGTCGTGACGGCTGCAGCGGAGGGCGAAGCAACGATCACGGCGAGCGTCGGGGAACTGTCCGCGAACTGTGCGGTGACGGTAACTGCTGCGGAGTCGGCAGAACCGGAACAAGGGGCAGGCGGAAAACTGAATGAGTCGCTTGTTATCCGCATTCAGCCGGAAAGCCTCTCGAAATCCGATGAAGAGCAAAGTCTTGTGTTCGATATAGACTTTTCCGAAACCGTTGTGATCAACGCCATCAGTGCAACGAAGGTTCTCGTACCGGAGGGCTGGAGCGTTGAGGTGAAAGGCGTCGGCTACATGCTGGAAAGCGGAGATACGGAAGATCATTTGCTGTCCGTAGGGTATGACAGCAGTGTCCAAATGATCGCAGGCGCCTACTCGGACGAGGAAAGCTATCGCCATATTCACGGTTTGCGTATGACATATTCCATTCCAGCAAAAGCAGTAGGCAGCTTTGCGTTGGGACTGGAGGATCTGTGGCTTGGCACGATCTACGGAGAGATGGTCGTCAATGGTGTCAATGTAACGAAAACCATTGAAATCAAAGGCGAAAACGGGGATGATCCCACCCCCGCCGATCCCGAACCGGAGGTCACGGATATCACGCTGGGTCGCGAAAGTCTGATTCTGAAGGTCGGGGAAACGGCCACATTGACAGCGACGGTGCTGCCGGAGGCTGCGGCGGATGTGGCTGTGACATGGTCGAGCTCCGACGAGAACGTGGCGACGGTGGAAGACGGCGTCGTGACGGCTTCTGCGAAGGGCGAAGCAACAATCACGGCGAGCGTTGGGGAGCTGTCCGCGAGCTGTAAGGTGACGGTAACGGCGGCGGAGTCTGCCGATCCGGAACCGGGAAACACAGAGCCGGAGGACAGCGAGGAACTGCTGTTCCATAAGGAACGTGCTTTGACCACACTGGAGAAGCAGTTCGGCAAGTATTCCCGCAGCGATTATGATAGCGAGGAATGGTCGCAGCTCGTCGCTGCCTACGAGCGGGGCGTTGAGGACATTCTGGATGCCGAGGAATCCACAAGCGGTTTTATCGAAGATAACGTGACTGCGGCGCTGAATGCGGCTCTGGAGGCCATGCAGGCCGTTCCCGCCGCGCGCACCCATTCCATCACCGTGGCCGTCTCTATGGACGCCAACACCCTTGGCCTTGGCTTTCTGATCGAACCCACTCTGGTGACGGTGAACAATCATGAGCAGGCCAGCGTGGTCATTGCGCGGCTCATTGAGGAAACAATGGCAGAAAAGTACAACATAACCGGGCCGGGCCTCTCCTCAAAGGGGACAAGCGAGCCTCGAGAGAAGTACCCCTGGATCATTACGGGCAGCGTCACCAGCGGCTTCTATCTGGCCCAGGTCTACTGCCCGGAGCAGGAAAACGTGGTGATCCCGGACTTCATACTGGAAAATGTGAGAGCCGGCGCGATTCTGGAAGAAGACCGAAGCGGAAATTTCCTGGGCGAATTCGACTACACCAACACCTCCGGCTGGATGTACTCCATCAGCGACAGGTATGAGACGGTATTCCCCGGCGTGGGTGCTTCGGGCTGGCAGCTCTCGGACGGAGAAGTCATGCGCTGGCAGTTCACGGTCTATGGCTACGGCTCCGACCTGGGCGCGGACAACACCGCCTGGGGACAAACGAGCATCGTGAACGTGGGAGACAAGAGTGCCCTTACTTGGAAAGTGGCGGAGCTGCGGGATCAGTACAGCAATGCGATCCTCAAGGCAAAAAGTGCGTATACCGATGCCTTGGCTATCCTCACCGATGCAGAGGCATCCCAGTATGCCATCAACGAGGCTCTGGAAGCCCTGAATGGACTGACCTTCAGTGAATCTGACAACAGTGTGAACACCGAATCCGTAGTGGAGGAGGGCGTTATCACGGTGTTCCCGGATGTTTCTGAAGGCACCGCTAAGGCTGCGGTCAGCTCAGAGTCCATCACCGAAGCTCTGCAAAGCCTCGATGCTGATATTCTCACGATCACGGTAAATAACACCGAGAATGCGATAAGCGTGGAGCTTATCCTTGATGCCGAGGCGGTGATGGCCGTCGCGATGGCCGAGGTGGAGCTGCATATTGAAACCGAAAACGGAACGGTGACTCTGGATACGGATACTCTTTCCGCTCTGGCAGAGAGAGAAGGAGAGTTGGCCGTGAGTATCAGAACCGGCGGGGACGGAACTGCAAAGGTGGATCTTGCTGTTGATGGCGAAAACATGGATGCCAAGCTGAAGATCGAGCTGCCCGCGACTGAGGGCAGCCAGGTTTTGGTATTCGTGAAAGATGACGGCAGCGAGAAGGTCATCAAGAAGTCCCTGGTAGAGGATGGCACGGCCTATGCGGTGATTCCTGCAGGAGCGACAGTGAAGGTCGTTGCGAACAGCAAGGACTTCGACGACGTGGCAGAGAATGCATGGTATGCTGAGGCTGTGGACTTTGTATCCTCCCATGAACTCTTCCAGGGTGTTGCTGAGGGTGAGTTCGCCCCGCAGAACAATATGACCCGAGCCATGCTGGTGACGGTACTCTTCCGGCTGGAGGATGAGCCGGAGGGCTTCACGGGCGTCAAGTTCAGCGATGTGAAGAATGACACCTGGTACACCGATGCCGTGGCCTGGGCTTCGGAAAACGGCATTGTAAACGGAAATGGAGATGGCTTTGCCCCCAATGACAACATTACAAGAGAGCAGATTGCCACGGTGCTTTACCGCTACGCCCAGTACCTCGGCATGAATGTGAAAGCCAGGGGCGATGTGAGCAAGTTCAGTGACGGGAACGAGATTTCCGCCTGGGCCTCCGACGCCATGGCCTGGGCGGTGGAAGTCGGCCTGTTCCAGGGCGACGACACCGGGAATCTGAATCCCAAGGCGGACGCCACCCGTGCCCATGTCGCGGCCTTGATTGAGCGAATGGTGAAGCTAATCGTAAAGTAAGGAAACCGAGGACAGAGGGATGGTTATTCGTGTCCGAAAAACACAAGAACTGTCCCTCCTGTCTGATCGAGAAAGCAGAAGCCATCGGACAGAAGGACAGCAAGGCCCCCCCTGCTTTCCGAAGAAAGAGAGGAACCGTTTCCTTGCAAGGGTGAATCCTTTGTTGGGAATGATGGAAAGGAAAGAGCATGAAAAACAGAATACTTACTTCTTTGTTGGCCATCGTGCTGCTTTTCACCCTATCCGTCCCGGCTTTGGCCGTAACAAAGACGGAACTGGAAAAGCTGGTGACAGATACAGCCAAATATATGCTGGAGGCGGTAGAGGATCCGCAGGTGGGCGCCATCGGCGGCGAGTGGGCCGTGCTGGGCCTGGCCAGAAGCGGATACTCCGTGCCAAACAGCTACTACCATGGGTACTATGCCCATGTGGAGGACTATGTGCGCGAATGCGGAGGCATCCTGCACACGAAGAAGTATACGGAGTATTCCCGCGTGATCGTGGCGCTCTCTGCCATCGGGAAGGATGCGCGGAACGTGGCGGGCTACGATCTGACGAAGCCCCTAGGCGATTACGACCGGACGATCTGGCAGGGCCTCAACGGACCCATTTGGGCGCTCATCGCCCTGGATTCCCGAGATTACCCCATGCCTCAGAACCCGGATGCCAAGACCCAGGCCACGCGGCAGATGTACATAGACTGCATCCTGGACGCGGAGCTGGACGAGGGCGGCTGGACCCTCGCCCGCTTCACCTCCGCAGATCCCGCCGACCCGGATATCACGGGTATGGCGCTCCAGGCGCTGGCAAAGTACAAGGATCAGCCAGCGGTCGCGGCGGCCATCGACCGGGCCCTGACCTGTATGAGCAAAAAGCAGGACGACCTGGGCGGCTACTCCACCTACAACACACCGAATTGCGAAAGCGCCGTTCAGGTGTTGGTGGCCCTTTGTGAACTGGGCATCTCCTGGACGGACAGCCGATTTGTAAAGAACGGCATTTCCATTCTGGATAACGTCCTGACCTTCCGGACGGCCGAAGGCGGCTTCAATCATGTGGCGGACGGGAGCGACGGAGACAACCAGATGACTGCCGAGCAGGCATTTTACGGACTCATTGCCGCCTTGCGTTATGAGAAAGGCATGAATTCCCTCTACCGTATGGGCGACGCCATTTCCATCGGCGAAGCGCCTCCCAGGGAGCAGCGTGCGCCGGGTACAGGCCTGGACGGAAAGAACAAGGACGTTCAGCCCAAAACGGTCACGAAGCCCGGCATTACCTTCTCCGATATCAAGAACAGCCCGAATAAGGCTGCCATCGAAGCCCTGGCTTCGCGGGAGATCATCAACGGCATGGGGGACGGAACCTTCGCCCCCAACGCCACTATGACCCGCGCCCAGTATGCCACCATTGTGGTGAAGGCCCTGGGCCTGACACCCAAGGCAAACGGCAAATTCAAGGATGTGGCAGCCAAAGCCTGGTACGCCGACTACGTAGGAACCGCCAATACCTATGGCATCGTGAACGGTATTTCGGATACGGAGTTTAATCCGGAAGGGACCATCACCCGGCAGGAGGCCGCTGTCATGACCGCGCGGGCGGCAAAGCTCTGCGGCTTGGATACCACCGTAAACAGCTATACCGTTCTGGATACCCTCTGCGACTACACAGACTACCGTACAGTCGCTTCCTGGGCGCAGGAGGCCATGGCCTGGTGCTGCATCAACGGCGTGGTGGATACCAGCGTGATGAAGCTGGAACCCACCAAAGCGATCCTGCGCGGCGAAGTTGCGGAAATGCTGTACCGGATGCTGGCACTGGCGAATCTGATTTGAGGTGACCAACCGTGCGAAGAATCATATGTACAGCGTTTCTTGCGCTGCTTGTTCTTGTGTCGTTTTCAGCCTGCGGCGACAAATATGACCCCGCCGCACAACCAACCCCGGATGGCGGCTTTAAGCAAGAGGATATTGCTTACTCCGAGAGCCGGGGCATGGAACTGGATCCTGAGACCAAACGAGATAAGTATTTGACAGATCCGGTGCCGGAGGGAAAACCGCTCCCCGTGGAGCCCCAGGACGCGGAAGTTACGGATAAAGAGTACCATTGCACCCTTTCTATCGACTGCAAAACCATCCTGGACAACATGGACAAGTGCGATAAGGACAAGCGGGAGCTGGTGCCGGAGGACGGCTGGATTCTGGAACCCACGGAGGTGACGTTCTTCGATGGGGAAAGCGTGTTTCATGTTCTCAAGCGCACCTGCAAGCAGCGGGGCATCCACATGGAGTTTGAGAATACACCGATCTACAACAGCGCCTACATTGAAGGGATCCATAACCTCTATGAATTCGATGTGGGAGATCTCTCCGGCTGGATGTACAGTGTCAACGGCTGGTACCCGAACTACGGGTGCTCCCGGTACGCTCTTAAGGACGGGGACGTGGTGGAATGGCGCTACACATGCGACCTGGGCTTCGACGTGGGCGGCGGCTACGCCGTAGGCGGCACGACCGAATCTGATTGACAGAAAGAAGAAGTACCATGATCCAGAGTACAAATTTCCCGCTGTCCACCTACAGCCTCCAACCCTATGGGGGCTGGGAGGCGGTAGGCAAAACCGTAAAAGAATTAGGGCTGGACGGTCTGGAATTGATTGCTGACCCGGACAACCTGGCGGACGATATACCAAGTTCCCTTGTGGCAGGGTATCATATGACCTTTTATGTGGACTGGCTGGATTTCTGGCGTCAGGATGAAGCGGCGCTCATGCGCAAGTTCGGTTCCTGGGAGGCAGTCAATGAAGTCTACCGCGGGACGAAGCCGGAGGATCTGCTGCGGCATTTCCGGGAGGACCTGGCTATAGGTATCCGATTGAAAGCACCCTATATGGTGTTTCATGTCTCCGACGTGTCCCTGGAGGAAGGCTATACCTATCGCTGGCTGCATACGGACCAGGAGGTGTTGGACGGGGCAATCGATTTTATCAATCTCCTGTTGGACGGCGTAGAGCCGACCTTTGATTTCCTCGTTGAAAACCAATGGTGGCCCGGTTTTACCTTCACCGACGCGGAGAAAACCGAATACCTCCTGTCCCATATCAATTATCCACGTGTTGGGATCATGCTGGACACCGGGCACCTCATGAACACCAACTGGAAAATCAGCAGCCAGTGGGGGGGGATCAAGTACATCCTGGAGATGATTGAAAAACACGGGGAACTCTCAAAAAGCATCTATGGTCTGCACTTTCATCAGTCTATGAGTGGGGCTTATTGCCGTAAGACCGTGGGCAAGCTCCCGGAGGACTTCCCCCTTCCATACAACGATGAGTTCGGGCGCAATTACGCCCACATCCTGCAAATCGACCGACACCGACCTTGGACCGACGAGGAATGCGTCCGCATTGTGGACCGAGTACAACCTAAGTATTTGACTCATGAGATCAGTGGCAATGTATATCATGGTAGATATAACGCAATCAGGAACCAGATGCGCGTCATCAAAAGAGGGTACTTTTATGGCCTTGAAAAGATGACAGAAGACGAACTGACCAAGCGTAGGGAACCAAAGGAGAAACCGGAACCCACAGGCAACTGGTTTTTGGATCACATCGTATATGGCATTCTCTAGCCTGAAAAAAGAGGATCGACCTTGCAGAATAAAGATACCTTTTCCAGCTACCACCCGCTGGTGAACTTCCTGTATTTTGCTCTGGTGCTGGTCTTCGGAATGTGCTTCATGCATCCGGTCTGCCTGGGGATCTCTTTGGGAAGCGCCACGGCGTACAATCTCTATCTCAAGGGGAGAAAAGGACTTCTTTTCTCCCTTCGCTTCTTGCTGCCCATGATGCTCCTGGCGGCGATCCTGAACCCAGCCTTCAATCATGAGGGCGTCACCATCCTGGGCTATACCCCCAACGACAACCCCATCACCCTGGAGAGCCTTATATACGGCGTGGCCTCCGCCGCGATGCTGGTGAGCGTGGTGCAGTGGTTCTCCTGCTATAACGAGGTCATGACTTCAGATAAGTTCGTGTATCTCTTCGGGCGGATCATCCCGGCGCTGAGTTTAGTCCTGAGCATGACGCTTCGCTTTGTTCCGAAATTCAATTCCCAGCTGAAGATCGTCCGTACTGCCCAGCGGTGCATCGGACGGGATGTGTCCAACGGCAGCGGCGTTCAG
>JAEEGI010014423.1_pt1 | contig 16616 bp, 11 predicted proteins | sample 8958751 | NCBI WGS metagenome assembly JAEEGI01 (sample SAMN16246545, study PRJNA631951) | gut metagenome | biome: gut microbiome; feature: rumen; material: KS-attached | host: Bos | place: Iran: Karaj | collected 2018-10
GGAGGAGAGATGGTCCTTGTAGGCAGCCATGTAGCCCATGAACGTCCCTGCGGTCTTGGTGTTGTCCTGGATGGAGACGGCGCCGTAAGCGGCCATGTTGAAACCGTCTTCATTGAGCAGTTTGATGGAGCCGTTGGCGCCGTCGTAATACGGGGCGTCTTCGTCCGTCGCGATTGGAGAGATCGCCTTGCCCACAAGGCCGGTGATGTCGGAGATGGTGGGGACGTGCCAGCCCTTCGGGCAGATGCCCTGCGCGCCTTCCAGCGCCTCGGCCTGCGCCACGGATGTCAGGTCGCCGACCTTCAGGCCCAGGGCGACTTCCGCCTGGTACAGGTAGCCGTTGGCGGCCACGTCGGCCGGATCGGTGGTGAATTCGGCCCCCGACTGGTCCGCGTTGATCCGGATCGGGGCGAAGACACCCGCGGTGACGGCCGAGAGGTCGGTGGCCGGGGTATAGCCCTCCGGCAGATAGGCGAGGTTCTGGGCCATCCACCACTTGCCGTCCTTCATCTTGACCACGTTGTACTTGGTGCCGGCATAGGTGATGTAGCCTTCTTCCAGGTTCTCCTGGAGGTCTCCGTCTTCTCCCCCGATGTCGCCCCCGTCATTCCAGTTTTCAATCTCGCCCGAGAGGACGACCTGGATCTTATCCTTGTTCACGACGATGGGCACGTTGTACTGCTTGCCGGCTTCCAGGGTAACTTCGACGAGTTGCTGGGAAAGCGTCTTGCCCCCCACGGTCACTTTCACGACGGGAGCCACCTTCTGGCCGGGGACGATGACATAGTACTTGCCGTCCTGGCAGAAGGCGGTGATGGGCTGCCACTTCGCGCCCGGCTCGACCTTCGCCGTCAGGTCGGCGCCGATATTGGCGACCGGGACGAACTCCTCGAACACGATGCTTTCGATGTCGGCGCCGGCATTGTTCTTCACCGTGACGACCAGGCGGCTCAACTGATGCTTGAACACCATCGCCACGGCATTGGCGCTCGGCAGGACATTCTCCTTGACGGCCGAGACGAAGTCGGATGAGGCCGTACCCTTGGACTGGTCCTGCTGGACGGTGAACCGGGTCGGGAGCGCCTCGCCTTCCCTGTACGGATAATAGGCCTTGACCGTGCAGGCTTCCTCTCCGTCGTCATACCAGTTGAGGTCGCCGGAGAAAGCGGTTCCGTCGTAATTCAACGGGACATTGGCGGCATAGTCGCCGCCCGCGCGCACGACGGACAGGCCGATGGCGTCGCCCTGTTCGAAATTCGTTTCGGTCACGCGGGTGATGACCGGCTCCACGCGGAGTTTATACTGGGAGAAATCGACCGGGGCGGTCCCGTTCTCCGGGGTCTTGTTGCAGGCGGCAAGAGCGAGGAGGGCGGCGCCTGCGAGTGTCAACATTCGTTTCATATGCAAGTGTTTTAAAACTGATATCCAATCTTGAGCGTCCCGATTTCCCGGTTCTTCCCGGGCAGGTAGGAGACCGTGAAGGCGTGGTGCCAATAGCCGTACAACTGGGCATACAGCCCCTGGACTCCGGGAATGTGGACGGTAAGGGTTCCGCCCATCCCCATCCGGGGCGCCGTGCGGTAATCCATGTTCTTGAGCCAGTCATCGAGCATCCGGTCTATCGTGGCGCTGCCACCCGCCAACTCCTGCGAGCGGTCGCGGTCCTTCCACCACCCCCGGGCGGCCATGACATCGAGAGCCAGGTCCACGGGGCCGAAGGACAGCGAGGTGAACAGTTTCGCCGAACCGTCGTACCACTTGCACGTCTCCCCTCCCAGGTGACCGAACATGACGCGCTCGAACCATTGGTTGCCGTCCAGGTCGATTCCGACACTCCGCACGGCACCCTGCAGGAACCGGGCTTCGTACCGGAGGTCCAAATCCCGTCTTCTCCGGTCGGAGACGGGCGTGTACCCGCCCTTTGCTTCGCCATCACTCTTCGCGTTCTCCCGGAGTTGGTCACGCTCGCGCAGGTAGGCTGCGCGGAACACATGGTCCGCCCGTTCGGCTTCATTGGTATATTCGGCAAAGGCTTTCAGCGTACTTCCCGGGAACCGGAACCGGCTGAGGTCCTCCTTGCCGGCCTGTCCGCGCTTCCAGGTAATCCCAATGCCGGCCGAGAAGTCCGGACCGTGGATCTGCTCGTTGAAGCCATGGGAGAATTCCATGACCGGGAACGCGCTCAAGGCATCCTCGAACGCACCGTACCGCATACCCTTGTCCAGGAAAGGCATGATGCCGTCGCCCCGCAGTCCCACTTTGACCCGCTCCGTACGCACCCGGAGGAGATAGGTCGAGACAAGTCCCATGTCGTCATCCATCACAAAGGTCAGCGTGGGCTCCACCTGCACATCCAGTCCGAAAGCCGAATGCTGCATCGCCTGCCGCTTCGTGGAATTCATGCCCTTGACGGACGCCTTGAGGCCGGCCGCCCATTCATAGCCCAGGTCCGTGAGGAAACCGGCTTCCACCCGGACGGTCTGCCGGGATTTCAGCCCCCGGATGCCCTCGACGATATCCAGGGGGAAATACCCCGGCTCGAGGAACATGGACGAGGTCATTTTCGTTCCCGTCCGCTGCTCGAAGGAGACCAGGCCGGTCCAGGAGGTCGTATTTCCATGGCGGATGGTCTTCGCCTCCGCACCGGCCGACCACTGGAACTGAGCCGTGTAGGCAGGGCGGAAACCGCCCTCCTCGGCTCCGCCCCAGACGGCGGCTTCGCTGTGGTCTTCAGCCTTTTCACGGTTCATGCGGAGCAGGCCCGTTTCCTGGCCCTGCGCAAGGAGCGGGAACATCAGGCCCATGGCCACTCCCGCGAAGAGTACGTGTCGATTCATGACAATATGTCGTAAGTCATTAAAAATCATAGCCAATTTTCAGCGTTGTGCTCCAGCGGTCGGCCCCGGGCAGGAGCACGATGCCGAAGCCGTGGAGCCAGGTCCCTTCGGCCTGGATGGATGCGCCGGGCACCGCTTTCAGGTGGTAGGCCAGCGTAAGCCCCGTGCCCAGTTTGGACGTGGAGAAATACTCCATCTTGCGGTCCCAGTCGAACTGGAGGCGGTAAGGCTGGGTCAAAACCTCGTCCGTCCCGCCCTGGAGTCCCTGCTCCTTCCACCGGCCGATACCGCCGTTGACCCGCAGGCCCATGTCCACGCGGCCGAAGGCGAAAGCCGCCACGAGCGTCGCCGAGGCGTTATACCGGTCGTTCCGGTCGGTAAAGGGATACATCAGGTAGGACTTCTCCGTCCAGAAGCCGCCATGCAGGACGGCCTGGAGGCGTTTCAGGTGCCCCTGGGCGAAGCGGACGCCATAGGTCAGGTCCACGCTGCCCCAGATACGGTCGGAAACGGCGTTGTAGCCATATACTTCCGGCGTGGTCACACCGCCGGCGGACACCTTGTCCAGCACGGCTTCTTCCAGTTGGTCGTCCTGGAGCATCATCTCGAGCCGCAGGTTCTGCCGGGTCCATTTCCGCTCCATGAAGAGTTTGAGTTCGGATCCGGGGTAACGGAACCAGTCATAGCCCTTCTCGCCCACATAACCCCGCTTCCAAAGTGCTTCGATCCCACTCGAGAATTCGGGCACTTCCAGGATATATCCCACGCCGTGCGCATATTCCTTGACCGGGAAAACGCCCACGCCGGCCTCGTCCAGATGGAGGCCGTCGCCGTCCCAGACCTGATAAGTGCCGTAGCGAAGCCCCTTGTCCAGGAAGGCATAGTAGGACTGGTCCGTCGCAGCGCCGACCTGCTCGGCGTCGATCGATTCCGTGCGTTTGCGGAAAATATAGGCGATGGACATGCCGGCCTTGTCGTACATCTTGAACGTGACCGTGGGCTCCACCCGCAGTGACATGCCATAGGTCGTATGGCGGATATCCTTCCGCTTGGCATAGTTGGAAGCGCTGTAGGAAGCCTTCCCGCCGAGAACCAGGAAGTCCCCGTCCAGTTCGGTCGCGAAGCCGCCGCCCATGCGGTAGGTTTGCCGCGTCTTGTCGCCGGGGGTGAATTCCAGCACATCGACCGGGAAATAGCCCGGCTCCAGGAACATGGACGTGAACATTTCCTTTCCGTTCACCTGCTCGAAGGAGAACGAACCCTGCCAGGATGTCCGGTACGAATGCAGGACGCCTTGCGCCCCCGCACCCGCCTTCCAGAGCGAAGAGGCTTGGAAGGCCGGCTTGTAGCCGCCCTCCTCGAAGCCGCCGTACAGCGACGCCGAGCCCTTCGCGCCCTCCCGGGGTGCGTCCAGCCGCAGCAGGCCGATCTCCTGGGCGCCCAGGCCCAGCGGCACGAGCAGGCTAAGGATGAAGGCTTTGTATCTCGCTCTCATAAAAGTCGTTACTGGAATTGTTGGTGTCCATGAGGACCTCGAATCCGTTTTCCGCCGAGGCCGCTTCATCCACCTTGCGGCGGACCGTATGCCCCTTGAAAATGTCGCTCAGCGCCACGAATCCGGCGTCCGCCGCAGGAGAAAGGCGCTTCTTGTTGCCGGAAGACCGGCCGTCGAACACCTCCACGCCGTCCACGATCCAGGAGTAAGGCACCTTGACCACGCGGTCCGCACTGTTGCCGGGCGTGGTCTGGACCACATCGGGCTGCAGGACATAGTCCTCGATGGGAAGGCCATCCGAGCGGAACAGGACGAAGGTCGGGGAGGCCAGGGATACCGTATTCGCATTGGCCTGGCCGGTCTTGATCACCACCTTCGCATAGCGCTCGGGCGAAACCTTGTCCCCCGGTGCGGGATGGTACAGCGTATTCGGGAAATAGGTGGGGTTGTAGCAGACGAACACGTCGGGGCGGTTCAGGTTCACCGACAGGGGGTACTGGGCGGTATGGTCCACGGCGCCGCGCAGGGCGATGACGGCATCCTCGCCCGGTCCCAGCGGGAAACTTTTCCCGCTTCCGGGGATTTGCCACACGACGGTCACGACCGGGGCGAAATCCGGGAAAACCGTCTCCCCCGTCACCGGGTCGTACTCCACCCAATTGTTCACCGCCGTGCTGTTGTACGGCGACAGGGTGCCGAAGCAGAGACTGTCCAGGTACTCCGTTTCCGTGTCGTTGTTGTGGATGATGACGTACTGGTCGCTCTGGTAGGTCCCCTCCTCCGGGGCCTTGCTGCAGCCCCCGGTGTATAACTCTTTGATTACCAATGTCCCCGCCGTCGAATGGGACAAGGGGAGATCGACGATCCGGCGCTCCGTCACGACCACCTTGTCCGCCGTTCCGTTGAAAAGGTCGCGGCCCGTGCGGTCGCTGCAGGTGATGCGGTAGATGCCGGACGGGATCCGGATCTCGGCCAATCCGCGCCGGTCGGTACGGGCGGCGTAAGCGGCACCCGAAGCGATGTCCTCCACGCGGATGACGGCCCCTTCGTGGACGGCATGGGCATAGCCGGCGGGATATACCGCATTCACGGACAGCAACTTCAGGCTGTCCGGCCAGGGACTGTCATATTCCTCGGCACAGGCCCAGACCGCCAGCGCGGCCAGTATGACGGCGATGCGTTTCATAACTTGATCCGGCAGGTGAGTCCATAATAGAACGCCGGGGTGAAGATGGCGCTCACGCCGGTGGCGTGGCTCTTCCGGTAAGGCCGGGCGTTCGTGAAGTTATTGGCGAAGAAGGAAAGGGACACATGGTCGCCGATTTCCTTGGTCAGGCTCAGGTTCGCCGACAGGTACGGATCGTATCCGTCCTTGGCAAAAGTGTAGATGTTGCCCGAGCGGAGGATGAGCCGCTGGAGGGCGGGATCGTCGGCCGATGCGGCGGTCCAGGCGTGCTCCTGCCCGTCCAGGTCGATATAGGCGACAGGGCAGACGGCCGTGTAACTGTTACCGCCATAGATGTCTCCCCCGGTCGGCTGCAGGCTGTCTCCCGAGACGGTAAAGGCGTGCGTGGACAGGTTCCGGGCATTGCGGAGCAGGGCGGCCTCCACCCGGCAGGTGATGACCACGCGGGCCTCCGGGATATGCGTAATGGCCGTCAGGTTGGCGTCCAGATAGTCGGTCTTCCGGCCGTTGGCAAGGGAGGAGCCGCCGGCGTAGATGCCGGCATACTGGTACGAGCGGCCGGAGATTTCCGTGTGCGACCAGCCGCTCTGGTAGTAGGCATAGCGGTTCTCGTCCAGCACCTCGGTATGGGTGTAGGCGGCGTCCAGGCGAAGGCGCGTCCGGATGTAGGGAATCTCCGGGAAGTCCGCCGTGAGTTCCAGGCCGGAGCGGATGACATCGGCGCCATTCCGCTGCATCCGGTTCCCCACGAAGGTCCGGTCATTCACCCGCACGTCCATCGGCGTCCAATATTCATCGGCGTTATCCCGCAGATAAACGGCTCCGGTCTGCCGGTCCACGACCATCTGGGGATTCCCGGGCATCGTGAAGCCGGCGGGAACCTGCAGGGCCGTGTAGGAGAAGGGTGTGTATTGGTTCACCAGTTCGTACGGGTCCCTGGTCACGTTCCGGAAAGCGGCCAGGCCGATGCGCCAGCCCCGGAAGTCGAAGTCCGCGCCCACCTCCGCATTGCGGTTCGACTGCCAGCGGAGATCCGGGTTGTAGGTCATCGAATACGGGATGGTATAGTAGAGATATGTCGCGTCGTTTCCATGCGAGAAACCGAAGGTCTGGATATCGCGGTATTCCTGCCGGGGGAACAGGATGTAGAAGCCCGGCAACTTGCGGGTGATGCCCCAGCCACCCCGGAGGGACAGCCGGTCCGTCACGTGCCAGCGGAGATTCAGGCGGGGCGACAACGTGCGCAGGTTCCGGTACTGCGACCCCTCGATGAAGGTCTGTTCCCCGCGGAGGCCGAAACTGCCTTCCAGGCCCTTCCAGGACAGTTTTTCCTCCACATATACGGCCAGGTTGTGCATGTACGGATAGTCCGTGTAGGGCCGCGGGCGATAGCCGTTCGCCGCCAGGGCGGGATTCTCGTAGGATTCTCCCGCGCCCACGTTGCCGTCGGCCTTCCACTGCACGCCGGCTTTCAGGACGCTCTTCACCGCACCGAAGTGGTGCAGCCAGTCGTACTTGAAGGAGGCGGCGTAGTCCAGTTCCCGGGAGTCGGTGAGCCGGTCCGCATAGAAGGTGAGCGGCAGCATCGTCGCGAGGAAATAGCCTTCTTCCTCGGCATGGACGGCCGGCTGCGGGGAGCCGAAGGAATTGTACAGGTGCTCGTGCGTCCGGTTGTCGTGGTAATACACCGATCCCTCCAGGCTCAGGTTCGTGACCCAGGAACGGTTGAGCATCCAGGTCAGTTTCGCATGCGGCGTCAGGAGGTTGTCGCGGGCCTTCGTATATTCCTCGGAGAAGGCGTCCGGGTCGTCCTTGCTGTCCATGCCGCCGATGTTTCCGGAAAGGCCGGCCTCCAGCCGCACGGCGCGGCCGAAAGTCCGGCTGTACTCCGCCGTGAAACCGCGGCGGGTGTAGGACGTATAGGGCGAGGTGAGTTTCTGGGTGGCCCGGGTCCATTGGCCGCTGACATTCAGCACGCCCTCCCCTACCGCGACGCCCTTGGAAACCGAGACGTCGTAGGTGCGGGGATTGACGGAGAAGGTCGCCTGGACGGGGGTGCGTCCCTTGCGGGTGGTCACCCGCACCATGCCGCTGCCCAGGTCGCCGTATTCGGCCGACGGCACGCCGGAAACGACCTCCACGGACTCGATGTTCTCCACCTGGAGGCTGCGCGTATCCACGCCGGCGAGGCCGCCGAAGGCAGCGTTGTCGCCCATCCGGACGCCGTTCACCTCCACGGCGGTGCCGAAAGCGGCGTTACCGGCGGCGGACCCGCCCCCGCGGACGGAGAGTTCCGTCGCGGCCGTCAGGTCCGGATTGACCGTCTTGCCGCCGGGCATCAGGGCCGCGATGTTGGACAGGCCGGACACCTGGAGATGCTCCAGGGCCGTCCGCTCGATCCGGTGGGTGGTATTGAGGTTTTCCTTGGACTGTTCGGCCGTCACGACGACTTCCGGCAAGGCCAAAGTCTGTTCATGCAGGACGATGACGAGGTCATCGACCGCCCGGCTCACTTTCAGCGAACGCACGTCCGGGGCGAAGCCCAGGCATTCGGTCTCCATCCGATAGGTGCCGGCCTCCACGGATTCCAGCACGAAGCGCCCCTCGGCGTCGGTAACGGCCCAGAGGTAGTTCTCGTCCAGGTGCACGACCGCTCCGGGAAGCGGTTCTCCCTGCGCATCCGTCACGCTTCCGCGCACGCGGAAACCGGCGGCGAAAACCGTTCCGCATACGAACAGCAGGACCAGTATGGACAGAACCTTTTGCATATAAATGCAAAGATACACAAAACTCCCGCCCTTTGCAATCCCCATTGTTGGGGAAAAAACGGGCGGGAGTACAAAACGGTGCTTTCGGAAGCCCTACAGGTTCCGAAGGAGGTTCGTCAGGGAGACTTTTCTGTCGATGAGGGCGCGGAGGTCTTCGATCTTCACGCGTTCCTGGGTCATCGTGTCGCGGTCACGCACCGTCACGCAGCCGTCCACCACCGTGTCGTGGTCGATGGTGACGCAGAACGGGGTGCCGATGGCATCCTGCCGGCGGTAGCGCTTGCCGATGGAGTCCTTCTCATCGTACTGGTAGGAGAAATCGTACTTGAGTTCGTCCACCACCTTCTGGGCGATCTCGGGCAGCCCGTCCTTCTTCACGAGCGGCATCACGGCCACCTTGATCGGGGCGAGCGGGGCGGGAATCTTCATCACGACGCGGGTCTCGCCGTTCTCGAGTTTCTCCTCCGTGTAACTGTGGGCCAGGACGGCCAGGCACATGCGGTCCACGCCGATGGAAGTCTCGATGACGTACGGGGTGTAGGAGACGTTCTCCTCGGGGTCGAAGTACTCGATCTTCTTGCCGGAGAACTTCTGGTGGTTGCCCAGGTCGAAGTTCGTGCGGCTGTGGATGCCCTCGAGTTCCTTGAAGCCGAACGGGAAGTTGAACTCGATGTCCGTGGCGGCATTGGCATAGTGGGCCAGTTTCTCATGGTCGTGGAAGCGGTAGTTCTCCGCACCCATCCCGAGGTTCACGTGCCACTTCATGCGGGCTTCCTTCCACTTGGCGAACCAGTCGAGTTCCGTGCCGGGCTTGATGAAGAACTGCATCTCCATCTGCTCGAACTCCCGCATGCGGAAGATGAACTGACGGGCGACGATCTCGTTGCGGAAGGCCTTGCCGATCTGGGCGATGCCGAACGGAATCTTCATGCGGCCGGTCTTCTGGACGTTCAGGTAGTTGACGAAGATGCCCTGGGCGGTCTCCGGACGCAGGTAGATGATATTCGCACCCTCGGCGGTGGAACCCATCGAGGTCTGGAACATCAGGTTGAACTGGCGGACGTCCGTCCAGTTGCAGGTGCCGCTGATGGGGCACACGATGTTGTTGTCGATGATGATCTGGCGGTACTCGGCCAGGTCGTTGGCCTTCTCGGCGGCCACGTAGCGGTTGTGGACTTCATCCCACTTGGCCTGCTCGCGGAGGACGTTGGGGTTCGTCGCGCGGAACTGGGCCTCGTCGAAGGCGTCGCCGAAGCGCTTGCGGCCCTTCGCGACCTCCTTGTTCATCTTCTCCTCGATCTTGCCGAGGAAATCCTCGATCAGGACGTCGGCGCGATAGCGCTTCTTGGAGTCCTTGTTGTCGATGAGCGGGTCGTTGAAGGCGCCCACATGGCCGGAGGCCTCCCAGATGCGGGGATGCATGAAGATGGCCGAGTCGATGCCCACGATATTCTCGTTCAGGCGGGTCATCGCCTCCCACCAGTAATTCTTGACGTTGTTCTTGAGTTGGACACCCATCTGGCCGTAGTCGTACACGGCGGCGAGACCGTCATAGATCTCGCTGGAGGGGAAAATGAAGCCGTACTCCTTGCAGTGGGCTACCAGCACCTTGAAAAGTTCATCCTGTGTCATATTCTGTATTTTAAACTTGCAAAATTACATAAAATATTCGGGAAACGCGGCTTTCAGCGAGGGTTTCGCGATTTCGGCGAGGGGAATCTTCACGAAATCGCGCTCCGCGATGAGAGGATGCGGGACCTGGAGGTCCGGGCAGTCGATCCGTTCCTTCCCGTAAAAGAGAATGTCGATGTCGATGGCCCGGTTGTGATACACGCGGCGCCCGTCGGCGTCGAATTCCGGGGCGTCGTCCCGGCCCAGGGAACGCTCGATTTCCTTGCAGACAGAGAGGATTTCGTGCCCTTGCTCCTCCGGGGTCCCCTTCCGGTAAATCCGGTATAACACGCAGGCATTCAGGAACTTATCTCCCTTGAACCCCCATGCTTTCGTCTCGATGATCCGGGAAAGGGCCGTGTAATGGCATCCGAACGCCTTGTCCAGCAGGGCGACCGCCTGCTCCAGATTCTGCAGCCGGTTTCCCTGGTTGGACCCGAGGCCCAGATATACGCTCACGAAGGCCATCCGATGGAAATGACGCCATTAATCGAGTTTCCCGTAATCGTCTTCCTCGTAGTCGAGGCCGAGTTCCACGCGCGCTTCCTCGGACAGCATGCTGCGGTCCCAGACGGGCTCGAAGGTGAGTTCGATCGTGCAGCCCGTCACGCCCGGCACCCGCTTCACGCTCTCCTCCACCTCGTGCATCACCTCGTCCGCCATCGGGCAGTTCGGGGCCGTGAAAGTCATCACGATGGACACCTTCCGCTCCTTGTCGATATTGAGTTCATAGATGAGGCCGAGGTCGTAGATATTCACCGGAATCTCGGGGTCGTACACCTGCTTCAGCGCGAGGATGACATCCGCATACAGCGGTTGCAGCGCCGCGACATCCTCGGCGGTGAGGACGGCCTTGTCGTCATGGCCGACCTGATCGGCCATCTTTTCCTTGGCGGCGGTGTCATTGGCCACCCATTTGATGGTGTCGATCATCGACACGAGCCCGTTCGCGCGGGTCGGAGAGAGGTTTTCCTTCAGGCCGATCTGGTCGACGAAACCGAAGTCATCGGCCGCGATCTCCGCCGGGGTACGGCCGGAATAGACGCTGATCAGCAGCGAGATGATGCCCTTGGTGATGATGGCGTCGCTGTCGGCCCGGAAATACAGTTTCCCGTCCTTCAATTCGTAGTCCAGCCACACGCGCGACTGGCAGCCCTTGATGAGTTTCTCCTCGGTCTTTTTCTCCTCCGGATAGGCCTCCAGGGCCTTCCCGAGTTCGATCAGGTACTCGTACTTGTCCAGCCATTCATCGTACATCGAGAACTCCTCGATGACCGCTTGTTTCTTCTCTTCCAGGCTCATATCAACATTGAAATCGCTTTATTCAGACATTTGACGAAGTATTCCGCCTCCCCCATCGTGTTGTACGGGGCGAAGGAGGCACGGAGCATGCCGGTGACGCCGCAACGGTCCATCAGCGGCTCGGCGCACATCTGTCCGGACCGGACGGCGATGCCCATCTTGTCCAGGATGAGGGCCAGATCCTCGTGGTGCGCCCCTTCCACGGAGAAGGAGAACAGCGGAATCTTGACCTGTGTTCCTCGTGGAACACCGTAGATGTGGATGCGGGGATCGGCCGACAGCGTGTCCAGCAGGTACTGCGTAATCGCCCATTCGTTCTGGGCCACCTCCACATCTTCCTGGAACTGCCGGGTCAGCGTCAGCGCCTCCTGCAAGGTCGGTACCGCATTGAAATTCTGCGTACCGGCCTCGAACTTGCCGGGCACGGGCGCGAACGTCGTCCCGGAGAACCGGACCGTTTCGATCATCTCTCCCCCACCCATGTACGGCGGCATCGCATCCAGCCATTTTTTCTTCCCGTACAGCACGCCGGTTCCCGTCGCGCCATACACCTTGTGGCCGGAGAACGCATAGAAGTCGCAGCCCATCTCCTGGACATCGACTTTCTCGTGGATACTCCCCTGCGCCCCGTCCACCAGCACCGGAATGTTGTGGGCGTGTGCGATCCGGACGATTTCCGATACCGGGTTTACAAGGCCTAACACATTGGAAATGTGAGAGATAGCCACTATTTTAGTGCGCTGAGAAATCAATTTTTCGAGGGTCCCGACCTCCAGGCCGCCGAATTCGTCAATGTCAAGGACTTTAAGGGTGGCCTTTTTCCGCTGGCAGAGCAACTGCCAAGGGACGATGTTCGAATGATGCTCGGCGACGGAGACGATCACCTCGTCCCCTTCCCCGATGAACGCTTCGCCGAAACAGGAAGCGACCAGGTTGATGGACATCGTCGTCCCCGAAGTGAACACGACCTCTTCCCTACTCCCGGCGTTCAGGAAATCGGCGACCAGGTCGCGGGTCTTCTCATACTCTTCCGTCGCGTCGATCGCCAGTTTGTGCACGGCCCGATGGATGTTTCCATTGACCGTCGATGCCAACCGGCGCTCCTTCTCGAGCACGGCCAAAGGCCGCTGCGCGGTCGCCGCGTTGTCCAGATACACAAGCGGCTTCCCGTACACGGTCTCGGCAAGAGCCGGGAACTGGTTTCTGATTTCCTCTACCGTCATACTTCTTTGATAAGTCTGCAAATTTACATATTTTTGTATAATAATTGTCACTCTGAGCGAAGCGAAAATCCATGATTGATTACATCAAAGGCCAGATCATCGAACTGACTCCCACGGAACTGATCCTGGAAGCGGGCAACATCGGCTACAGCATCCTCATCTCGCTGCAAACCTACGAAGCCCTGCAACTGAAAACCCAGGCCGTCGCCTACATCCACCACTACATCCGCGAGGACGAAGAACTCTACTTCGGCTTCGCCACCAAGGACGAACGTGAACTCTTCCGGCTCCTGATCGGCGTCTCCGGCATCGGCGTAGCCTCCGCCCGCATGATGCTCTCTTCCCTCACCTCCGAAGAAATCCGCCAGGCCATCCTCGCGGAAGACATCCACAAGATCAAAAGTGTCAAGGGAATCGGTCTCAAGAGCGCCCAGCGCCTCGTCCTGGAACTCAAAGACAAGATCGTCAAGGGTGCCGGAACCGATACCGGCATCATCTTCAAGGCCGACAACAACGCCCTGGTCGATGAGGCCACAACGGCCCTGGTCATGCTCGGCTTCTCGAAAGCCGCCATCGCCAAAGTGATGCCCTCCCTCCTCAAAGAGAACCCGAACCCCCGCGTCGAAGACCTCATCAAAGCCGCGCTCAAGAAACTTTAAGCGCCCAATCCTGGCTTTTTTAAACGGATAATCCCGCCCACAACGAGCAAGGGTACTTATTCCCGAAGGACTCCGTTCGGCGCGTTGCGCCTCTCTCCGGCCCCTCCCAACGTCTCCTGCGTCCCCGCAAGCGGGAACTTGTATCCGTCGGGCCCCTCCCCCTACCCGTGTCCGGGGGTGGACACGCCTTCGGGAATAAGTACCCTCGCTCCAATGTTGTGGGCTAACGTGTACAGAGCACAGAAGAGAGAAGTTATCTTTCCCTTTTTGAATAATTTGCAACTTTGGCCTCAAACGGAGGCAGAGGGTGTTTATTCGAAAACCTATGGCCACCCTCGGCCATATAAGAGGGAGGGGCCCGAACACGGCGCAAGCCGGGTTTGGGAGGGGTCGGAGCGAAGCGGAGACGGTTTTCGAAAAAATACCCTCTGCCGAAGACGTTGTTCTACGTGGAACAATTATCGGCCGAAATAGACGAGGAGGACCGAGATGTCAGCGGGGGAGACACCAGAGATGCGGGAGGCTTGGGCGATGGTGGCGGGGCGGTAGCGGATCAGTTTTTGACGACATTCGATCGAGAGAGACTGGACTTGATTGAAGTCAAAGTCGGCGGGGATTTTGATGTATTCCAGCCGATTGTTCTTCTCGGCTTGCTGGCGTTCGCGTTCGATATAGCCAGCATACTTGATCCCAATCTCGACGGATTCGATGACATCTGGGGAGAATGTTCCATGTGGAACAATTTCGAGGAGGTCTGCCAAAGATAGTTCCGGACGCGCCACAAGTTCGTCCAAACGCCTGGAATCGGATAGGGTAGCGGAGCCAACGGAAGCGAGATAATCATTAACAACATCGGCCCGAACCTTCTTTTCTTCGCAGAAAGCCTGGAGATCCGAGACCTGCTCCTTCTTGCGGCAAACAGCAGCATACCGATCTTCAGAGGCCAAACCAATGGCGTGCGACAATTCGGTAAGACGGAAGTCGGCATTGTCCTGGCGCAGGAGAATGCGGTATTCGGCGCGAGAGGTAAACATCCGGTAAGGTTCATCGATACCTTTATTAATAAGGTCATCGATAAGCACGCCGATGTAGGCCTGGTCTCGCCGAAGGATGAGCGGATCTTCTCCAACCAGTTTCCGGTGCGCATTGATACCGGCCATCAAGCCCTGCGCAGCGGCTTCCTCGTAACCTGTCGTTCCATTGACCTGACCGGCCAGGAAGAGGCCGGGGACGACGCGGGATTCAAGGGAATAGTTCAGGTACTGCGGGTCGAAGTAGTCGTATTCGACGGCGTAGGCGGGCTTGAAGACGACGCCGTTCTCGAGACCGGGAATCGCATGAAGGGCACCCAACTGGACATCCAGCGGAAGCGAAGAAGAGAAGCCCTGGAGATAGTACTCACGGTTGTTCCGACCTTCCGGTTCCAGGAAAAGTTGGTGGGAATCCTTGTCGGCGAAGGTGCGGAGTTTGTCCTCGATGCTCGGGCAGTACCGGGGACCGCGACCATGGATCAGGCCCGTGAAAAGGGGAGAGCGGTCGAAACCGGAGCGGAGAATGTCGTGGACCTTCTCGTTCGTATGGAGGATGTAGCACTCCATCTGGGGGGATCCTGACTGTATCGCGGAAGGGATGTCCAGGAAGGAGAATCGGGCGGGGGAGTCGTCGCCGACTTGGACGGGGAGGCGGGAGAGATCGACCGAGCGGACATCGATGCGCGGGGGAGTGCCGGTCTTCATCCGGGCGGTCGGAATGCCGAGGGAGGAGAGTTGGTCGGACACGTGATAGGCCGCGGGCTCACCGATGCGGCCACCCTCGAAGGAGTGCGGGCCGATGAACATCTTGCCGTTCAGGAACGTTCCGGCGGTCAAAACAACCGCCTGAGATTTGAAAATTGCCCCGGTAATCGTACGGACGCCCGCCAAAACGCCATTCTCAAAGAGAAGATTTTCGGCAAAATCCGCGTAAATCTTTAAGTTAGAGCAACTTAGCAAGACTTCGCGCCATTTCAGCGAAAAGGCGAGTTTGTCGCACTGTGCGCGCGGACTCCACATCGCCGGGCCCTTGGAGCGGTTGAGCATCCGGAACTGCAGCGTGGCGGCATCCGTGACGACGCCGGTCCATCCTCCCATCGCATCGATCTCCCGGACAATCTGTCCTTTGGCGATTCCGCCCACCGCCGGGTTGCACGACATCTTGGCGAAGCCGTTCAGGTCGGGGGAGAGCAGGAGGACGGAGGAGCCTAGCGACGCGGCGGCCATCGCCGCCTCGCAGCCGGCATGCCCGCCGCCGATGACGATGATGTCGAAGGACGAGGTCATACGAGCGGACGCTGGGAAAGGTAGTAATTCTCCTTGGCACGCATCACGGCGATGTCCTCCTCCGTATGGTCGTCATAGCCGATCAGATGGAGCAGGCCATGCACGATGACCCGGTTCAGTTCGTCGGCGAACTCCACGCCATAGAAAGCGGCGTTCTCACGGACCGAGTCGATGGAGATGAACAGGTCGCCGGAAAGGCGGTTGCCCTCGCAGTAATCGAAGGTGATGATGTCAGTATAATAATCGTGTTGCAGATATTTTATATTGATATCCAAAATAAAATTATCGGAACAAAATATAATCGAGATATCCCCCAGGCGCTTGGTCTCGCTTTCGGCCACGAATTTGAGCCAGCGGTTGGTGAGGCGTTTCTCCTTGAAAACGAAGGAAGTATCTTCTGCAAAATAGGTTACCATAGCGGAGAATTTGTGCAAATCTACGAAGAAAATGGCTATTTTTGTAAGTTTGCAAGCAGTATTCGGAAAAGAAGATCGTTATAAGATAGAATGAGTCAGTACAAGACAGAGAAAGCAGTATTCGTAGGTGTCGTCCTCGAAAAGGGAGGCGAGCGCAAGGTCCAGGAGTATCTGGACGAACTCCAGTTCCTGGCGGAGACCGCCGGCGCCATCGGCGACAAGATGTTCATGCAGCGGATGGACCGGCCCGACAAGGCCACCTACATCGGCACGGGAAAACTCCAGGAAATCAAGGAGTACTGCGAGGAGAACGAGATCCAGTACGTCATTTTCGACGACGAACTGACCGGCACCCAGCAGCGCAACATCGAGAAACTCATCGAATGTTCCGATGTCATCGACCGGACCAGCCTCATCCTGGAAATCTTCGCGCAACGGGCGAAGACGTCCTATGCGAAGATGCAGGTGGAGTTGGCCCATTACAACTACATGCTGCCGCGGCTCGCGGGTATGTGGACGCACCTGGAGCGCCAGCGGGGCGGCATGGGCACCCGCGGCGGTATGGGTGAAACCCAGATCGAGGTGGACCGCCGGATCGTCAAGCAGCGCATTTCCAAACTCAGGGAGGACCTGAAGAGAGTGGACCGGCAGATGGCGACCCAGCGCAGCAACCGGGGGAGTCTCGTGCGCCTGGCCCTCGTCGGCTATACCAATGTGGGCAAGAGCACCCTCATGAACCTG
>JAEEGI010014424.1_pt1 | contig 16616 bp, 11 predicted proteins | sample 8958751 | NCBI WGS metagenome assembly JAEEGI01 (sample SAMN16246545, study PRJNA631951) | gut metagenome | biome: gut microbiome; feature: rumen; material: KS-attached | host: Bos | place: Iran: Karaj | collected 2018-10
TCATAGACGCCAGCCCCGCCATGTCGTTTGCCTTTCCAGCCGCATTGCTCAATGAGCCAGGCGGCGGGAATCTTGATTTCGTCCTCACTGATGACATAATGAGGCACATCAGTATAGGCGGCTGCAATGGTCTGATAGACATCAACAGGAATTACAGGGTTCTTGAAAAAACTGCCGGCACTGCCCATCTCTTGGGGTTCAGGCAACTTGGAACGGCGGATGTCGATGACCGCATCACGAATGGCCTGGACCGTTAAACTTTTGCCTTGCGAGTTGAATTCCCGCAGCGGACCGTAGTCCAAGTGGACCACTGGAATGAGCGATAGCCTGAAGACGACAGCCGTAACGATATATTCCCCCTTCAGGCGGTTCTTGAAGATGCTGTCACGATAGCCATACTCACATTCTTGGACTTGGAAGACCTTGGGCTGACCAGTGGCTACGGCAATCGTTTCCACTTCATGGATGATGGATGCCACCTCTACGCCATATGCGCCGATATTCTGGATGGCAGAGGCACCGACTTCCCCTGGTATATAGGACAGGTTTTCGGTGCCGTAATAGTTGTTCAGAGCCATTTGGGCGCAAAAGTCATCCCACACCACGCCCGAACCCACGCGAAAGAAGATGTGTTGGTCGTCGCGAGAAACTTCCTCGATGAATTTGATCTCGGAATGTAGGATTGTTCCCTCAAAGTCCCTTGTGAACAGCAGATTGCTGCCACCACCAATGTGCAGGATTTGCTCCCCCTTGTCGCGGAGGCTCGCCAATACCTCAACAAGCTCATCAATCGTGTGATAGCTGATGAACTGCTTGGCTTTGGCCTCCAACCCGAAAGTGTTGTGCTCGCGCAGAGAGTAGTGATGTGATATTGCTATGGGCATGTCTCTCATTGTTATTTTGATTTAAGGTTGCAAAATTAGTGCAATAAGAGCGATTTGCCAAATCTATTTGAGCAAATCCGAGGCGCCGCTTAGATTATTTAAATTTAGAGTAAGAAGAGGGATTTCATAACCTTTTGGCTGGGAAATGCTTATTAAACTGATAAAAACACTATCTTTGCAAAAAACTCTAAAACATTACGACATGAAACAGAAATTATTGTCATTAATGCTGCTGGCTGTATTTAGTTTGATTGCTGCTGCAGCGCCCAGAGTGGAAACTATCACCTCGCCTAATGGAAACATCAGAATTGAAGTCGCTGTCGGCGACCAGCTGCAGTACAGTGTCTATTACGGTGATGAACTGGTGCTCAAGGACAATGTGCTGACCCTGCAGGTGGGCAATGAGCGCTTTGGCGACAAGCCGCAGTTCAAGGGTGTCAAGCGTTCCCGTATCGATGAGGTCATCAGGCCTGTCGTGCCCATGAAGTATGCCGCGGTACCCAACAAGGCCAATCAGATGTCACTCACCTTCAAGAATGGTGTCGGCGTGGATTTCCGTGCCTATGACAACGGCATCGCCTATCGCTTTAATATCAACAAGGGCAAAAAGAAGGTTGATGTGACGGACGAAGGCGTGGAACTGAATTTCCCGGCGCCGTTCATGGCCCACATCTCCAAGACAGATACCTATGCCATGTCATGCGAGAAACCTTATACCCACATCTTGACAAGTGAGTTGCAGGAGGGAGACCAGATGACCTATCTGCCTATCCTGTTTGAAAGTCCGCGTGGCACCAAGGTGCTCTTCTCGGAGAGTGATGTGCGCGATTACCCCCATATCTTCCTGACGCCTAATGGCAAGAACGGCTTCTCCTCCGTTTTTCCCAAGGCTCCCGAGACCTGGGAACCCAGTGGCGACCGCGGCTGGAAGATTACCAAGGAGCGCGACTGCATCGCAGCCAGCGTAGATGGACGCCGTTCGTTGCCCTGGCGCTTTGCTGTCATCGGCGACGACGCCACGATAGCGGGGAACCAAATGGAGGTCGTGCTGGCTGGACCCTGCGAACTCGCTGACGTGTCGTGGATCAAGCCCGGACAGGTGAACTGGGACTGGTGGAACCACTGGACTGTGTGGGGTGTGGACTTTGAGACGGGTATCAACAACGATACCTATAAATACATCATTGATGTCGCCTCAAGATTCGGTGTGGAGTATATCCTGCTCGACGAGGGCTGGAACAAGAGCGTGAAGGATCCCTTCACCACGCGCGATGAGATCAACGTGCAGGAACTGGTGGACTATGGCCGCCAGAAGGGGGTTGGCGTCTGGCTGTGGCTATCATGGCTCACGGTAGAAAACCATATGGACCTGATTCCCTATTATGCCCAAATGGGTGTGAAGGGACTGAAGATTGACTTCATGGATCACAGCAACCAGTGGATGGTCAATTACTACGAACGCATTGTTCGCGAGTGCGCCAAGTACAAGCTGATGGTCGATTACCACGGTGCATTCAAACCCTCGGGACTTGAACAGCGCCTGCCCAACCTGCTGTCTTATGAAGGCGTGCTCGGACTGGAGCAATGTGCCGGCTGCGAACCCAAGAACAGCATCTGGTTGCCGTTTATGCGCAACGCCGTGGGCGCGATGGACTTCACGCCGGGCGCGATGCAGAATGCCCAACCCGAGGACAACTGGGGCACCGGCTCCCTGCCGATGGGCGGCGGCACGCGCGCCTATCAGATGGCGCTCTACGTCTGCTTCGAGAGTGGCTTGCAGATGCTTGCCGACAGTCCCACACGTTACCTGCGTGAAGCGGAATGTACCGAATTCATCGCGTCGGTGCCCACCACTTGGGACGACACCCGCATCCTGGCTGCCAAGGCCGGTGACTACTATGTCGTCGCCAAGCGCAAAGGCGACCAGTGGTTCATAGGCGCTATCACAGGAGAGCGCAAGCAGCCCCTCGACTTGACCATCTCGCTCGACTTCTTGACTAAGCCGGGCCAGTTGACCTATTTCCAGGACGGCCGCAATGCCCATCGCATTGGCGTGGACTATAAGAAGGGCGAGCAGGCAGTCACCCCGCAGACCCAGTTACATCTTCACCTCGTCCGTAACGGCGGTTGGTGCGGCGTTGTGAAATAAAAATCACATCTCATCACCGTTCCAGCGATGACTGTCTATAGAAAAATTGTTATAACGCTTTCACTCATGCTGCTATCCCTTGTCTCTTGGGGGCAGCAGATGCCGCTTGCGACCAATGGCGTTAAGGTGGATACACCAGTCAATGATGTCGTTGTCGTTGGCGGTGGCCCTGCCGGCATCGGAGCTGCACTCGCGGCGGCCAAGGTCGGTGCGCGGACGGCGCTAGTGGAGCGCGATTCCAGGATAGGCGGAACGACAGTCCAGGCCGAGGTGTGTGACATAGGGCTTTTCTATGCTTGGCGGCGACAGATTATCTCGGGTCCGGTTTGGGACTTGGTAACCGAAGCGGTTGCCGCTGCTCATGGTAGCCTGCCCGATTTTTCCAAGCAGGAGCCGGACAAGTGGATGGAGAGTTGTGTCCACGTTGACCCCGTTGTTTATTCTCGCGTTGCAGAGGAAACTTTGTGCAAAGCGGGTGTGAACCTCATTTTGAATGTTGAGGTGACCACTGTTGAACGTGTTGACTGTGGATGGCGGGTTGGGCCGGTCATGGGCCGGCAGGTCGTGGATGCGACGGGCAATGCGACGGTGGCTGCATTGGCAGGTGCTGAGCGCGTTAAGCCATCAGACGATATCCGTCAACCAGGCTCCTATTTCTTTTGGATTTCCTCACAGGGTTTAGAATTTGACGCCGAGGCCGTGAATCGCGCTCACAAACAGGCGATTGCCGATGGCGAACTACTACCGACGGATGTTTATGTAGGTATGCCGTTTTTCATTCGCAAGGGTGGCGGCTCCGGGTGCTACATTCCCCTGGCAGACAATTCCACTCCGGAGGCTCGCGCTGAAACGAACCGTCGGGGCGTGGAGGCGCGGGATCGTGTCCTGGCATTCATCCGCCGCCAGAAAGGACTGGAGAATGTCGAACTTGTGGCCTGCGCGAGCGAAGTCGGCGTGCGAGAAACTTATCGTGTCGTCGGCGAGAAGACTATAACCGAGAGTGAGTATCTTGAGGGCTATGTGCCTGACGATGCGCTCTCATGGTCCTACTGGATGGTGGACGAACACAAAGCCGGGAGCAGTGGCGCCCGTCTTGTATTCCATGAGAATGGCCGCGTCGGTGCGGTGCCGCTTGGTGCCATGCTACCCAAGGGTGTACCCGACATGCTTGTTGCTGGACGCGCAGTCTCGAGTGACCACGGCGCTAATTCTGCCCTGCGTGTCCAGGCGTCATGTATGGCGATGGGGCAGGCCGCCGGGGTTGTTGCCGCCCTCGCAGCTGCCAGCCAGGTCGATCCCCGTGAGGTCCCTCTTGACCTCGTGCGCCAGCGCCTAACTGATATCGGCCATATTGTCCCTGATAAACCCCATTAACCGACATTCATACTGTGTTGATTGTAAATAGTAATTGAAAAGTATACCATGCGGATCAGAGCGTTTGCGTTATTTAAACAAGTCTTTTGCGATAATCTTTGTGCGGTATCAAAGTTTTCAGTAAATTCGCACCCAGTCTCCATATCGTGGAAGGGAAAGATCATCCGTGAAAAGATTGTGAACATAATCAAAATGTAAAGTTATATGGAAAATCAAATTACAAGGGAAGCAGCTTGGGAGCTGCTGAAAAAGTACAACAAGGACCCGTTTCACCTACAACATGCGCTGACGGTGGAAGGTGTCATGCGCTGGTATGCCGAGCAACTTGGATTTGCCAGTGAAGTGGATTTCTGGGGTATGGTAGGACTACTGCACGACATCGACTTTGAGCAGTATCCTGAACAGCATTGCATCAAGGCGCCTGAACTGCTGCGTGCAGGGGGCGTGGGTGAAGAAATGATTCATGCCATCTGTAGTCACGCTTATGGCATGCACGTGGATGTAAAGCCTGAACACCTGATGGAGAAAGTGCTCTTCGCTACCGATGAACTGACTGGACTGATATGGGCCGCTGCTCTGATGCGCCCGTCGAAGAGCGTCCAGGACATGGAGTTGAAGTCTCTCAAGAAGAAGTATAAGACAAAAGCATTTGCTGCCGGTTGTTCCCGCGAGGTGATTGAACAGGGAGCGGAAATGCTAGGCTGGCCACTAGAAGAAGTACTCCAAAAGACCCTCGACGCTATGAGGGCTTGTGAAGCCCGGGTGGCAAGCGAGATGGAGGCCATCCTCAATGGATAATTCCTCTCCCACTAAACCAAACGACAACAAACTTTTGCCAAGTAACAAGGACAACTATTTTGATTTTAGTTGTCTTTTGTCGATTAATCATAGTATTATAATTATCTGAAAAACAATAAATTAATAAAATAACTATTTCGGAAACTTTAACCGAATTTAGCAAAAAAAATTCTTTTGTTCGCAGATATTTATTGACCTTTGCCGCCAATGGTTAATATCTATAATTGAACGAAAGGAATATGATTACCAATTTTGAAACCAACAAAGTTTATTTTGCCCAGGGATTAAGTTCACCAGTATTTGAGAATGCTGCTGATTCCCTGGTCTCTGCCTTTCATGACTCTTATGTTAATTGGGCCAAAATCCCGTCCACTCATTCGCCACAACATATTTGGGTGCGTGACTATATGCCCGTACAGGTGAGTAGGAACAGGTTTATTCAGTTCCGCTATGAACCAGATTACTTAATGGAAAGTCCTGAGTATAAGCCGGATGTTCATGGCCTTCTAAACCAACTCGGTATCGATGTCGCCTGCTCTACCATTAATCTTGATGGTGGGAATATTATCAGTTGTGGTGACAAAGTCATAATGACAGATAAAATCTTCCAGGAGAACCCTCAGTATAGCCATAGCAGGCTTATAGAAGAACTGACTGAATTGTTGGATGCTGAGCCCGTTTTAATTCCCTGGGATATCTATGAAGAATACGGCCATGCCGACGGAATGGTGCGGTATGTGGGAGAGGGTAGGGTCCTGCTCAACAATTATTGTGATTTTGACAAAGCTCTGCGCAAGAAACTGCTAGCCGCGCTCAGTCCTTATTTCAACGTCACAGAACTGCATTATGGCACTTTCACCAACATGAGTTGGGCTTACCTCAACTTCCTGCACGTGGGCCATCAGATTTTTATCCCGATGACCGACGACAAACTTGGCGAGATAGCATTCAGACAAATCGCCGAGGCCTACCCCAACAGCCATTGCCACCCAGTACAAAATTGCAAATCCATCGTCTCCGAAGGTGGCGCCCTAAACTGCTCCACCTGGAATACCCTTACCGAAATAGTTGTATAAATGTCGTAGAATAGGAGACAAAAGGCTCGCACAAAAATGATACTTAGCCTTTTGCGTTTAATCTCATTATCAGTTGAGTAAAAGATATTTATATCGTTCTTCGGAATTAAATATCCGAGCAACTTGATATCCCTGTTCCCATTCGATTCCCTTTAAATAGAATCTGTATTCTGCTTTCAGATAATCACAGAAGAAGTTGAAAAGATTATCATCTTGTTCTAGATAGTCGCCATCTTGGGATATGAGTTTTTTATATTCTTTCAATATGTTTTTGATTTTTGTTTCTACTTTACCCTTGATGGCGTTCTGATACTTTTCTTTATCATTACAATCTTCCTTTAATTCTAATTCATTTTTAGAGACATTAAAAGTTATGTATCGTTGAGAAGAACAGACTTCTATATCACCAAATTTAGTTGTTTCGATAAGCAGCGGTGTGAGGTTATGGTTAGAATCAAAAGCATCTAGAACATCAAAAAGTTCATTAACACATTTTTGTGGCCCACAAATTGTTTTTAAATAATTCCAGTCCCCGTCATATTTTCTTATACTTCTAATTAATATGCCTCCGAATTTGATCGGTTCACCTTTTTGATTGCTTTCAATGGTCAAATCAACACCGCTTTGATGAAAAAACCATTGTTTTTCTGAACAAGATCTTGGATATGTTATGATGTCAGGATGGTTAGGCCCATAATAATAAAACTCAATCTCAGCAATCTGATAATAGGCATCTTCTTTCTTAATACAATAGCGACCCATTAACATCTTGGCGCATTCCTCAAGAATGCTCTTATCCAGATGGTTGCCGTCTAGATATTGATAAAATTTTAAAATATCGTCCATAACTTTATTCTTTCACTTGCTGATGCAGAACATGAAACTTATTGACTATCTGTTTGTTATCTATTAAACGATACAAATATGGTAGAGCTTTGCAGTACAACTTTTAAAGCCTTCACTTTTAACACTTTTGACTTAGTTTAACGCTGAATCAATGCCATCTGATCATTTTATAGAAATGGTGTCATGTAAACAGGAACCAGAAGTGTTTCCTCTTCTTTTTTCAAATCCTTTGTGTAGATTAGATAACTCCGATCAACGACATGGGAATACTTCTGACAAAAAACATCCAAAGACTTATGAGATTTGTAACCTGAAGATTTGACTTCAATTGGGTGCAATTTGGCTCCTCGCGAGAGCAGAAAGTCAATCTCATAGTTATGTGTCTGATCCTTTGGCCAGGTGTAATAGAACAGTTTATTACCAGAGGCAGCCAGTATCTGTGCTATCATGTTCTCATAGACGTAACCTAGATTGGTGCTTAGTTTATCATTTAAAAGTTTCTGATAGATGATATTCTCGGTATGGTCCTTGTCCCAAAATGCGAGAGTGACGAAAATGCCTGTGTCGGCACAGAATATCTTGAACTTTGAACGATCCTTAGTCAATGACATGCCAACGTTTGGCTCGTTGGAATGATAGGAAAAAAGAGCAGTCTTGCTGTCTTCAAGGTCTTTCAGAAGTTCAACCAGTTTCTCGTCATTGACATCGCCAAGCACGGTATATGGCTTATAACGATTGCTGGCCTGGCTTAACTGAGACGGAATCTCCATAAAGAGTGTCTCTAAGCGTCCTGTTTCATCAAGCTTTTGAAAGTCTTCTTGATAAACTTTAATGATGCCACGCTTCACATGATCCACCATACTGAAATTGTTGGTCTCAATGTATGTTTTCACTGCTTGTGGCATACCGCCAACCAACATATAAAGTCTGAAATCACGCATCTTGTCACGATGGGCTCTATCCAACGGGAGCCGCCTTTCATAAAAAGTGCGAAGCAGAGGCATCGTTGCTTCGTCACCCAAAGCCCATCGGAACTCTTCATAATCCATCGGATATAGCGTCACACGCTTCTCCTCGCTGGGTATAGTGATGTTCTTTGTATTCTTCTTGATGCTGATCAGAGAGCCTGTCTCTATGTAATCATAGCGACCATCTTTGACCAAATATTTAATTGCTTGTCGGGCAAGCGGGCATTTTTGCACCTCGTCAAAGATGATGACCGACTTCCGTTCTTTCAACACAACATTATAAAGTGCTTGTAATTGCAAGAAGATGAAATCTTTGTTCATCAGGTTGTCGAATAAGGACTTCACCTCATCGGATGCTTCGTTGAAGTCAATAAGGATATAGGACTCATATTCATTTTTTGCGAACTGTTCAACAAGTGTTGACTTGCCCACACGACGTGCCCCTTCTATCAAGATAGCCGATTTGCCATTCTGCACTCGTTTCCACTCGAGAAGGCGATCATAAAGCTTTCGTTTGAATATTCTCTCCATAGACGCTTCGATGCCTGATTTCACGTGCAAATATAGTGCATCAATCTAAATTACGCAAATGTTTATGTTAGAAATATCCGAAAATACCGAAATTATTGTTTAGAAAATATCCGAAAATACCGAAATTATTTACCCACGCAGAAGTGGGAGAAGATCTCGCCGAGGATGTTGTCGGTGGTGATTTCGCCGGTGATTTCGCCGAGCCAGTGGAGGCATTCGCGGATGTCTTGGTCAAGGAGGTCTCCGCTCAAGCCGCTGTCGAGGCCGCTAATGGCGCGGGCGATGGCATCGCGGGCACGGGTAAGGGCTTGATAGTGGCGGGCATTGGTGACGATGACGGCGTCGTTTTCCACGTCGGGCAGGGCGGCGTTTTCGACGATGAGGTCGCGCAGTGCTTCAATGTCGCTCTCGCGCTTGGCACTAATGGCCACAACTTGTGTGCCCTCGGGCAAGTGGAGGTCGTTTAGCTCACTTCTCGCAGCTACATCGTCGTCAAGGTCGGTTTTGTTGAGTATGACGATAAGGGCCTTGCCCTTGCAGTGGTCTAGGATACTATGCGCCATGCTGGTGTCGGCGCTGGTGACATCAACGACCCAAAGCACGATGTTGGCTTTGTCGATAGCCTGCCAGGTGCGCATGATACCCATCTGCTCGACGGCGTCGCTTGACTGGCGGATGCCCGCAGTATCGATGAAGCGGTATAGCGTGCCACCCATGACCACGGTGTCCTCGATGGTGTCACGTGTGGTGCCGTGGATGTTGCTTACCAGCGCACGGTCATCGCGCAGCAGTGCGTTCAGCAGGGTGGATTTTCCTGCATTGGTCTGTCCCACAATGGCGACGGGCATACCGTTGCGGATGGCGTTACCATCACGGTAACTGTCCGCCAGGCGGCTGATCAAGGCATGAATGTCGCGGGCCAACGTTGTCACCTCGCTACGGTCGGCAAAGGTCACATCTTCCTCGCTGAAGTCAAGTTCCAGCTCAATCAATGCCGTGAAGTGCAGCAACTTGTCACGCAGGGCTTTCAGCTCGTCGCTGTAGCGGCCGCGCATTTGGTTCATCGCCACATGGTGTGCTGCACGGGACTGCGCTTCAATGACGTCGGCGACGGCCTCAGCCTGCGATAGGTCCATGCGCCCGTTGGCGAAGGCGCGGCGTGTGAATTCGCCTGCCGTAGCATGGCGGCAACCTGCGTCAATCAGCGTCTGAATGACATGCTGCTGAATCCACGTCGAACCGTGGCAGGCCAGTTCCACCACATCCTCGCCAGTGAACGAATTGGGCGCCCTATAGACCGTCAGTACAGCCTGGTCAAGCATGTCGCCATTGGTGTCCACGATGTGTCCCAAATGGACGGTATGCGTTTTCATGTCGGCAAGTGGTTTGCCTTGCCATCTCTGTCCGACGATGTCCAGTGCCTTGGGTCCGCTCACACGTATCACGGCAATACCACCACGCCCCTGTGGGGTCGAGACAGCACAAATGGTGTCGTTGCCAATATCAGTCAATTCAATCGTATTCATCGGCGTGGGTAATATTTAGGCCAGTCCTTAATGTTCTCTTTGCTCTCGATGACGTCTTCCACCTTATCCTCTAGAGTTGAGAGGAAGTTGTATCCCGTCAGTTCCTCCACCTTGTCTATGGTGGTGGCATAATTGGTCCAGCTGTTGGGTATCGGCTCATTCTCCATCACAAAGGCGATGGCACGGTTCTGGTTGGGCGAATAGATGACCTTGAAGAAACGCTCGGGCACGGCGATGTCATCGTGTTTGCCGATATACTCCATGTCATCACTGAAGATGGGACCCGTGAATATAATGAGGCGTTCGGCAGTACGTGACCATCTGTGCACTGCTTCTTCCACGTGGCGCCACTCGCCGTCATTCATCTCGTCGAGTTGAGGGCAGATGTTCGTCATCAGGAAGCACTCTTCCATCGTGGTCTTATCCCAGCGCATGTCCATCGCTGGTGCCATGTGGCCGCGGGTATATCCGCTCTCCTTGTATTCCCACCAGTCGGGGCATCCCTTCACGTCGCGGTCGCGCTCAAACTGGTAGTTTGCGCGGTTCTCGGCATCACGTGAGTCGGCCATCGATGTCATGGTGTTGGTCAGCTCGTAGGCCACGCAGTTGGGCACGCGGTAATGCTTATTGAAATACACTGTGATGGCCTTGTAACGCACTGTCTGGTTGTCGAGTCCCTCGGGCAGTTTCACGTCCAGCAGTCCCAAGTCACCCGTGGACTGGTATTCCTTGCCTTCCTGATGGGCTTGTTGTTCGGTAGGCAATTCGTCGTTATAGGCGCTCTTGTAGAACGCGTTTTTCTGGTATCCGTGATACCCTGCCAGTCCCAGCAATAGCACTGCCAGCACGTAATAGATGCTCCTTTTCTGTTTCTTTTTCATAGTGATTATTGTTTCTCGCCGACAAAGTTACTAATTTTTTAGATTTAGACCATAGACTTTAGACCTAGACCTTAGACGTTGGCAGTTGCTTGACAAGAAACTTACTTTACCTGAATCTCGTCGATGAAGAAGTAGCCGTCATAGCCGACGCCGAAGTGCCAGTCGGGGCAGGCGCCGATGGTCTTGATGTACACCTTGACGTAGCGTGCTCTTATTGGCTGCGGGGTGTTGATTGTCGCCCAGCGGTACTTGGGTGACATGTCGCGGTCTTCCTCAAAGTTGAAGGTGCCGATGTCGGTAAAGTTCACGTTGTCGCTCGAGATGGCATAGGAAATGCTCTTGGGCAGGAAGATCCAGGCACCCAGATTATGCAGGCAGTCGGTACGCACTGTCGTGAACTGTTTCTCTTTGCCTAAATCAACTACCAGTTCGGCATCCTCGCCGACCCAACCGACCCAACTCTCTCCATAGGTCGCTCCGCCGAACAATCCGTCGGTCAGCGCTGTTCCCGAGATGGGCACGAATCGGTACTCAGGCAGGTTCTTATAGGTGACTTTGGCTCCCAGCGCGAGGTTGTCGCTGATGCCCGGCAGAAAGCGTTCTAGATACAGGTCACAATAGTCGTCCACCGAATTCTTACGCTCGGTCAATGACTTAATACCGGCCTCATTACCGCGTTGACGGAAGAGTTCCACCTCGCGGATACGCTCCTCACGGTCGCCCTCGGTCGAGGTGCGTTCAAGTTCCAGTTTGCTGTATTGCTGCTGCAACCGTGCTGCATGGACGCGCTTGAGCAGTGTCTCATCACCGGCAACTGCCGCCTCGGCCTGGTTGAACAGGTCATCATATTGTGCCAGCAGATAGGGGCGCAGCATGCCCTCCTTGTGCGACACGGGCGAGTCATAGATCCACAGGTCCTTGCCACTGCCCAGCAGGGCGCCTTCGCGCATCTTGAGGTAACGGTACAGATAGGGGGCAGCTTTGCCGTAGTAACCGTCCAGGAAGGTGTGCATCAAGCTGTCGGTATTGGCATCGACGTTCCACATCAGTTTGGAAATCATATAGGCTCGCAATTCGCTGAAGTCCACACCCCTGAAGCCAGCCACCTGCTCAAACAGCATCGTGGCATGGTTCTCCTTGAACAGCCTCATGTTGGGCTGCAGCACATGGAAGTTGGGGAACGGGGTGACCAGGTTGTCGAAGTTGATGCCATAGTCCCAGACGAAGATGTTGTCCGATATCTTGCCCCAACCCGTCAGAGCGCGCATGAAGTCACGCCCGCTGGCGTTTTCAGTCAAGGGAACTTCACGCTTGCTGTCAATGCTGCACAGCATGATGTTCACGTTGGGCAGCGGTTTGGTGTGCTTGGGTGGCTGCATGCTGTACAGATAGGCCAGCGTCGAGAATTCCTTGTCGGGGAAACGCTGTGCCAGTTTGTTCATGAAGCGTACCAGGTTGCCCGACGGCGAACCCTCGTACTCGTCCACGGCCTTGCACTCGGGGCAGGCACATTGAGTGCCGTTGCCGTCGTTCTGGCTCACCGAGATGAGTTTCATGCCGGGATTGGCCTTAAAGATGCTGTCAATCTTGGCAGCGGCTAGTTCAAAGACCTCAGGATTGGTTAGACACCACTGGCTGTGTGTGCCGGGATGGCGCACGCCGTTAAAGAAGGAATAATACTCGGGATGTGCCTTTCCATAGACTGCAGCCGGCAAAATCTGGTTAAAGGTGTGGACCCACATGTTGGCTGCAAAGATTTCTTTGGGTTCCTTGAGCCTGTAGAAAGCCACATAATCGGGGTCCTCGGTGCCGTAGGTCTGTGTCTGGCGATAGCGGAATGAAGGAGTCTCGGCATGGTGCTGTTCGGCAATAGTGATGTTGGTGCGCGGCTCTACGGTCCAAGCGTTGGCGGCGTAGTAGCATACGCCTAATTCGTTTTCCAGCAGCGTTGCCACGCCATAGAGTGTCCCCTTACCGCCGCCGCTCTTGATAGTTAAGCAGCCGTCATGGCAATCGATGACAAAGCCGTCCTCGCCAGCCTCGTCGGTCGTGCCGCCGATAAGGATAAGGTTTTTCCTGTTCGCATCGACAGAGATGGGCAACCTCACCCCGCTCATGCGCTCAACAAACTTGTTCAGCAACACGGCTGCATCGCGGTTGACTTCACTCTCCTCAACGATGGCGATCGATGCACGCGCCTTGCCGTTCTTCACTACCTGCAATTGTGCCGATGCCTGCATGGCTGCCAGCATCACGACAGCAAACAACAATATTTTTTTCATAAGTCTAAAGGGTTAGTGTTCAATTTCAGGCAGTAAAGATACAACAATAAAAGGACATGAGCACCATGTCCTTTCATCGTATTTTATCAAAGGGGGGGATTATTCCCAGTCTTCAATCTTGCATTGGTGCTTGGGAATGGCATTGGAGAAGGTCAACCCTGTGCGGCGTTCCACCTCGGCGACCGTCACGGCATATTTCTTGATGCCCCCCGGGCAGGGCGTATTGGGGTAGATGAAGGCGATGGCGCGGCCCTGGTCGGGGGCATACAGCACCTTGAAGAAGGCGTCGGGCACAGCGATATTCTTTTTGTCCTTGCCAATCATCTTGGGATCCTTGCCCATGATGGGACCAGTATAGACCATGATGCGTTTGTCGCGCTTGGCCCAACGATGGACGCGCTCCTCCAGCACACGCCAGTGGTCGTTGTTGAGTTTGGTTTCCTGAGGGCACATGTTGGTCAGGTAGAAGCACTGTGCCATCGTCGTTTTGTCCCAACGCATATCCATCGCTGGCGCCATGTGCCCACGACTGTAGCCGCTGCCACGGTATTCCCAGTTCTCGGGGCAGGATTTCACGTTGGGATCCTTGGCATAGTTGTAGCTCTTGCGAACTTCATGCCCCGGAGCGTCTGCCATAGCGACCATCGTTGCCGTCAGTTCATAGGCCACACAGTTAGGAATCCTGAGCGATGGATTGAAGTTTACCCTGATGGCTTGATAATTCAATACCTGATTGGACACACCCTTGGGAATCGTCACCGCCAGCAGCGCATTGGTGTTCTGCTGCGGCACGGCGGTGGTTGTTGTCGTCTTGCCGATGGTGGGGATGCTCACCAGAGGCGATGCCGTCGCTTTGTCGGATTGTTTGGACTTTTTCTTATCCTTCTTATCCTTCTTTTTGCTTTTCTTGTCCTTCTTGCTGGACTTCTTCTTGTTCTTGCTCTTGGCCTGGGCATACCACTGGGTAGTGATGCCGCTGTCGCCCATCACCTGCGGAGGCAGGGCACCGCCCATCACCATCGCCACCACAAGAATCCAAACTTTAACAATCTGCCTCATCTCTTATCTCTATTGTTCTCTCTAATCACTAACCACTAATCACTAATCAGCGCCGCAGGCGCTTAATTAATCCACGCATCTAGGTTCACGGGCGTTTCCAATCGCTGTTGTTCCTCGGCTGGCAGGGCAGGGAAGAAGTCCAGCCCGATCCTGCGCTCTACCTCATCCACGCTCACAGCATATTGCCGCAGGCGCCCTCCGCTATGCCCGTTCGGGTAGATGAACGCGATGGCCCGCCTGGGCCTCACGCATGGTGCCATGATGACCTTATAGAAGGCACTCGGCACCGTCACTCGTCCGTTGGCAAGCGTCGTGTCACTCTCGCTTACGACAGGCCCCGTGAACACCAGCAGCGCGCTGTCGCGTGCCGTCCATTCACGCACCTTCTCCTCCAGCTTTGCCCAGCCGCCCTCGTTGAGCGCCTTGTGCATCGGGCAAATGTTGGTCAGCAGGAACGACTGCCGCATGGCCTCCTCGCTCCATTTCAAGTCTCCCGCGGGTACCAGATGCCCACGATCCATGCCGCTGCCCGCATAGTCCTGCGGTGACGGACACCCTTTCACGCCAGCATCAGTCATAAACTCATTGCCGCGCTCGACCGTTCCGTTTAGCTCGTTGATAACGAGCTCATAAATCGCGCAGTTGGCGATGCCGTGGCCGCTATTGAAATGCACAGCGAACGCTTCGCCGTAGTTCACCAACGTGTCGTTCATGCCGTTAGGAATGCCGACGGTCATCAGGCTGTCGCGTCCGCCCTCACTAAGGGGCACCAGAAGTGGAGTATTGTTGTTCACGATGACACGATATAGCAAAAAGCATACCAACGCCACCGTCAAGCCCCACCCGAGGAACCTGACGGTATCGCTCCACCGTTGCCACAACCGCTCCAAGCGCTTTTTCATAGTGCCTTCACTTGGTCTTGCGGATGATGAAGAATCCGCCGGCTGAGATAAGTAAGGCGACGCTGGTTGTGATGATTAAGCCTGTCAGGCTCAATACTTCCAGGAGATACAGGGCAATGATGAGATAGCAAATAATTCCCATGATAAAGGCGAACAGTCGAGTTGCTTTCTTTCGGTCCATGCTTTCTTTGTTTTTTATTAATTAATGACTAACGTGGTTTCAATGAGCTGGCTTAATCTCTAGCCCCGTAGATGAAGATGAGAAAAATGAGCCCCGTAATGAACGTCACGACCGCCATTCCGAGCGTAAGCCAAATTGCGTTAAAACGCTGGAAGGGAATTAACATCATGAATATGGCAACAATTATGGCCTCCACGCGAAATATCCATTTAGTCAATTTGGCCTGTTTGAGATTAGTCACCTTGGGCCACTCTCCATTTTCTTTGATTTCGTTGGGGCTATGGGCAGACCAGAGCGCCCAAATGATGAGGATGGTGTAAAAGACCAAAAACGAAAGTCGCCTATCGTAGTTGAGGTTATCGTGATAGTAGTCCTGGGTGAAGACGCCGTTTTTCGCTCCCAGTACCCATGCCAAGACTACAAGGACAGCGGTGAGTACTTCAACTGAAGTGCTCAAGACAGTATTCGGCACTTTTACCTGATTGATGTTGGAACTGTCAACAGCTCCGTCGTGCTTAATGTCCTTGGGATTGCTCTGAGCTTTGTAAATGAGGTAGCGGAAGACGGCGACGGTGACAAGAAAGACCGCTCCGGTAATGTAGAAAAAGGTTGTTTGGTAGTCGAAGCCTGTTGAAAAATCTCCCAAAGGTAGGGCATATGCAAGGACTAACAACGCAAGTTCAACGGCCAGCACGCGGCACATGCGGACTTCAAGGGCCACCTGCTTCAGATTAGTATGCCTTCTTGCCATTGTAAGAAATCTTGGCATGTACACAATCCACAAGACGGTAATGGCAAGAATTGTCAGTATAAACATGGTTACGGGCTCGAGGAAAAAGAAGGAACCTTCCATCATCCAAAACCGATCGGTGACATGTGACACTATCCAAGCGACAGCGATAATCAGTAGTGTGAGCACTTCAAAGATGATTCCCTCGCGGGAGTGCGGCACTTCGGTTAAGTCCAGCACAGGACCACCCTTTTTATCAGCCTTATTGATGAAAGCCATAGCAATGCATATCACCGCCATTATTGCCATGCCGCAGCAACCGAACACAAGTTCCCCGGCCTCAATGTTTTCCCTTCTAGACATGGCAATCGTGTAGATGATGAAGGCCACTTCAATAATACCGCTAAGAAGGAGATAAATATTTATGTT
>JAEEGI010014426.1_pt1 | contig 16611 bp, 11 predicted proteins | sample 8958751 | NCBI WGS metagenome assembly JAEEGI01 (sample SAMN16246545, study PRJNA631951) | gut metagenome | biome: gut microbiome; feature: rumen; material: KS-attached | host: Bos | place: Iran: Karaj | collected 2018-10
CTATACAGACGTGAGGAGGATCAATGACATCAGCGGCAATCCTACTCTCAAGACGCCCCTCGACGGCATCGTGCAAGACAAGTTAGCGACGTTCTACAGCCTTTGTCCAGAATATGATGCCATCAAAAAGGAGTTTCAAGACAGAAGGGAGTTGGGTGACACTTTGAAAAAGGCTCGTACCAAGGCGATAGGCGAGGGTGTGACGTACTTCAAGGAGGGCGAGACGGCTTACTGCTGTTTCAACAGTTTCTTGTGTGACAATTCTGGTTGGCGCAAGTTTTATAACGGCGAAGGCCCCAAACCCACTGTCGAGGACTATCCCGGCGACTGGCTGGTTGCGCTGGTTGATGCGCTGGAGAAGGCCGAGGCCGACCCCGAGGTGAAGAACTTCGTGCTCGACATCTCGACCAACGGCGGCGGCTCGTCGGACGTCGTAGCCTTCATCACCTCGCTCTTATGCAACAAGACCGATATCTATTATGATAATATGCTGACAGGACAGAAGATGAAGGTCTCGTACGACGTGGACCGCAACCTCGACGGCAAGTTCGACGAGAAGGATGCCGACGTGACATATCATCTGAACTTCGCCCTGCTGACCTCTCCTTACAGTTTCTCTTGCGCCAATCTGCTGCCCGCCCTGCTGAAGGACTACGGCATACCGCTGATAGGTATGAAGACCGGTGGTGGGGCATGCGCCGTGCTTTGGAACCCCTCGACTGATGGCTTCGGATATGCCTATTCCACCCACAGATCTCATCTGACAAACACGAAGGGTGAGAGCATCGATTCAGGCATCACACCCACCTATCCGCTGGAGTCGGTCGATGACTTCTTTGATATCCCCAAACTGACGCAGCTCATAGAAAGCTACTACGCATAATAGCTTCTAAAGATGAAAAGATTATTGTCGTTACTCGTTTTGGTGCTGATGACCGCCAGTGTATCGGCGCAGCTGATTTCGGAAGAGCAGGCGCGCGAACGTGCCCTGAAGTATCTCACCTCCAACGGTGCAGCCAAAGCCAGGGGCATGGATGTCACTCCGGACAGGAAGGCCACCACGGCGAAGACGGATGCCAAGAGCATCTACGCCTTCAACCTGGAGGGCGGCGGTTATATGATTGCCTCAGGTGACAGCCGTGCCCTGCCCGTGCTGGGCTACAGCGCCACAGGCGCCATCGACTGGGACAGGATGCCCGACAATATGCGGGCGTGGCTGAAGAGCTACGACCAGGCTATGGCGACACTGGGCAACACGAAGGCGTTCACAGACGGTGTGAGCAGGCGCGGACTGAAGACCCGAGCCCCGCGTGAAGCCATCGCACCGATGCTCAAGACCCAATGGTATCAGGATGCGCCTTACTGGAACGATACACCTCCCTATGACGGTGCCAATCCTGACTGGAAGGGGCAGCCGTCGGCTACAGGCTGCGTGGCCACCGCGATGGCGATGATTATGAACTACTACCAGTGGCCGAAAGGAGCCTGCACGGAGATTCCAGCCTATGACATCACCACGGCCCACGAGAATGTGGAGAAGGTGTGGCATATCGATGCACTGCCGCCGACCACCTTCGACTGGGACAATATGCTCGACAATTACGAGACGCCTGACGGCATCATCGGAACCCCAGACCAGCAGGAGGCAGTGGCCAAGCTGATGCGCTACTGCGGGCAGGCATGTAAGATGGATTATTCCCCGGAATCCTCCGCTGTGTACACACAATATGCCGTAGAAGCGCTCATCAAGTATTTTGGCTATAAGAATACGGCACATATCGACCACCGTATGTACTATAGCATCGACGGATGGGAGGATCTGGTTTATCAGGAACTGGCCAATGGACGACCTGTGCAATATGATGCCGATAGCGATAGCGGTATCGATGCGCACTCATTCGTTTGTGACGGCTACGACGGCAACGGCCTCTTCCACATCAACTGGGGTTGGGGCGGCTATGATGATGGCTATTTTTCGCTGTCTGTACTCAACCCCTATAACAATACCGGTTCGGGAGCCAGTTCCAGCGGCATCGGATTCAGCATCAATCAGGATGCCGTCATCGGTGTGCAGCCTGACAGGGACGGCACCAGCCCGAAAACGGTCAAGCCTCTCGCATTTCTTTACTGCTATGAACCTGTATGGGTTGCAAAGCCCGATACAGCTTCGTTCGCGTACATGTTTATGTCTGATAATTATGGCAAAGAAGATGTCCGTATGGATTACGCCTTCGGTACCCACGCAGATGACGGCACCCTTACTCCGGTGTTCATGGGTAATCCCGCCGACAGCATCGTCTTTAATTTTAAATACAACCTCTGCTATGTCAAGGTCGATTCCACAGTCTTCCAACCAGGGGAGTGGATGGCGCTCTATCCGATGGTACGTTTCCGTAGCATCCCAGGCTGCGACTGGCAGATGTTGGGTTCTGAGGAATTCCGCGTCATAGCAGGCCGCACGGACAACGGGCAGTTCTACTTGTACAATGAGATATCGGACCTGGAGATTACCAAGGCTGAAATAACCAAGGGACCTGGCCGTATGGGTATGCGTAACGACCTGACGCTGACCGTCCGCAACAAGAGCGACCATGAGAGTACGATTCCGCTATATCTGATACCTTATTATTATGGTAAGGTCAAGCCGGAGAACGTCACGGACGACACACCGCGCAGCGAGGGCGATGCGATACCTGTCGGTGCCTATCTGCGGGCGAATCAGGATACGGATATCACCTACTGCTTCAAGCCGCTGGCCAGCGGAACGGTCGACTTGTTGCTGGCCTTGCCTGACGGTACGCTGCTGGCAGATCAATTCTTCGAAGTGAGCGACACCATCGGATCCTATGATGATTATCTCGTCAACCAAAGCACCTACGAGCTATTGCCCGGGCAGATTGCCTACCATATCTGCATCGCAGATAATCCGAAAGCCAACATCCCTCAGGGCATTCCTTCGGACAGTATCTATTTCTGCGCCCGCATCGCTGACATGAACAATGAGGTCATCCAAGAGATCAAATGGCATAACGAGGCCATCGACTACCTGAAAGCCCTGCCTGAGAAGGCTGGCAGCGGCAACTATACGCTGACGGCGGAGCTGACACTCGGCATCCCACGGAGCGGAGAGTACTATGTAGCATCTCATTTCATCGAGTGGCTGAGTGAGGACCATTCGTCAGACAAAAAAATCGTCAGTAACAATCTTTATGAAAAATTCTACGTAGACGTTGACGAGACGGGCATTACCAACATATACCGCGTGGATAAAGACAACAAACGCTATGTGGGTCTGAACGGTATCAGCACGAATAACCGTCCGAATCGCAAGGGCATCTATATCCACCAAGGCCGCAAGATCATTGTCTCCGACAAGACAGGAAATTTACAAAGTATTGCGGAATTCTAAAAAAAAATGAAAAAATGACAGACTATTCGAAAACTTTTTGTATATTTGCCACCGAAATCAATATATTTAAAACTTTACGATTATGAATAAAAAGACAATGGCCGCAGTTGCTTTATTCTGCATGACTTGTGTGAATATGTTGTTTACATCATGTTCCAGTAACGACGTTCCCGTCATCGTGGATGACACAACGTTAAACTTGATTGAATCCAATTTCACGGCTGGAAATGGAATCACCTTAGAGAACAACATGATCAACTATGGTGAATTCAGTCTGTCCTTCAAAACCAACAAACCTACTGAATTAAAAGAAAGCGACTTCACGGTGAACTATGAAACTGATGGCGCTATGTTTACACCTGGTTGGCCCATAGATGGTTTTTCAGAGAATCCTGAAATTGTCATGTCGGAACCATATCTTAATCCAAATGACCAGTGGGTGGTTAAAGTGAAAGTGTTCCTGGCATGTATGGCGCAGGGACAGCTCATCGATGTCATACTCAAATACAAGGGTGAAAAAGTGGGCGACACTTTGAAAGTAGATTATGCAAGACCTTATTCCCTCCACTATGAAGGCAGCGACGACGGATTCCTTTATGTCGGAAAGACATACCCGATAAAAGTGGAAGGCTTCGCTGTAAACAGGGAAATAACCAAGGATGACATTCTCGCCGTAGGTTATCAAAGAATGACCCCTGAGCACAAAGATGAGTTTGAAGTGGAACTCAATGATGAAACAGGTGTGCCGTATGTGAAGATCTTAGACACGTTCACCTTCACCAACGAAGAGAAGGCAGCTGGCTATGCCCTTATCTGTCCCGACATTATGCTTACCGACGATATAGGCAGTGTTTTCCAGGTTGTGCCTGTGAAGGTTCCCATAGTTGAAATTGACTAAAAAATATGTATAACTTATAATATTTGATCATTATGAAGAAGTATTTGATGACGCTCGCAGCCGTCCTTTGCTGCGCAATGACAACAACCGTGTTTACCGCATGCGGTGATGACGATGAGCCGACATCGAAGGCTGAAGACAATACGCCAAAGAAAGTGTCTATTGGTTTCGTCCTCAGCAACACTGCTGATATGCTGAAGTACTGCGACATCGAGTTGTCCTACGACAACGGGAAAGGTAAGTCTGAAACAGTAAAGTTGAATGGTGACAATGCCCTGAAAGTTCAATTGGATCTCAGTTCTGAATTGCCCGCTACATTCAAGGTTAGCCGCAAGGTTACCCTAAAGCAGGATATCGAGAATCCAACTAAGTTCGAATACACCAATATGATATCTTACAAATATGCCCTTTACAATGCCGCAGACAAAAAGATTGGGGCAGATTCTTGGGGAAGTAATGGTAATACTGCAAAAACTTCAGGCCTGTTAATGGAGAAAATCAATCAAGGTCTCTTGGACTACGATTATACCTTTGCATTCAATTCCAAAGGCGAAGTGTCATTCAGTTATTCAGAAGAGCTCTAACACGCACGCACATTCAATAACATAAAAATAGTACTATTGGCACTACTGTTAGAGTTATCTTGCTGATAATCAATGAATAAACGGTAGGTCGATTATTAAAATCGACCTACTTTTGTACTACTAAAGCTTGCATCTTGCGTTTATATTTAGTATCATTACAAAGATGAAAAGACAGCTTTTTTTACTAGTGCTTGTGCTGATGACCGCAGGAGTATGGGCACAGCAGATTTCGGAAGAGCAGGCGCGCGACCGCGCCCTGAAGTATCTCACCGCCAACGGTGCCGCCAAGGCCAGGGGCATGAATGTCACTTCGGACAGGAAGGCCACTACGGCGAAGACGGATGCCAAGAGCATCTATGCCTTCAATTTAGAGGGCGGCGGCTATGTGATTGCCTCCGGCGACAGCCGTGCACTGCCCGTGCTGGGCTACAGCGCCACTGGCACCATCGACTGGGACAGGATGCCCGACAACATGCGGGCATGGCTGAAGAGCTACGACCAGGCCATGGCGACGCTGGGCAACACGAAGGAGTTCACAGACGGCGTGAGCAGGCGTGGACAGAAGACCCGTGCCCCGCGCGAAGCCATCAAACCGCTGCTCAAGACCCACTGGGACCAGCTTGAGCCTTACTGGAACGATGTGCCTCCCTACGACGGTGCCAATCCCGACTGGAAGGGACAGCAGTCGCTCGCAGGGTGTGTGGCCACGGCGATGGCGATGGTGATGAATTACTACCAGTGGCCGAAGACCGTCACCGACAGTATCCCTGCCTATGACATCACGACGGCCCATGAGAATGTGGAGAAGGTGTGGCATATCGATGCTCTGCCACCGACCACCTTCGACTGGGACAATATGCTCAACAGCTACGTGACGACGGATGGCATCGTCGGCACCCCTGCCCAGCAGGAGGCCGTGGCCAAACTGATGCGCTACTGCGGACAGGGCGTCCAGATGGATTATTCCCCCGTATTCTCTGGCAGCCACGACCAGTGCGCCGTGGAGGCCCTTGTCAAGTATTTCGGCTATCAGAACACGGCACAGCTCAGCCACCGTATGTACTATAGCATCGACGGCTGGGAGGATCTGATCTACAGCGAATTAGCCAAAGGCCGGCCCGTGCAATATGGCGGCTCGAGCGATGGCAGTGGACACTCCTTCGTCTGTGACGGCTACGACGGCAACGGCCTCTTCCACATCAACTGGGGCTGGAGCGGAGCCTCCGATGCCTACTTCTCGCTCTCGGTGCTCAACCCCTATAACAATACCGGTTCGGGAGCCAGTTCCAGCGGCATCGGATTCAGCATCAATCAGGATGCCGTCATCGGTGTGCAGCCCGACAAGGACGGCACCAGCCCGAAAACGGTCAAGCCGCTCGCAAATCTTTTCTGCGATCAACCTATCGATTTCCTGCAACCCGACTCGGTCTTGTTTGCATTCCGTTTCATATCCAACAGCTATGGTGAAGAAGAGGTCCGCATGGACTACGCCTTAGGCATCCGCGCTGCCGACGGCACCCTCATCCCAGTGTTCATGGGTAATCCCGCCGACAGCATCGTCTGGAATTTCAACGTCTGCCCCGTCAAGGTCGACTCCACAGCCTTCCAGCCAGGAGAGTGGATGATACTCTACCCGATGGTGAACTTCCGCAATGTCCCAGGTAGCGACTGGCAGATGCTCGCTTCGGAGGAATTCAGTGTCTTTGCAGGTTCGATAGACGGACGGTTCATGCTTTACACCCCTATAACGGTACCGGAAATCGTCAATGCCGAATTTACCAAGGGCGGCGGCCGGATAGGCATGCGCAACGACCTGACGCTGACCCTCCGCAACTGGAGCGAGCGTGAGAGTACGATGCCGCTCTACCTGATACCCTACTATTTCGGAAAGGTCAATCCGGCTGACATTATACCGGAGACACCGCGCAGCGAGGGCGAGCCCATGGTGGCTGGTGCCTATCTGCGGGAGGATCAGGATACGGAGGTCACCTTCAGTTTCAAGCCGATGAGAGGCGGAACGGTCAGACTGTTGCTGGCCTTGCCTAATGGAGCGCCGTTGGGAGAGACTGCCATAGAGGTGAGCGACACCATTGGTTCCTACGATGACTATCTCGTCAACCAAAGCACCTATGAACTGTTGCCTGGACAGATCGTCTACCACGTCAGCATCGCGGATAATACGGAGGCCAACATCCCTCAGGGCGTACCGTCCGACAGCATCTATTTATACGCCAGCATCTGTGATGACAATCGGGAGTTTGTCCAGGAAACCAGGTTGCGGCAGGAAGCCGTCGACTACCTGAAAGCCCTGCCCGAGAAGGGAGGCAAGGGCGACTATAAGCTGACGACGGAGCTGACGCTCGACGTCCCGCGCAGCGGCTATTACAATGTGATGTCTTATCTCATCGAGGTGTTCAGTGAAAATCCTGCAGACGGCAATTACATCGCCAGCGCCCCACATATCGACAGGTTCTACTTCGACTTGGAGACAGGCATCGTCAGCGTCTCCCAGGAGGACAACGGCAACAGCCGCTATGTCGGTCTGAACGGTGTCGTTACGAACAGCCGTCCCCAGCGCAAGGGCATCTATATCCACAAAGGCCGCAAGGTCATTCGATAAATACAAAAGATATGACCATTTTGCTGAATTCAGCAAAATGGTCATATCTTTCTAACATTTTATCATTTTTACTTTCGTATTTCCTTCAGGTGCTTCAGGCGTTCGTCGGCTTGATCGTCGATGTTTTCCAACTGTGATGGGAGGTCCCATGGCCATAATGTATATGTTCTTTTGTCTTTTCGACGATGCAAAGTTACGCACTTTTCCTTCTCATCCTTTCACTTTTTCACTTTTTCACCTTTTCACCTTTTTCTGTTGTGGCGCATATACGAATTTTGCGACAAAAATGACTTTCCTTGCCATAACTGTCGCAAATCTATAAAAATATTGTGGTAAAAACCCTTTGCCATTCCAAACTTTTTTGTATCTTTGCACCGTATATTTAGCGACTACTGACATTATGAGAAAAATGATTCTAACCCCATTGAAGCAATGGATGCTTGTCGCTCTCCTCAGTATCGGGAGTGTAACGGCTTACGCACAAGATGTGAAGATGACTTACCCACAGGCCGAATGGAGTAAGGCTCAAAGTCGTGAAATAAGCAAGTTTACCAAGTTTTGCGGAATGCTGACAAAAAAATTGAGGAATTGTGACAGACTTTTCAGAAACTTTTTGTAAATTTGCAGCAGAAATAAAAAATAAACGACGACTATGAATAAGAGACTGTTTCATTGGATGCTTGCCGCCATCCTGACCAACACCGACGGCACCACCTTCCAGCAAGTCATAGATTGGGAAAGAGTAGATAAGTAGATGACAGGTGAGATAATTGATTATAATTATGCTACAGAAACTTTTCGGATTTGATGCCACACAGCACAAAGTACGCATCGAAGTGATGGCCGGTATTACCACCTTCCTCACTATGGCCTATATTCTGGCTGTGAATCCCAGCATCTTCAGTGCCCTCGAACCGCTTGGAATGCCTACCAGTGCCGTGTTCACCGCCACCGCCTTTGCCTCTATCATCGGTACTCTGGCGATGGCTTTCTATGCCAAGAAGCCCTTCGGACAGGCACCTGGCATGGGTATGAATGCCTTCTTCGTCTTCACCGTCTGTCTGGGGATGGGCTACAGCTGGCAGTTCGCGCTGACGGCCGTCTTCATCGAGGGCATCCTCTTTATCCTTCTCTCACTTTTTAAGATACGAGAGTTGATAGTCAACACCATCCCTGCGGGAATGAAAGCTGCCATTGGTGCGGGCATAGGCCTGTTTATCGCCTTTGTCGGCCTGAATAACTGTGGCATTATCGTCGCCGACCAAGGCACACTGGTTACTCTCGGCAATTTCGGCAACCGAACTACGCTGCTGGCCCTCATCGGTCTCTTCATTTGCGGTTTTTTGGTGGTTCGGAATGTGAAAGGGGGACTTCTTTGGGGTATCCTTGCCACAGCTCTTATCGGTATTCCGCTGGGAGTGACCCATTTCGACGGCATATTCTCGTCGCCTCCATCGGTGGCACCCATCTTCCTCCAGTTCGAGTGGACTCATGTCTTTTCATGGGATATGGTCATTATGGTGATAACCTTCCTCTTCGTCGATCTCTTCAACACCATCGGTACGGTGATAGCTGTCGCTATGAAGGCAAACATGGTTGACAAGGACGGTAAGGTCGATGGCGTTGGCCGCATGTTGATGGCCGATGCCGTTGCCACCACTACTGGAGCTTGCTTAGGCACTTCGACCACTACCACTTACGTGGAGAGTGCCGCCGGTGTGGCTTTGGGCGGACGTACCGGTCTCACGGCCTTCGTCGTGGCGGTCTGCTTCACGCTGTCGCTGTTTCTCGCTCCACTGTTCCTTGCCATTTCCTCCGCGGCCACGGGTCCAGCCCTCGTCATCGTAGGTGTCATGATGTGCACCACCATCACCAAGGTGGAATGGGAAGACTATAGTGAGGCTATTCCCGCCTTCATCACCATATTGCTAATGCCGCTGAGCTACAGTATCAGCGACGGCATCTTGCTGGGCATCATCATGTATGTGCTGATGAAGATCAGTTTAGGTATGAAGGGCATCCGGCAGGTCAGCCCCACCGTGTGGGTCCTCTTCGTCCTCTTTGTCCTGCAATACATCCAGAAGAGTTTATAGTCAAAAGACAATCATAAATAGTAGCGAAAACATAATATAAGACATCTATAGTCCTATATACAACAAGGTGTATTTAAAACTATACAATTATGATAATAAAGAAAAAGACCGCAGTAGCTATATTCTGCACAATCTTTGTGAGTGTATTGTTTACCTCATGTCTTGGTGTTGACAATCCGGTTACAACGCCAGAATCCAATTCCGACCAACAGACAGATGTCGCTGATGTCACCATTATGTATTATGCCCATGGTGGCGGCAATCTTGATAAAGACATCATTGGGAACCTACGCCAGATGTACAATGTCGATTCGTCGAGCTATAAGAATGTTAAAGTTGCCATTGAATACAAATTCTCTGCCCAAGGCTCTATTCCTCATCTTGACTCTGATTTTGAAAAGGAGGTTTTTGGTTTCGAATTGGATTTGTGGGGAGATGATGCTGATAAAGAGCTGAAAAATGATGATTACATACGATGGATGGACTCAAAGGGCAGCAGTACCTTCCGTTTCGCGCTCGACCCCGCCAAGACGTTAAAAGAGCAAGTCGAGGAAAGTTATCTTCCTGATGACAATGCCAACTTCACTCATCCCGACTCTCTTACCAACTTCATCAACTGGGCTGCAAAAGCCTGCCCTGCCAAGCGCTATGTACTGATACTTAACGACCATGGTGGCGGCTACTCGCCCCACGACGACATCTATACCGAAAGCGCTGCGAAACGCGCTACCAGAGGAATCGTCTATGACGATGCGAACGGTTATAATCATTTCTCGGTTGGCTCTCTGGCACATGCCATCAGACAAGCCGGCATACGTCCAGATGCTATCTATTTCGATGCCTGCATGATGAACAACCTGGAGTATCTGTTTGAATTTAAAGACTTGACCGACTACATCATAGCCTCTACATTTAACGTGCCAGATGCCGGTGGCCGCTATGAAACACTGATCGAGTGTCTTTCCGCCACGTCAGGCGATCTGGAATATGCATTTGAGAAATACATCGAGTATGCCACAAAGAACTGGGATCCGGCAGACGAGACGGAACCCTATTATACCGATATGACCTTGACGAAAACCAGCTGTCTCGACGAGTTAGGCAGGGCCATGTGTAAGTTTACTGACCGCCTGTGTGACACCTACAAGAATGGAAGCGACGAACAGCGTCGGAAGATTGACAATGCAACGAAGAATGCCATCAAGGTTAGTAAGAATTATGCCTATTACGACGCTTTCAGGTATATGGAAAGCATGAAGAATGCACTGCCCGATGTGTTCGATGCAACATTCTGGAACGAGTTGCAGTCGGCATTCAAAAACTGCGAGATCGGTCAGTACACCAGCAAGTTCCTGCGAAACAATGACTATCAGGTAGATTACAGCGTGCTGCTGGCAGTAAAGGGTGCCTATCAATTTGCATGGTGGGAACCGAAATCGACAGAAACATGGACACTTTCCAACTTACGATTCTTTGAACCTGACGGGAAATACACCACATACAGTGTAAGCAACGGTGACTTCACGAAAGACAGCATGCCCGAATTCACGTTGGAATACTACAATGACGGTCAATGGGGCGGTACGCTCGAGTCCACCTATAGCACGCTGGCTTTCGATAAAGCCACTAACTGGACTCGCTGGCTGCTCCTCAACGAACAACAGCCCTCGCTGTGGTGCAATAATGATTTCAAGACCCCAAACCCCAGCAATCTCACAAAATCTGCCTCTGAAATACCGCCGGCCCTGGGAGACCCCTTCTGGAGTGATGGCACTTGGGGGTTGTATTCTTCTCATTCTTCTAATGATAAAATCATCGGTGTCGTGGCATGGCTGGGTAGCGACAGCGATATCAAGTGCGGTAAAAAACACGGATTAGTGATGGCATTACATAATGCTGTTGGTAGTTGTAAGTGGGGAGGATATGAATCAGATGAGCCCTATTTGGACAATATTGATTGGGAAAAGATTAAAGTAAACGGCAATGCGTTTTTTGTTAACAATAAGAATGGTTGGGAGAATACCCTAAAGCTTACTCAGAATTGGCCAACAGAGACTTGTCATCATTCTGATCATGAAGCAGCTATGGCTACACTTAATTATTTCGATGCTCCAACAACGACAGCCAACAATACAGGCTGGTTTCTTCCGAGTACAGCCCAATGGGGGGCTGTCATAGGAAGTGAAGGTATTGGTAAATATTCTGGACCATTGGAAGATTTGAACGCTTTTAGAATGAATTATAAGTTCACTGGAGGAGGAGGTGTCGAGGAAAGTATTAACTTTTACATAAACAGAATTGGCGGTGATCCCATCCGTAGAGGTGGTTACTTTACAAGTAATGAAATGGATAGCGATGATTGTTTGGTTGTAGTTTTTGAAGAGAAGTCGAGTGGTTGGTATGGATGGTATAATAATCTTACTTATATCTTTATAAGTAGGAAAAATGATAATAATACAGCAATTAATGTGCGCCCATTCCTCGCTTTCTAATTATTCAATCAAATTTCTGTCCAATGAGCTAACTCGAAAAGGGTGAGAAGACAATACGCCAAGGGAAGTAATGGTAATATTGCAAAAACTTCAGGCCAGTTAATGGAGAAAATCAATCAAGGTCTCTTGGACTACGATTATAACTTTACATTCAATTCCAAAATGCGAATTGTCATACAGTTATTCAGAAGAACTCTAACACGCACGCACATTCAATAACATAAAAATAGTACTATTAGTACTACTATTAAACCTAACTTATTGATTATCAACAAATAAGTGGTAGGTCGATCGCTGAAAATCTACCTACTTTAGTACTACTATGGTACTACTTTAGCTTGAGATAGTAGCCTCCGATGCCATTAACGGCGCCGTGCGGCCATTTCAGTTTCTTCAGGATAGCGCCCAGGCTCTTCAGGCTGGGGATATCGCTGGAACGGAGGTGCTTTTCGAGTTCTTTCTGCACATCCTTCACCTGCCAGAGGTACTGACGCTTGTGTTCTGAGGTGGGGGCGAATATCGCGGGCAGCAGCTGCTCGACGGGCTGTACATCCTGATAGCGCTGGTTGTGCTGCTGGATCTCACGTTCATCGTCGCCGGTAAACCAGTAGATGCAGTCTGGGTCGCGCAACTCTGCGACGGCCTGGGCGAACATCTGCTTGTAGGGGATGCGCCCGCTCATATCCACCTTGCCCGTCACCTCGATGCAGAGATATCGGCGGGTGCCGTCGCCAGAGGGCAGCGGCGTCACGTCGTTCGTCGTGGCGATGAACGAGCAGAGTCTGGGCGTCAGTGTGTACTGTTCAGAGCGCATCCGCCTTGTCTGTACATCCTTCTCCGTCAGCAGCCGTTTGATCTTCGCCTGTTCACCCTGTGTCTTGGAGTCGTACTCGTCGATGTTCACGAGCCACATACGGCCCAGCACGCGCTCCACCTGCTCGGCATTATCCATCTTGATGTCCTTCATATAGTACTCCCGCATCGACTTGGGCAGGATGTGGTTGCAGAACTGCGTCTTCAGATAGCCCTGTTCGCCGATGAGCATCGGCACCATCGAGTTGCCGTAGTCGCGGTTGATGTTCAGGGCCTGGGCCACCATCGCCAGGAACCAGCGATGGAAATATTTGGGCCAGTGTTCATAGCTCGTTGGGAGGCGACGGGCGAAATCCTCGATGTAGTCGTGCTTCTGATCCCACGTGCCGCAACCTGCGAGGAACTCGTGGATGGGATTGTAGTCCTCGACGTGTGCCGACTCGATATAAGTGCGCATATCGTTCATCCAGCTCTCGCCACCCTCCTTCATCTCCTCGACGACGATACTCTTCAGCTGACGGTCCGTGAGCGGCTGCCAAGGCTTGAAAGTCAGGTCGTTACGACGGAACTCCACGACCTGCTTCACCACGTTGAAGCGCAGCTGATAGCGTCGCGACAGGAATTCCTCGATGCTCCGCATAATGCGCTCCTTCTCATTCATCTGCGACTGCGGTTTGCCCTTGGAAGGCTTCTTGAAGGCTGTGCGAAACACCTTGCGGATGACGTCGTCGCCAATCTGGCGGAAACGGCTCTTCCACTGGGTGCGCTTCACGCAGCCCTCCTCCGACAGCTGGGCCTTGGCGCAGTAGTCTGCCAGCAACGACAGACAGTGTTCCGCGTCTTCCCCAGCCTCATCGATGGCCTTCTGCACACAGGTCTCATACTCCAGTTCCAGACGCTCGCGGGTGTTGTATTCCGGATACCACACCACCTTGCCGTCGTCTTCCACCTGCGTTCCCTCGTAGGCTTTCAACGGATCGTCGCTCTTCCTGACAACAGGAATGGCCTGAGCCTCAGCGCGATAGAACAGCAGCGGATCATAACTCATACGACAGCCCCTGGTCAGCGTCAGCTCCCTAACGAGGATGTCGCAGCCCGTCAGCGCCTGATAGATGTTGAAGGCACTATGCTCCGCATCCTTCATAAAGGCGAGGTAGTCGTCGGCATCCTTGGCCTCGTAGTCACAGCGCACGATGACCTTCAGCGTCACGCCACTCACGCCGGCGAAGGCCAGCAGCGTGTATGGTATCTGAGAGACCATCTGCTTCATCTCCGTCACCTGCCGATGACCTTCCGGACAATAGATGTTGAGCAATAGGAGTCCCGTCATCGTCTTGACATCGTCGAACCCTCCGCGTCCGAATGTGGCGCCGAAGATGAGGTAAGGCAGGGCATCGGTGCCCATAAGGAGATAGCGCGGAGCGCCCTTTTCCATCACAAGGCGCGAGGCCATCGCGTTACGGGCGATCTTGTCGGCTGCCGGTTTGATGGTTTCTGAGCGCATCCTTTCGATGATGCCCTCAAGGTCTGCAGATACGGGCGACGAAGGCTCGCCCAGCTTGGTCTTTACTTTTGTAATCTTCATATCGTTGGTGAATTTTACTGCAAAGATACTAAAAAAATTCGCAAAATGCAAGCTTTTTGGCAATAATATGCTTTCTTGATGTTGTTCTGGTAGGGCTTAATGGGGTTGCAAAGGCTATGGAACGGCGTAAACAGCCTAGTAAACAGGGAGTTAAGGCCGTCTAAACTACCTTACGGCTGCAGCCAAAAGACCTTGCGGCTATAGCCAAAAGGCTTTACGGCTATAGCCAAAATGGATTTAAGAAAATTTACAGTAGCACCATAGTAGCATCAAAGTAGGTCGATCTTTAGCAATCGACCTACCATTATCCATTTGATTATCAATGTGAAAATTCAAATAGTAGTACCAATAGTGCTATTTTTCAGAGTTCAGTATAGATATACTCCTGTCCGCGCTTGGTCTTCAGCAGTCGCGGGTTCTCGCCTTTGCACCAGGCATCGAGCTGTTTACGGGCAGAGTAATAGGTGATGCTGGCGAAATAGGCAAAGCTGCGGGCGGTGACGTAACCGTTAAAGCGTTTCAGGTTCTCCTGCAGGGCTTTGTTCATATGGTCTTCGTCCGCCATCAGCTTCTGCACATTGGGGTTGTTGGCGCGACGGAAACCGTCGAGCCAGGAGAGCACCGACTTCTCAAACTCCTTCACCGACTTGTACTCGATACCCTCGAACTGCACGTCGTAGGTCTTCACCTCGTCAGGATCGGTCAGTTCGCGCTTCAGGCCGATCTTCGGAGCGAAGGAGCCGATGAGCGTCTCCATGCGGTAACCCTTGGAGAGGTAATAGCCCGTGGCCTGGATAAAGGCCTGGAAGGCGCGAGTCAGTTCACCGGGCCTGAGGGCATAGTTCTCGGCACAATAGTCGTCCAGCTGTTCCATCGTGATCTTCTGGCTGCTTCGCGGACGAACATATAAGATATTACGTCCATCCTTCGTCTTCTTCGGCGACGGATGGATCTCAAAGGGCATTCCGCCTGTCTTACGTGGCATAGTATAAAATTAAAGGCTTCCCTTTTTGAGAGAAGCCTCTTTAATTGATTTATTTCACTTCCCAGATATCGTTGGTTTCGAGGAGCTCCGTGAAGTTATGATACTTCTTCTGGGCAGAGACCTCTTCGAGCTGGGCATAGACGGCCTCGTTGTAGGTGGGAGCCTCCACATCGCGGATCACACCGAGGGCGATGGGGAAACCATCCTCAGGCGTCATCATCGCGAGCTTCAGCTGCAGGGTGTTGTCCTCGCAGTGAGCATCGTGAACGAGTACATCGTCGATGGTGTAACCATCCTTACCGATCTCCACCACCTTCAGACCGAAGCCCTGCTGCACGAGTCCGAACTCATTGTTCTCGCCGAACACGAGCTTCTTACCGTGACGGACATAGATGGCGTTCTTCTTACGGCCTTCGTTGTTGTAGACGATGTCGTGGCAGTGGTCGTTGAAGATGACACAGTTCTGCAGAATCTCGCAGACCGAGGCACCTTTGTGCTCATAGGCGGCCTTCAGGATCTCCACCGTTCCCTTGGCATCGGTGGCGACGGCACGGGCGAAGAAATGGCCACGGGCACCGAAGCAAAGCTCAGCAGGACGGAAGGGGTCCTCGACCGTTCCGTAAGGACTTGACTTAGAGACGAAGCCACGGGGAGAGGTTGGCGAGTACTGACCCTTCGTCAGACCGTAGATACGGTTGTTGAGGAGGATCATGTTCAGGTCGATGTTACGACGGTTGGCGTGGATGAAGTGGTTACCACCGATAGCCAGTCCGTCACCGTCGCCTGACACCTGCCAAACGGTAAGGTTGGGGTTGGCCACTTTCGCACCGGTGGCGATGGCGGCGGCACGACCATGGATGGTGTTCATGCCGTAGGTTGCCATATAGTGCGGCAGACGGCTGGAGCAGCCGATACCGGAGATGACTGCAACGTTCTCAGGGGCTACGCCGATCTCGGCCATCGCCTTATGGAGTGAAGCCAGGAAGAAGTGGTCACCACAACCAGGGCACCAACGCGGCTGGCCTTTCTTAAAATCTTGTGCTGTATATGTACTCATAGCTTTACTTCTTTAAAATGTCCTCGAATGCGTTGACTAACTCTTCTACCACGAACGGTTGGCCTTTGACTTGGT
>JAEEGI010014430.1_pt1 | contig 16610 bp, 14 predicted proteins | sample 8958751 | NCBI WGS metagenome assembly JAEEGI01 (sample SAMN16246545, study PRJNA631951) | gut metagenome | biome: gut microbiome; feature: rumen; material: KS-attached | host: Bos | place: Iran: Karaj | collected 2018-10
GGTTCCCTCCGAAGTAGGAGCTTGTTCATTGCTAATTGGACTTCCTTCCTTCATCGTTCGGGCAAACACATCACCGCCCATCTGCCCCCCTTCTTGCAAACCGAGCTGGGGATGAAACGCTTCTTCATTATTAACTTTTAATTCTTCGTTGTTAATTGGTGCGACATCTTCTTCCACGGGCACACCACCACGCGCATCATCCACCTCGGCTTGAGTCGTACCCTGCAACTCCGGAACAACATCCTGAGCTGGCTCATTGTTAACTGAACCGGTATTTCCATTATAGATAGTCTTAGAAAACGTATCATAGTCCCCAATGCCGGAAACACCAAGCTCCGACAACAGACCGTGGACTTGACGGCGGTTGTCATCATTATCAAGGGTAGCCGCGAAATCTTCCGGGCTACCCAATCCATTAACACCACCTTCCTTCAGAAGGTCATACACTTGCTTTCTATTGTCGGAATAAATATCTTGAGCCATTGTGCCTATTTTTTAGGATTGTAAGTTAAAGTCTTTTTGGGTTGATATGTTTTGCTTGGAGTGCTGCCTGCAGGCGTCGTAGTAACTGTAGCAGTCTTTGTCTTTTTCTCTCCAGTCAACGGGTCGGTTTCTTCTGTTGTCGTCGTCTTCGTCGCAAACGCCTTCAACTTGTTCAAAGCATCCTGAGCTTCGTAATGTGAAATCTGGCCCTTGGCTACCATCTCACGGATGCGGTTCTGCTCCTTGACAACATCCAAGCGCCCTGCTTCATATTCCTTGCGCCAATTCAACTTGCGCTCTTCAAACTCTTGCTTGGCGGCAAGACGCTCTTCCTGCTGCTGGCGCCACTTCCACATCTGCTCGCGGTTCTCCTCCTGAGCCTTCGCGGCATCGGCCAAACGCTGCTCCTGAGCACGGCGGGCATAAGCCTGAAGATATTGATTGGCCACGGACTGACGCTGCTGGAATGTCAGGTCGCGCAACTGGCGCTGGCGCTTACTCAACTCAATACCGCTCTCAAGGGGAGCGGAGGGAGCACCCTGCGTCGTGCCATAGAAATTACCCAGATGTGCCAACAGGTTCGTCAAACGCTCCCAACGCTCACGGCGCTTCTCACGCTTCGCCTCCTGAGACTGCTCGTCAGAAGACATACGCGGGTCACCGGCATTCAACGTCTGTATCATCGACACATAGTCCGGCGCCTGACCGTTGGCCTGAGCATAACGGGCATAGTCACTCACCAACTGATGAACAGGAATGTCACTGCGACGCATCGTGTCGTCCATCACACCGTCATCACCACGGTGACCATACACCACATCGCCCAGAGACCAATGACCCCAATCGGCCAAATAGTCATTAGGACCGGACGGGGCGGCACCGGTGGCTGGTGTCCATATCTTGCCGGCACGCTTCGCCTCGGCGCGGGCCATATCACTCGGCCACGCCTCCTGAACAGGTTGTGGCGTAGACGCGACAACGGGCACCTGCTCATTATTAATTTTTAATTCTTCATTGTTAATTGGGCCTCCTCCCGGCTGGGGTGGCGCCACCATACCGTTCGCCGCATTCAACGCCGCCTCAACAGCGGAACGCGGATTATAACGTGTGTTAACGAAAGTACCCATCTCACCAGTCTATTTCAAAACCCTTGTTACCAATCTTACTCGTGCCGAAGTTCATGCCCTGAGCCGCATTGGCAACACCGGCAGCAGCCTGCTGGATAGCCTGAGCCTGAGACAAGCCCTTGTTCATCTTCGCCGTGGCAATGTAATTGTTCATGGCGTTGAGCTGACTGTCTGCATTGCCCCATATCTGGTCACGGCGCGAAGCACCGCTCGCCGCCTGCTGCTGCATCATCTGGCCGACAGCCTCCGAGGCAGCACGCTTCTGCATGGCAACGGACTCATCCGTGCCTCCGCTGACCACATTGGCACCAGCCGTGCGCTTCGTTTGCTCGTCCAATACCTTCTGGGCCTGAGACACCGCAGCCTGATTCTCCGCACTCTGAGTCGGGTCTTGATAATACAACGCATCACGATGAGCCTTCACCTCCGACATACGGTTCTCCATAGCAGAGATGGCATCATTATAACCTTTATTCGCTTTCTTAGCGGCCAAAGCACCGCCCAAAAGCGAAGCACCGGCACCAACAATTCCTCCGATAAGTCCCATGATTCTGTATTTTAATTTTCTGTTATTCTGCAACAAAAATACAAGCACCACGCCACCCCGCTCGGATAAATTGTACAATCTATCACAGACGCACCACGCCAATTAAACTACCTTTGCTCAACTAAAACAGTTCCATAATGGCAAAAACGAAACAACCCAAAAACCAGTTCCAGACAGGACACACCAAAAAAGGAGGGCGCACCAAAGGAACACCCAACAAAGTCACCAATAACCTCCGAAAAATACTCGAGGAACAACTGTGCCCACACCTTGAAGAAATAGGCACTACCATCGAGCGTATCAAAGACCCCGCGCAAAAAGCAGCAGCACTCGCACAGTGGACAGCCTATCTCATACCCAAATTCCAGAACACCACCATCACCACAGACGCAGCGAGAGACCTCACAACAGAAGAATACCTACTCCAGCTCAACCAAAACTACACCGAGCAGGACACACGCATCGACGTCAACACACTACGCATCATCGACAACGAATAATCCCATGAGCTTCATAGATCAAAGAACAGAGTGGCTCAAACAACACCCCGACGCCACACCAGAAGAAGCATACACAGCAGGCTACTACCAGTCCACCGAAAACTGGGTAAACGGCACCCGATAAAAATACACCACCTTCCACTACTTTTCCACTACTTTAGTGGGAAATCTCCACAAAAACCACTACCTTTGCACCAACAAAGGGAGCACCTTCCGACCCAATAATTTAGTACACGATTTAGTACACACCGCACAAAAGTGACATCTAATAAATTGAATGCCAGACTCTCTCAAAAGCCCCTGAGGGCGTACGAAGAGAGCGAAATATTCGCTCTCTTATTTTTTAGTTTGTGATGATTGTAGGTGATTGAAAAAAGTTTTACCTTTACATCCTGAAATCAGTCTGCGTGATGAGATTTATTGTTTTCTTCATATTAACAGCTATGCTTGTGGCAGGATGTGTTCGGAAGGACTCGGAAGAGACGAACACGGCTGAAGACTGTGCCAAGCGCTTTGTTGAGGCGTTTTATAATTTTGAATATAAGAAAGCATTTGGCTTGTGTGCACAAGAAAATGATTCCTGGCTTCGTCTCTATGTGTCCAACTTGAGCGAAGAGGACTTGAAATCGATAAAAACGCTGACTTCACGACCGGAAATTGATGACTGTCGTATTATTGTGCAAAATGGGGACTCTGCTGTCGTGGAATGTTCGCTACATAACGTATTTGTAATTGATGGCATCGGTAGTCAGGGCCACATGGAGAGTGATGCCACGGTCTGTGTGCATTTGATAAAGGAGAAAGATGAATGGCGTGTCAGAATGGCAGGCCTACCGCGAAATGAAAAGTGAGATCGCGGCTCAGACGTGGGTGAATGATGGGATAATGTTCCCTGCTGTTTTCATAGTATGGGCTTACGGCGCGCATACCAAAGTCAAAGCGAAGGATAAAATAGTCTAAGTTCAGACGTATGCCGAGTCCGTAAGAAGCGGCAATCTCTTTGTAGAAACTATCAAAGCGAAACTGTCCTCCAGGCTGGGCTTCATAATTACGTGTGTTCCATATGTTACCCGCATCAACAAAGAGAGCTCCGTGTAACTTCCAGAAAAGATGAGATCTCCACTCCATATTAAAAAGTAACTTGAGGTTTCCAGTCTGATTAATGAAGTCTACTTTCCCGTCTTTCCCTCTATAATGTCCGGGACCCAGTTGTCTGACACTCCATCCTCGAATACTGTTTGGTCCACCTGCGAAATATCTTTTCTCAAAAGGAACAATCGTTGCATTGCCATAAGGAACCGCCAAACCTAATGAAGTATGCAACGCAAAAGAATTCCTTGCGTCAATTATAAAACTCCTTGAGTAATCAAAATCTAGTTTGGCGTATTGCGCGAAAGCCACATTGAAAAGGTTATATGCCCCGTTCTCGTCTCGTTTGGCCTGTGTGGCTTTAGCCAAAGCGTAGAGAAAATTACCTGCAGACTCTATATTGAAATGTAACTGCCATGCATTTTTCTGCATGATGTTTGTTCCGGAAGCTATACCCGCTGAATTGTATAAGAATGAATAAGCTGAATTTACAATAAAGAGGTTCTCGTAGCTGTAACGTATGATTGCCGTTCTGCGACTCTCATCATCGAGATAATCACGTCTGAATGTCGATGAAATCCAAGGCATAAACACGTAGTTAAGACTTACTGCATCCACTTTTTGTTGTATTTTGCCACGGTTTTGCCAACGGTAACTCCATGCACCTGTAACTACGCGCCGATGAAATTCGGGACGGTCTTGAGAATTGTACTGTATCGACAGCTCTGAGTTTCCGTTGAGTTTTTGTCTGTTTCGTTCCGACATAAACGGAACAATGATACGCGGAAAACTGAGGTGTGTTTCGGCTGATATCTCAAAGTAATTTTGGTCGTTGTACCCTTCAAGTCCTGTAATAGCCTCGAAAGCGCCCTTTAATTTTGTGCTCCACACTTCAGAACCGCGAAAAAGGTTGCGGTTTGTGAAACTTACCGATGACGCAAGTCCCAGGTCACCCGATGTATTTGTGCCTTCAAGTTCAGCAGAAACGCTGTTGACTTTGTTAGTTTGGAGAGTGACGTGACAATCTAAGCGTCCGCTGTCGGCTTGTTCCATACGGATGATGGCATATCTCAGTGCCTGCAAATTACTAAAGTTACGGTAACTCGCACGTACATGTTCCTCATTATATATGTCGCCTGGCAAAATCTTAAGTTGCGAATACACCACGTTAGGTCTCACCTGATGGCTCCCATGATAGCGGATTTCCATGCCACGATAGTGAACCGTGTCACATTGTGCTTGTGACTCTTGTTCCAAATTGACATCAACCATCACATGACGGATGGCAAATTTCGTATAGATGTCTGTGGTGTCGGCAGCTACCGTTTTGCCTTCCACAAACATGGTTAGCGAAATGTCATCCGGGCCTCGTAGCGTGTCAATCTCGAATGAAATGAAATTTTTAAGCACACGGTAATAGCCTTCCCGATGAAGCAACGCCACAACGCGGTCTCTTTCCTTATCTAGTAGGGAAGCGTCACAGGGCATATTGATTTTCAAAAAACTGTTACTCTCATGCAGCCGCATGAGTGAGTCTATGTCTGCATTATCAACCTCTGTCTTATACGTACGAATGAAATAGCGTTTGCCGGGCTTCATTACGTACTTTAATTTAACCTTCTTGTCCTTTTCTTTCATGAAGCGTTCGGTCTCCGCTTGCAAATATCCTTTGTTGCGCATTGCAGTTGTGAGATTATCACGCGATAATTCTCCCAAGGAAGCTTCATATATTACCGGCGCTTCTCCGATGCGACGGAAGAAACGATTGAGTCCTTTTGTGCTATCTCGGCCTGAAACGCAATAAAGTCCCAATGGAACTTTTAGCATGTTGAACCATTTTGTGTTGGCTTCCTGACGTACGTATCCCCGAAACGAAGATGCGTCCAAGTGTCTGTCGTTACTTTTCAGCGTTACCGAAGACAACACTTTCTGGTCTTCATGAAGAAATTTTTCAGAAGAACAACCTGTTAACGACACTGCCAATACGATTGACAATACTATACTTGCGTAATAATGTCTCAATGCTTCAAATTTCCTACAAAGATAATACATTATTAAAAATACTTTTGTATTTTCGCAGGATAAAAACGAGAGAAATTTATATGTGGAGCAAAAACAAGCAAAAATGGGTTAGGAGTCTTGCAATTAAGAAATATCGTGACCAAGAGGGATGTTTTATTGCGGAAGGGCCGAAAGTGGTGGGGGAACTCCTTGTTGCTTATAAGCCTCTTCTGTTTGTCGCTACGCATGAATGGGCTGAAAGTCATCCGAATTCAGATGCTGAAACAGATGTCCTTTCTGCTGAAGAGCTGGCGCGTGTCAGTCTCATGCAAGCGCCTCAACAGGTGTTGGCTGTCTTCCATAAACCGACGGAGGACAATGTTCCGCATTCTTTGGGCAAAGAATTGTCGGGCCAACTCGTGCTATTGCTCGACGGTATTCAAGACCCTGGAAACTTAGGCACAATTGTTCGCGTTGCCAATTGGTTCGGTATAACGCATCTGGTTTGTTCGCCCGACACTGCCGATGTTTATTCGCCCAAGGTCGTACAAGCAACGATGGGGGCTTTGAGTAAAGTTGGCGTACATTACACTAAACTGACTGAATTCCTTGATACCGTGTCGTCAGAAACACCTATATACGGCACTTTTCTCGAAGGAAAGAACATTTATGAAGCACCTCTCACGTCGGGCGGCCTGATTATAATGGGCAACGAGGGACAAGGTATCTCGCCGGAGGTCGCTGAGCATGTTAATCACAAACTCTACATTCCGCCATTCCCGCTTGGCAGCACCCATGTCGAAAGTCTGAACGTGGCCATCGCAACTGCCATTACCGTTGCCGAATTCAGACGGAGAAAGTAGCCTTTTCAGTGGTGCTGTCTGCCGCTAATTCTGTTACACATCGTTCTCGGTTCCTACGATGTCGTTTTCTTGTGGAATTCTGTCGAATTCATGCGCTAATTATCTCAAATATTCGTAACTTTGCACTTGAGATAATAAAGTTTATATCCGATATAGGGCAAATTATATCAAAAATAGAAAATAGAAAGTGGCAAATGTAATTAAATTACGACGGGGTTTGAACGTCCAGTTAGCCGGAATAGCAGCTAAATCTTTGGAAAATCTCCCCGTGGAAGGCATCTATGCTTTGCGTCCAGACGATTATTATGGCCTTAAGCCCAAGGTGGTGGTTCGTGAAGGCGATTTGGTCAAAGTTGGAGAGCCTTTGTTTGTAAACAAACAGAATCCTGAAATGCGTGTTGTATCACCTGTGAGTGGCTCAGTCTGTGCCATTGTCCGCGGCGACCGACGTAAGGTCTTGGCTGTTGAAGTTGAGGCGGACGGAAAGCAGGCTGCCGTGGACTATGGTGTTCATCGTCCGCAGGACATGAATGAGGCGGAAGTGAAAGCGTTTCTTATGGAAACGGGAATGCTGGCTTTGTTGAAGAAACGCCCGTATGATGTGACCGCGGAGCCGGATGACGTGCCGAAAGCGGTGTTTGTCACAGCCTTCAGCCGTATGCCCCTTGCGGCAGACACTACATACGTGCTCAAAGGTAGGGAGCAGTTCTTCCTGAAAGGCATTGAGGCTCTGTCACGCGTGGCAAAAGTTTATCTGGGTATATGTCCCGAGCAAGTAGGTGAGTCTTTCACCAAAACGGAGTTCGCTGAAGTGACCGTCTTTGACGGACCTAATCCTTCGGGAAACGTAGGTGTGCAAATCAATCACCTGTCACCGGTAAACAAAGGTGAAGTTGTGTGGACGGCAAGTGCAGAAACGGTGGCTCTGATAGGACATGTGTTTGCGACAGGCCATGTTAGCTTGGAACGTATCGTAGCTTTGGCAGGCAGTTGTGTAAATAATCCGTGTTATTATTCGACTCCGGTCGGCGTTTCTCTGAGCCGGTTGACAGCAGGCCGCCTCAATGAAGAAAAACACGTGCGTTTGATAAACGGCAACCCGCTGGTAGGTCAAGCTACAACAAAAGAAGACTATCTGGGAACCCATGTGACAGAGGTTACAGCGATTCCGGAAGGCGACGACAAGGATGAAATCTTAGGTTGGATGATGCCACGATGGAATGACTTCTCTGTTAGCCGCAGTTACTTCAGTTGGCTACAGGGCAAGCGGAAGTTGTACGATTTGGATGCCCGTGTAAAAGGTGGAGAACGCCACATAATCATGAGCGGAGAGTATGACCGAGTGTTTCCTATGGACATTATGGCCGGCTATCTCGTTAAAGCGATTCTCACAGGGGACATAGACCGCATGGAGCAACTTGGAATTTACGAGGTGTCGCCTGAAGATTTTGCCGTAGCTGAATTTGTCGATTCTTCGAAGTTGGAACTGCAGCGTATCGTGCGTGAAGGCTTGGATATGTTGCGAAAAGAAATGGCTTAACGTTTGACAGAATTATGAGTAATTATATTAAAAGGACCTTTGACCGCATGCGTCCGACCTTTGATGAAGGTGGGCGTCTGCATGCACTACATTCTGTATTCGAAGGTATGGAATCTTTTTTGCTTGTCCCGAATACTACCTCGCGGACGGGCGGTGTCAGCATCCATGATGCCATTGATTCGAAGCGAATCATGTCAATCGTTGTCATAGCTTTGCTTCCGGCCCTGTTGTTCGGTATGTATAACATCGGTTATCAGAACTACATGGCCGCAGGTGTGACAGGGAGCTTCTGGCAAATGTTTTTGTTCGGATTTCTTTGCTTGTTGCCGAAGATAATCGTATCATACGTGGTCGGATTGGGCATAGAGTTTATTTTTGCTCAGGTTAAGCACGAGGAAATTCAGGAAGGCTATTTGGTGACTGGCTTGTTGATGCCTCTGATTCTGCCGATAAATTGTCCATTATGGATGATGGCGATAGCGATTGCGTTTGCCGTGATTTTTGTAAAGGAAATCTTCGGCGGAACTGGGATGAACATTTTTAATGTAGCACTTGCCGCCCGTGCATTTCTGTTTTTCTCGTATCCATCAAAGATGTCGGGTGACAGTGTATGGATTGCCAAGGAACAAATCTTCGGTTTAGGCAATTCGTTGCCTGACACATTCACTGCAGCTACGCCGTTAGGCTTGGCAAATGTCGGAGAAAAGGTAACGACATCGTTGAATGACATGATTGTAGGTCTGATTCCCGGAAGCGTAGGTGAAACAAGTGTCATCGCAATTGCAATTGGTGCCGTCATTCTCTTGTGGACTGGTGTCGCCAGCTGGAAGACGATGTTGAGTGTCTTTGTCGGCGGTGCTCTGACAGCAGCTTCGTTCAACAGCATAGGGATGACAGAACTGACTTGGTTTGAGCATCTGTTTCTTGGAGGCTTTTGTTTTGGTGCTGTGTTTATGGCTACAGATCCTGTCACGAGTGCACGAACGGAAACAGGCAAGTATTTCTATGGTTTGTTGATTGGTGTTATTGCCATCATGATTCGTGTCTTAAATCCAGGGTATCCGGAGGGCATGATGTTGGCTATATTGTTGATGAATATTTTTGCTGCGTTGTTTGACTATTTGGTTGTTGACCGAAACATTCGTCGCCGCGCTAAACGAGTACTAAATAAATAAGGTTATGGCAATAAATACGAATAACAACACCTATACAATTGTATATGCGACAATTGTTGTAGTGATAGTCGCTTTCTTGCTTTCTTTCGTGTCGAAGGTGCTTGAACCGCAGTCTTTGGCAAATGAACGTATAGACAAGAAGAAGCAAATATTGGCCTCACTGAATATTCGGGAACTGAGTAAAGACAGTGTGGAGAGTTATTATAATAAAGTCATCGTCTGTGACGAGATTGTCAATTCTTCGGGAGAAGTAATAAAAGACGGCTCACTGAAGGACAAGGATGGCTTTGCCGTCAGTATGAAAGAAATAAATAAGGACAATTTGCCAGTTTATGTTTGTCAAGTTGGCGAAGGAGACCAAGGTACCAAATATGTATTCCCGTTATCTGGAAAAGGACTTTGGGGAGCCATTTGGGGTTACATCGCTCTTGATAGTGATTTGAATACTGTCTATGGTACTTATTTCTCTCACCAAAGTGAAACCGCCGGTCTTGGCGCTTTGATTACTGAAAAGGCTTTCCAAGGTCAGTTCCAAGGAAAAAAAATTCATAAGGACGGTTCTCAAAGCATTGATCTTTCGGTTGTGAAGAATGGACAGGTAAAAGACGTCAACGTACAATGTGATGGTATAACCGGAGCAACACTTACTTCAAATGGTGTCAGTGAAATGCTCGCATCAAGTATGGGAAAATACAAGGAGTTTTTAACTAAAGGAAATAAGTGAGGGTAATACAATGAGTAAATTACTATCAAAAGAGAATAAAGGCGTTTTTCTGGCTCCTCTGAACATAGATAATCCAATCGCTGTGCAAGTTCTCGGAATATGTTCCGCACTTGCTGTAACCGCACAACTGGAACCGGCGATTGTTATGGGATTTTCTGTTACGGTAATCGTAGCTATGGCTAACGTAATCATTTCTTTAATAAGAAAAACGATACCTAATCGCATCCGTATCATAATTCAGTTAGTCGTAGTTGCAGCATTGGTTACAATAGTAAGTATGGTGCTTAAAGCATTTGCTTATGACGTCAGCGTACAGCTTTCAGTGTATGTAGGACTCATTATTACAAACTGTATTCTTATGGGACGTTTGGAAGCATTTGCCATGTCAAATGGTCCTTGGCCTAGCTTGCTTGATGGTATAGGTAATGGGTTGGGATATGCGTATATCTTAGTGATTGTCGGTGCCGTTCGCGAATTATTTGGTAGCGGAACGTTATTAGGAATCCGTATTATTCCGAATGTTGCGTATGAATGCGGTTATGAGAATAATGGTATGATGACAATGCCTGCTATGGCTTTAATACTTTTGGGTTGTTTCATTGCAACTCTGCGTTATTTAAACCGCGATAAAGAAACAAAATAGTAAGGAGGTAAAATAATGGAACATGCATTAAGTTTATTTGTTCGGTCCATTTTTGTGGACAACATGATATTTGCCTCGTTCTTGGGCATGTGTTCTTATCTTGCTGTGTCGAAGAATGTAAAGACTTCTTTTGGCCTCGGAATTGCTGTAATCTTTGTGTTGTTGGTTACCGTTCCAATCAACTACTTGTTGCAGACAAAGGTGTTGACTGGAATAGAAGGCGTAGACCTCTCGTATCTGTCATTCATCCTCTTCATTGCGGTTATTGCAGGTATTGTACAGTTGGTCGAAATGATTGTTGAACGTTTCTCTCCTTCACTTTATGCAGCATTAGGTATATTCTTGCCGCTGATAGCTGTAAACTGTGCAATCATGGGTGCATCTCTTTTTATGCAGCAAAGAATAGAGATGTCACCCGAAAGTTCACAATTTATCGGCAGCATAGGCGATGCAATAGTTTATGCTCTCGGTTCTGGTTTTGGTTGGCTTCTTGCAATTGTAGGTTTGGCTGCAATCAGAGAGAAGATGGCGTATACGAATGTCCCCAAACCGTTTCAAGGATTAGGTATCACGTTTATTGTTGTAGGACTTATGGCCATGGCATTCATGTGTTTCTCTGGCCTTAAAATATAATTGTGATGGATATAAGGTTTATTGTAGCAAGCATCATCGTATTTTGGGCGATAATATTTATTTTGGTAGTTATTCTTCTGATTGCTAAGAAATACTTGTTGCCCAGTGGCAAAGTCAACATTACTATTAATGACAAGGAAACGCTCACTGTTGATCAAGGTGCCAGTTTACTTTCCACGTTATCTGAAAATGGAGTATTCCTTTCTTCAGCCTGTGGAGGCAAAGGTTCATGTGGGCAATGTAAATGTCAGGTACTAAGTGGTGGAGGTGAGATATTGGATGTCGAAAAGCAGCATTTCACGCGAAAGGAAGTGCTTAATCATTACCGCTTAGGCTGTCAATGCAAAGTTAAGGGTGATTTGTCGGTTGCTGTTCCCGAGTCTGTTCTTGGAGTAAAGGAGTGGGAGTGCACCGTCATCAGTAATAAAAATGTCAGTTCGTTTATTAAAGAATTTATTGTTGCGCTTCCTCCTGGAGAACACATGGATTTCATTCCTGGTTCCTATGCACAAATAAAGATTCCTGCATACAACTGCATTGATTACGATAAGGATTTCGACAAGAACGATATCGGAGAAGAGTACTTGCCTTCTTGGGAAAAATTCAACATATTCTCACTCAAGGCTCACAATCCTGAAGATACTATCAGGGCATATTCTATGGCGAACTACCCTGCCGAAGGCGACCGTATCACACTTACGGTACGCATTGCCACGACTCCTTTCAAGCCAAAGCCTGAAGTCGGTTTCCAAGATGTACCTACCGGTATTGCATCTTCATATATTTTTTCCAAGAAACCGGGTGACAAGGTTATTATGAGTGGTCCTTACGGAGATTTCCATCCTGTTTTTGACTCTCAAAAAGAAATGATATGGGTGGGCGGAGGTGCCGGCATGGCTCCGTTACGTGCGCAAATTATGCACATGACTAAAACCCTTCAGACTCGTGATCGTGTGATGCATTACTTTTATGGTGCACGCTCTCTGAGTGAAATGTTCTTTCTTGAAGACTTTCTGCAACTTGAGAAAGACTTTCCTAATTTCCATTTCCACTTGGCTCTCGACCGTCCCGATCCAGCAGCCGATGCTGCCGGAGTTAAGTACACTCCGGGCTTCGTTCATCAAGTCATGTACGACACCTATTTGAAAGATCACGAAGCTCCCGAAGACGTAGAGTACTACATGTGCGGCCCAGGCCCTATGGCAAAAGCCGTTACTGGTATGCTCGACAGTCTAGGTGTTGATCCGGAGAGTATCATGTTTGACAATTTCGGCTGATAATCTGAACTGTCAGAGACTGAGAAAAACATTGGATAACATATAAAAGGAGTGCAACTCATGTTGTACTCCTTTTATTATAGTTGTTACCAGAATGGCGTCGGGAAGTGCCTATGAAAAGGTCAGATAATCATGCTCCTTCAGCTTGGTAACATGAATCGTGCCGCTTTCATGCACTTGGTCTCCTAAAAGGAAATCACTCAAGCCGTCTTCTACATAACTCTGTATGGCACGTTTTAGAGGGCGTGCGCCATATTTGGGATCATAACCCTTCTCTATGATGTAGTCGCGTGCTTTCTTGTCCAGAACACAAGTGTATCCCAAATTCTGTAGCCGGGAGTTGAGTTTCTCGATTTCCAAATCAGTAATGAGTCCAATAGCCTCTTTGTCTAATGGCTGGAATGTGATTATTTCGTCCAAACGGTTCAGAAACTCAGGGGCGAATTGTTTGTCAAGCGCTTTCCGTATGATTTCGTCCGATATCTTACGACTGTCGTTTTCATCAGGTGAGCGGAATCCTACGCCACGTCCGAAATCGCTGACCTGACGTGTGCCCACGTTTGACGTAATAATGACAATAGTGTTCTTGAAGTCTACGGTATTGCCGTTAGAATCGGTCAAGCGGCCTTCGTCCATCACTTGCAATAGAATGTTGAAAACATCCTTGTTTGCTTTCTCAATTTCATCGAGCAAAACTATGGAGTAAGGGCGACGGCGTACGCGTTCGGTTAATTGACCACCTTCATCGTAGCCCACATATCCCGGAGGCGCGCCTACCAGTCGGCTTGTACTGTATTTTTCCATGTATTCACTCATGTCAATACGAATGAGTGCATCGCTTGAGCCAAACATATATTCGGCCAAAGCCTTAGCCAGATAGGTCTTACCCACACCTGTCGGACCTAAAAACAGGAATGTGCCGATGGGTTTCCCCGGATCGCGCAACCCAATACGGTTGCGTGTAATGGCACGTACCAGTTTATCAATGGCAGGACCTTGTGCGATGACGTTTTTCAGCAAATCGTCCTTCAAACCTTTCAGACGAATACTCTCTTCTGCCTTTACGCGCTGTACAGGAACACCACTCATGAGACTAACCGTTTCCTCAACGTCGGAACGACCGACCTGAAGGCGGTTCTTCTTGAGTTCCTCCTCCCAATGTTGGCGCATCTGATTTAGTTGTTTCTCTTTTCTCACTTCTTCATCGCGCAGATTGGCTGCTGACTCAAAGTCTTGTTTCTGTACAGCCGCCATTTTCTGTTCGCGTATACAGTTAAGGGCAGCCTCCATGTCACATATTTCTTGGGGAATCTCCACTTCGCACAAGTGAACGCGAGAACCTGCTTCGTCCATCGCATCTATGGCCTTGTCAGGCAAACGTCGGGTGCTTATGTAGCGGTCTGTGAGTGCAACACAGGCTTCTAGTGCTTCGTCAGTATAACTTACGTTGTGGTGTTCTTCGTATTTCTCTTTCAAATTCTTGAGAATTTCCAAGGTTTCATTTGGGGTTGTCGGTTCCACCATGATTTTTTGGAAGCGTCTCTCCAATGCACCGTCTTTTTCAATGGTCTTCCGGTATTCGTCAGTCGTAGTTGAGCCGATGCATTGCAATTGTCCGCGTGAGAGAGCGGGCTTTAGCATGTTGGCAGCGTCCATTGAGCCGGCAGCAGAACCGGCACCGACAATCGTGTGTATCTCATCAATGAACAGTATAACCTCCGGATGGGCGGCTAACTCTTCCATAAGGCCTTGCACACGCTCTTCAAATTGTCCGCGGTACTTTGTACCGGCTACCATGGCCGACATGTTTAGTGCCACAATCTTTTTATTCAGCAGCACCATGGGTACTTGACGTTTCACAATGCGTTCTGCGAGCCCTTCAACTATGGCTGTTTTTCCTACACCCGGCTCTCCCAGCAATATAGGGTTGTTCTTCTTGCGGCGGCTCAGGATTTGGGCGATACGTTGTATTTCCTTGTTTCGTCCGACTACGGGGTCCAGTTTGCCATCGCGGGCATTCTGCGTGAAATCCACACCATATTTGTCAAGGAATGGCGTGTCCTCACCTTCAAGGTGCTGTTGTTTCGTTCTGGCTCGGGTATGCGGTTGACGGGGAGCGTTATTCTCTTCGTCTTCGTCCAGATCGTCATCTTCAAACCCGAAACTGTCGGCAACGGAGTCGCCATTGGGCGCCAGATGCATCATCACAGAATCATAGTTGATGCCTTTCTCTCCGAGCACCTGCGAGGCTGTACTGCCTTTCTGCCGCAGAATCGCCAGCAACAAGTGGATGCTCGAGATGTTGTCCGCATTCAGTTTTATGGCCTCGTCCACACAGTCTTTCAAGATGGCTGAAGCCGACGCTTCAATAGTCAAATCTTCGACTCTCTGCACTGCAGGGGCCATGGGGACGGGCATGCGCTGTTCCAATTCGCGTTTGATGGCATTCAAGTCGCCACAAAATTCTTTTAGGATGTTTGCTGCCGAATTCTCGCGGTCTCGAAGCAATCCTAACATCATGTGGTCGGTTGTTATGACGCCTGAACCTAAGCGCATGGCCTCTTCCCGGCTAAACACCAACGACTGTGAAAAACCGATAGTATATTTTCTGTTCATTATTCTCTTACTGCAATTGCGTTAATGTGGTACAATGCTTTTTTATATGCAAAACGTGTGCCAAATTCTTGGCCTGATTCACGCAATCTCCCGGTTGTTCTTTTGGACGATTGCTTTTGTCAGTGCAAAAATAATACAGTTGGGCGTTATATCTTGGATTTTTCACCGTATTTTGGTCGTTTTTCTGTACGGAAACAGTATCCATTGAACAATATGGCTTTTAGTTGGTACTATGTGGCTTGTTGTTTTTTCCAAGCGGCTTGTTGTTTTTTCCAAGCGGCTCCTGTGTTTCATCTCATGCATAGTGTGCCGTTTTATGCCTGTTCTTATCGGCTCAATGTCTCAAAGCAGCCGTTTGGGATACGTATTAGGAGAAATTGAGAGGGAAAATGAGTGACGCATGAAAACCTACCGGCTGTTTTCACCGATAATTCGTTTTTTTACATTAACTTCGCAGTCTAAAAGACGGGAATGACACTTGACTTTCTCAATGAACTGAATGCTTCTCAGCGTGTAGCTGTGGAATATGTCGACGGTCCTTCACTGGTAATCGCAGGTGCAGGCTCGGGCAAGACACGTGTGCTGACGTATAAGATAGCGTATCTCCTGGAACTCGGACTGAAGCCTTGGAGTATCCTGGCTTTGACGTTCACCAACAAAGCTGCGCGCGAGATGCGTGAACGTATTGAGACGCTAGTCGGGCTTGAACGGGCCCGAGGCCTTTGGATGGGTACGTTTCACTCAATTTTTAACCGTATACTGAGACGTGAGTCGGAAAAGGTGGGATTTACGCCCAATTATACCATATATCAACCGAGTGACACCAAGAGTTTGATAAAGTCAATTCTGAAAGAGCTCGGCTTAGATGAGAAAGAATACAAGCCAGGTACGGTGGCCGCGCGTATAAGTGAAGCCAAGAATGCGCTGGTTACGTGGCGGGATTACGTAAATGACGGAGAAACTTACAAACGTGACACCTACTGTAAAATGCCTCTGACAGGAGAGATTTACAAACGTTATTGTGAGCGCTGTCGTCAGGCAAACGCAATGGATTTCGACGACTTGTTGCTGAACACATACCTCTTGTTCAAGTACAACGGGGAGACACGGCAAAAGTATGCCAAAGCTTTTCGTTTCATTCTCGTAGATGAGTATCAGGACACCAACTTTGCGCAACATCAAATCATGCTTCAACTCCGCGATGAGGGGAACCGTATCTGCGTCGTGGGCGATGATGCCCAGAGTATCTATAGTTTTCGTGGGGCAAAGATAGATAATATCTTGAAGTTCACACATCAGTACGAGGGAGCCCGTCTATTCAAGTTGGAACAGAATTATCGTAGCACACAATCCATAGTTGGTGCCGCCAATAGTTTGATATCGTGTAACGAA
>JAEEGI010014432.1_pt1 | contig 16608 bp, 9 predicted proteins | sample 8958751 | NCBI WGS metagenome assembly JAEEGI01 (sample SAMN16246545, study PRJNA631951) | gut metagenome | biome: gut microbiome; feature: rumen; material: KS-attached | host: Bos | place: Iran: Karaj | collected 2018-10
TCTGCGCACTCTCAGGCGTAACTGTTGTGGCGTAGACAGTTCCTTTTGTTTGGGTTTCATTAGACTTGATGGGTTTGACCACCAATTTCTGTGGGGCTACCTTCGGATAGAACACATTTTCAAGGATTCTTGGAGCGGGTGGCTGAGCGGTAACTGTGAGTAAGCCCAGCGTCATCATGCAAAGTAGAATTTTTGCTTTCATAATGAGTCTGTTTTTTGGGGTTAGTAAAAAAGTTTCTGACTGCAAAGGTATAGCAAAGGAAATTCTTGTCAATAGTTATGGTTCTAAAGTGTGTTCTCAAAGGTAGAAACGCACAATTTGCGACGTTCAAGCACACTGGACGATTGCGAACAAGTAATATAACACTCTATAAGACAGTTATTTTCTCAAAAAATCCCCTTTGAATACTCAGTTACTGCTACCGACGTAACTTTTTGGGGTTGTAGCAGTCAAAATAACCGCGAAATTGCACGAAACAGGATCGCAAAACCACGCTGTAAAAAGACAGTTTCGTTTAAAGCAATGGAGTCATGTACAATGGCAAGTAGACGATACCCTCATCGATTTTCAAATCTCCACTATGCAAAACATAGGGCGTTGTAGTATAAGCCGAGAACTTCTTGATACACTTGCGCAGTGAGGATAGCGTGTATCTGTTTGAACTTTTAACCTCAATTGGAGAGATGTTATGTCTGCTTGTCACATGAGGTTTTCTGATAAGAAAATCTATTTCCATTCGGTCATCGGCTTTATCACTATAAGCTGAATAATAGAACAATTCTTTACCCGATGCCTTCAACATTTGCGCTACAATGTTCTCGACCAGCATTCCCTTATTCACTTCTAGCTTATCAAACATCAACTTGCGGTATAATTCATTCAACTCATCGCGTTCGCCGAATGCTTGCGAAATGAGTAAGCCCGTGTCGGCTAGGTACAGTTTGAACTTGTATTGTTCTTTGTTCAGTTCCAGACCGACATTAGGTGCCGTGGTTGCATAGCAGATGTTAGCCACCCGCGACTCTTCAAGCCAAAACAGAGATTTCTCATAGTCTCGACTCCGTGCCCCTAGCTTGATGTCACCGATGCGGAAGCGTTTCTCATGCCGTTGAAGCATCGAGGGAATTTGGTCAAAGATACGCGTGACTTTCTGTTCTTCACCATAAGCATATTTGCTGATGTCACTGCGATACAATTTCAAAATGTTGCGTTTGATGTGATCAACCCTGTCAAAATCTTTACTGATGATATATTCTTGCACAGCTTGAGGCATACCACCAACAATCATGTACAAACGGAACAGCTCCATTGCTTTGCGGTGAATAGCGGCTCCCATCAGTTGCATGTCTAGATAATGTTCTCGTATGTAAGGCATCAGCATGTCATTTCCAGTAGCCCATAGGAATTCCTCAAAATCCATGGGGAACATATCGACTCGTTCCTCCTCAGATGGTATAACGATATTCTTGACATTGCGGTTGATGCTCACCAATGAACCTGTCTCAATGTAATCATATCTGCCATCGGCAACAAGGTACTTGATAGCAGCACGTGCACGAGGATACAACTGCACTTCGTCAAAAATGATGACCGTCTGGCGCTCATAGAACTTAACACCTGTGAGAAGACTTAGTTGCCTGAAGAAAGTGTTTAGGTCATCTAACTTTTCTTCAAACAGTTGCTTTATCTGTCGGCTCGTATTGTTAAAGTCAATTAGTAGATAGGACTTATACTCATTTCGGGCAAATTCTTCTGCTATATAGCTCTTGCCCACACGGCGGGCACCATCAATCAGGATGGCACTCTTGCCATCCCACTGGGCTTTCCAATCGAGTAATCTGTTGTAAATCTTGCGTTTCATATCGAAAACTACACCAAACGGAGATTTGTGTTTGGTTGAATTCTACACCAAACGGAGGTTTTTGACAAGCCAAATTCTACACCAAACGGAGGTTTTGGTGCTGCAAAGATAGTATTTCTTTACAACTCTACCAAAATTATTTTAAAAACTCAGGGTTTTAGAATTAGTTCTTTCTCTGCCGCTGGTAGGCGCCAGGTGTGAGACCTACAATCTGCTTAAAGACGGTGGAGAATGCCGAGCGCGATTTGAAACCCACACTCTGGCCTACTGCCTCGATGGTGAGTTGGCCATATTTAGCGCGGTCATTGAAGCGCCGGCAGGCCTCCTTGATGCGATACTCGTTGACCAAGGCATTGAAATTGCCTTGATAACGCAGGTTGATAGCCTCACTGACATTGTTGCGGGTATCCCCCACCAGTTCGGCCAGGCGGGGCAGCGAGAAGTCGGGCGAGAATATCTCGTCGCTCGTCTCCATCACCATAAACACGCGATGCAATATATCGCTCTGGCGTGCCTCGCCCAGTTTACCCTCACGTTGCGGTGCTTCTGATGGGGCGTATGGCGATACTTCCTTGGCGGGCATGCTCTGCCTCTGCAACTGCTCGATGAGTTCACGCTTTTCCTCATCGGCCCGTAGCATCTCCAATGACTTGTTGTAGAGTTGACGGTTGCGTTCCTGCACTCGACGGTAGTTTAGCCAAAGCAATGCCAGCACGATCAGCAACACCAATGAGAAGGCGAGCGCTCCCCACATCACGTGGCTCTTCATCTGCTCGCGGTGGGCCATCTCACGCACCTCCTCGTTCTTCTTGTTCAGTTCATAAAGAAATTTTGCCCCATCAGTGCCGGCAAGTTTCTTATTAACGAGTAGTTCTATTGTAGACTTTTGCGCGAGTATGCGATAATGTTCAGCCATTTGTGCATCTTTCATGTCCTCATATAGAATCACTTGATTCTCGTATGAATCAATTAATGGAACTAGCATTCTTTCTTTGGTGGCTATTTTTTCAGATGCTTTTAATGCGAGAAGAGCTTTATCTTTTTGAGAAGTGGCAAAATAATAAACACACAGAAGTGTATTTGCAGAGATTAAGCAAAAGGCTTGTTGCTTTGAGTTCTTGTACTCTTGAGCTATCTGTTGAAGCTGGTATAAATAGTGCTCAGAACTGTCTGGTTGCTCGTTTCTCATCGCATTGACGGCATCGACCATACATCGCAAGTACTTAAACTGGATCGGGAGTTCAGTTGTTCGGACGTTTTTTATAATGTTCATTTCCTTATCAATTTGAGATACTTGACCATTGAAAATGGCTTTGAGCGATAAGTCTATGAATGAGTCATACAACGCATTCCAGTTTTTTTGTTGCAATGACGAATAAAATGCTTTCTTATATAAATCTATCGCTATTGGGTCAAAAGTTTTATCGTATATAAAAGCACTATGAAGCGATTGAATATTTGCCTCATTTATCAGTATAAAGGGCATAAAATCATAATTATGATGCTTCTCGGTTAATTCCTTTGCCTGCAAATTGTAAGATGAGGCTTTGGAGTAATCGTAGACATCATCTTGGTATAGTTGAGCGATATGCACCATTGCCTCGATGGCATTTCCGATGTCATCACGGGTTTGGTGTCCCTGGTAATAGCGGTTGGCGACAATTGAGTAGCACACAAGAGCACTGTCGGGCTGGCGCGTGACGTTACGGTACTGCGCGCCCATTTTCATCAGCTGCTCGCTGGGCAGTCGTTCCCAGCAGGTATACAACGAGATGGCCACATCGTTGGTTGCGGCGATGGCCTGACTGGAAAATAGGGACAGCAGCAGTAAGGCTAGTATTCTAAAATGTGCTTGCATATCACCTTGTGCTTTAAAAAACATTTATGTCACTAATTTAACTTTCTTGAGTAGCTACCTCAGAAACTTTAATCATGAGGCCACTTTAAAAAGTCAAGTTGACGATTTTCAAGACTAAAAAGACATAAACACATATTTTTAAATAACTACAAATCAAGTTTTTAACTTTTAAGATTTTGTCTTTTTGTCTTTATAGTCTTTTTTCTGCCACTTTTTCAAGTGTACTCAATCATTCATTAAACAGGTCATCGAGGGTGATAACATTTTGGAAAAAACCAGAGTAAGCGTTTTTTACCAGTCCGAAGGTGGTGACAAGAGTGGGATGGACCGACATGCGGCATCGGGTCTCGTCGATAAACGCAGCCACTTTGTTGCGCAGTTCCTCTTCATATTGCTTGCTGACCTCATATTCTTTGTTGGAGAACTTCATTTCGCATAGGTTGATGACACGGTCGGCACGCTCAATGACCAAATCGATTTGCCAAGGCTTGCTGCCCTTGCTGCGCCAGGGTGAGTGTGTTGACTTGACCAGTCGAACCCCTAAAGCGTTCTTGATGGCGTCGATATGTGTGAAGCAAATGCTCTCAAAGGCAAATCCCCTCCAAGCGTTCAATGATGGCAACAGATAATTGTCACTCCAGAATGTCTCCCCGTGTTCGGGACGAACAAAGGTCAAATGAAACAACACAAAGTGATCGGTCAACCGAAAGTGAACTTCTCGCTTTGAACCTTGATAACGCAAATAACTCTGCACAAAATCGCTTACCTCAAGCCCTTTAAGAACTTGTGACAGCCCTCCACCATAGGGAATCTTGGTACGTTCTGAAATTTCCCGACGGGTGTAACCCTCGCGTTTCCCACTCAATAGCTTGACCACTTTGACATAAGGCTCAGGACTGCTGAATAGCGAATTGAACAATCGGTCAAATTCAAGCTTCAAGCGTCCATTGTGACTGAAAAACAAATTGTCAAGGTTTTGCGCCAAACTCAGCCCTGGCTTCAACAGCGACATGTAGTAGGGAATACCTCCCAGGGCCATATAACACTGCACTTGGTCATAACGATTCATGACAATGTTGAGGCTCTGGTAATAGGCCTCACATTCCTTTAATGTGAATGGTGAAAGTTTGAGTTCTGCGGTGATTCGTCCATACAAGCCACCATAATTGTTTAGTAGATTGTCGTTGATCCACGATGTGGCTGAGCCACAAACAATCAGCATGATGTCATCTTGTGCCGACGCCCAATTGTTCCAAAAATGTTCCAAAGCAGTTACAAACCCAGACCCCTTCACATCCATCCATGGAAGTTCGTCAATGAATACTACTTGACGCCCACTATGAGCCATACGCCGCCTGACCAAATAGTTTCTCAACCGATCAAAAGCATCAAACCAACTACTGGGGAGAGTGTCGTCGGTGGCACCATGGTTGATCAGCGAAGTATGAAATGCCAACAATTGGTTCTGCGACAATTGTGCTTGCTCAAACTCGATGGGCGATAATGCGGCGTGTGAGAAAGCCAATCTTGTAGAGAATACACTACGTATCAAGAATGTCTTGCCCACACGGCGCCGACCGTAGACAACTATCAACTCTGGCTTATCCGAATTGTATAATCGCTCTAGTTCGGCAACTTCCTGTTTGCGACCTATCAGCTGTTCCATATCATTTACAGAAGATTAAACTGCCGCAAAGATACTATTTTTAAATTTCGTGGCAAAATTTTAGCTAGATTTTCTGCCACGAAACCACAAAAACATTATTTCGTGGCAAAATTTTGGCTGGATTTTCTGCCACGAAACCATAAAAATATCGTTTCGCGGCAAAATATTGGGTTGAAATTCTGCCACGAAACGATTGTACTGCGAACGTGAAGCGCCCCTATATCGCCCAGATCAATAGGCCGGCACAGATGATGACACCGGTGACGAGAAGGTTGATGAGGCAGTAGCCCATGATGTCCTTCGCGTCAAGGCGAGCGATGGCTAGGGCGGGAAGTGCCCAGAATGGCTGGATGAGGTTGGTCCATGCGTCGCCCCATGCAATGGCCATGCCCGTCAAGCCGGGGTCTACACCGAGGTTGGCGCCAGCAGTGAACATCACGGGTGCCTGCACAGCCCAGTGCCCGCCGCCACTTGGCACAAACAGGTTGAGCACTGCGGCACAAAGGAAGGTGAGCAGCGGATAGGTAACGGGATTGCTGATGCGGATGCAAGCCTCGGCCATGACACCGCCAAGGCTGATGCCGCTGACGCCGATACCCGTCACGATGCCCATGATGCCGGCATAGAAGGGGAACTGCAAGATGATGCCAGCAGCACCGGTGGTCGCTTTACCGAAGGCACGTACATAGTCAACTGGCGTGGAATGCAGCACGAGTCCTAGCGCAAGGAATATCATGATTACCCCGCCCAGGTCTAACCCGGCACCCTGCACGGCAAGGTGATCCACGAGATAAACCACGAGCATCAGTGCCACGAGCCACGACAGTAATTTGCTGTGCTCGAGTCGCTGAGCCGGCGTCTTGGGCGACGAGGAAACGGGGGTCGCAATGTGGTCGTCGTCACGCAGGAGCGCGGGGTCGATGGTGAGAATGCCTTGCTTGGGATGCATTAAGGTGTTAGTGACGGTGATGCCGATAATCACAAACAGCACAGTCACCAGGTTGTGCCAGTTGAAGATGGTTTGCGCCAATGGCACAGGGGCTGTCAGCGCACCATTGGTAGCCAGCGCGAGCGACTCGCCCGGTGTGGCCATGGTGAGAGGGATGGAACCCGAGATGCCGGCATGCCACACGACAAAGCCACTGTAGGCCGACGCGATAAGAAGGCGATAGTCGACATCAGAGCGCTGACGCGCAATTGCCTTAGCAAACACGACACCCACAATAAGTCCAAAGCCCCAGTTGAGACAGCAGGCCAATGCCGACACGACAGTCACCAGTGCTATCGCTGACGGGGCACTCTGTGGCACGCGGGCCATAGCGCCGATGGCTCGCTTGACAACCGGTGCCGCAGCCAAGGTTGATCCGCATACAAGCACCAGGGCCATCTGCATGGCAAACGCCAATAGATTCCAGATTCCACCACCCCAGTGTTCTACCACCTCGAGAGGGGTCTGGTGGCACAATGGCATTGCCACAATCGCTGCCACGAAGGTGAGCAGAATGGCAAATATAAACGGATCGGGCAACCATCGTTGCACCAATCGCACGCAGAATTTAATCATAAGTCTAGATGCTTTCGAGCAGGGCGTCGTCGACGAGGTTGGGCATGGTGACTTGCAGGCCGGGGGTGCGCTCCATCTCGCGACGGATAGCATCCATCGAACCCTTGTTGCGTGCCCATGAGCGGCGTGCAATGCCGTTGTTCACATCCCAGAGCAGCATCTGGCGGATGCGGCGGTCGGCAGCCTCACTGCCGTCAATCACCATACCGAAGCCACCGTTGATGACCTCGCCCCATCCTACACCGCCACCATTGTGGATACTCACCCAGGTAGCGCCACGGAACGAGTCGCCGATGACATTCTGCACGGCCATATCGGCGCAGAACTGGCTGCCGTCGTAGATGTTGCTGGTCTCGCGGAACGGCGAGTCGGTACCGCTGACATCGTGGTGGTCACGGCCCAACACGATGGGACGCGAAATCTCGCCGCGGCGAATGGCGTCGTTGAACGCCAATGCGATGCGGGTGCGGCCTTCGCTGTCGGCATAGAGGATACGGGCTTGCGAACCCACCACCAGGTGGTTCTTGCCAGCCTCGCGAATCCAGTGCAGGTTGTCGGCCAACTGCCCCTTGATGTCGTCGGGAGCGTGCTGCAACATGTCGTCGAGCACCTCGGCGGCAAGGCGGTCGCTCACCTCCAGGTCGTGCGGGTCGCACGACGTGCACACCCAGCGGAAGGGGCCAAAGCCATAGTCGAAGAACATCGGGCCCATGATGTCCTGCACATAACTCGGATAGCGGAAATGGGTCTCGTCCTTCATGATGTCGGCACCAGCGCGGCTTGCCATGAGCATGAAGGCATTGCCGTAGTCAAAGAAGTACATACCCTTGGCAGTAAGGCGGTTGATGGCTGCCACTTGGCGTCGCAGCGAGGCAAACACCGCCTCCTTGAACTGCTCGGGCTGCTCGGCCATCATCACCTTAGACTCCTCGAGGCTGTAGCCCACGGGATAGTATCCACCGGCATAGGGGTTGTGCAGCGAGGTTTGGTCGCTGCCCAAGTCCACATGGATGTCCTCATCGGCGAGGCGCTCCCACAGGTCGACGATGTTGCCCACATAGGCCATCGACACCACGCGGCGCTCGGCCACGGCCTTGCGGATGGCGGGGATGAGTTCGTCAAGGTTCTCGTGAAGTTCGTCCACCCAGCCTTGGTCATAGCGCTTGCGTGCAGCCAGCGGGTTAATCTCGGCGGTGACGCTCACCACACCGGCAATGTTGCCAGCCTTGGGCTGTGCGCCACTCATGCCACCCAGTCCGGCTGTGACAAACAGCGGGATGCGCTTCTCGCGCTCGTCGCCCATGACCTTACGGGCGGCATTGAGCACGGTGATAGTAGTGCCGTGGACGATGCCCTGCGGGCCGATGTACATGTAGCTGCCAGCAGTCATCTGGCCATACTGGCTCACGCCCAGGGCGTTCATGCGTTCCCAGTCATCGGGCTTGCTGTAGTTGGGGATGACCATACCGTTGGTGACCACCACGCGGGGTGCATCCTTGTGCGAGGGGAAGAGTCCCAGCGGGTGACCGCTGTACATGACTAGTGTCTGCTCGTCGGTCATCTCGCTCAGGTATTTCATCACCAGGCGGTACTGTGCCCAGTTCTGGAACACGGCGCCGTTGCCACCGTAGGTAATCAGTTCGTGGGGGTGTTGTGCCACTGCCTTGTCCAGGTTGTTCTGGATCATCATCATGATGGCTGCAGCCTGGCGGCTGTTGTGGGGATAGTCGTCGATGGGACGCGCCTTCATCTCATAGCGCGGACGCAGACGGTACATGTAGATGCGGCCATAGCGTCGAAGCTCCTCGGCAAACTCGGGCAACAGGGTTGCGTGGTGCTTGGCGGGGAAGTAGCGCAACGCATTGCGTAATGCCAGACGTTTCTGTTCTGGGGTAAGGATGTCCTTGCGCTTGGGCGCATGGTTGATCTCGGTGTCGTATGGCATCGGCTCGGGCAGCACATCGGGTATGCCAGCTCGGATATCGGCCATAAATTCGTCTCTAGTCATTTTGTCAAGTTTTATGTTTGGTTTTTATTCTGGTCAATTTTATCGGTGCAAAATTACAACATTTTTTAGATATAAGGGCCTTTTTAAATCAAGAATTCATAGAAGTTCTCATTTAAACGGTGCGGCGAGAAAAAAAACTCAAAACTCAAAACTTAAATCTCAATTAAAAATAGTACCTTTGCAAGCTGAAACCTAAACCCTGACTTTGCAGCATGCAACAAAAGATTATCATTCTAGATTTCGGGTCTCAGACCACTCAACTCATCGGGCGCCGGGTGCGCGAACTCGACACCTTCTGTGAGATACTCCCCTACAATAAATTTCCCGTCGCTGACCCCAGCGTGATTGGCGTTATTCTGAGCGGATCGCCGTTCTCGGTTCATGATCCCAAGGCGTTTCAGGTCGATCTGAGCCAGTTTGTGGGGCGCGTTCCCGTGCTGGGCATCTGCTATGGTGCACAATATATCGCTCACACAGGCGGTGGCCGTGTCGAGCCAGCCGACAGCCGTGAATATGGTCGCGCCCACCTTGCAATGGTCGACACCCAGAACCCCTTGTTCCGCGGTTTTGACCTCGACTCACAGGTGTGGATGAGCCATGGTGACACCATCACCGCACTGCCCGAGAATTGCCACACCATCGCCTCGACCAGCGATGTGCAGTATGCCGCCTATGCCAGCGACAGCGTTCCATTGTGGGCAGTCCAGTTTCACCCCGAGGTCTACCACACGCTACAAGGCAAACAACTGCTCAAGAACTTCGTCATCGACATCTGTGGCAGCCAGCAGCAATGGAGTCCCTCCTCGTTTGTCGAGAGCACTGTGGCTCAACTCAAGGAACAGTTGGGTAACGACCGTGTCATCCTGGGCCTGAGCGGGGGTGTGGATTCGAGCGTATGCGCCGTGCTGCTCAACCGTGCCATTGGTGACCGATTGACTTGCATCTTTGTGGACCATGGTATGCTGCGCAAAAATGAGTTCCAGAAAGTCATGGATGCCTATCAGGGACTGGGGCTGAATGTGATTGGTGTGGATGCTAGCGAAAAATTCTTTGCCGACCTGGCAGGGGTGACCGATCCCGAACAAAAGCGCAAGATTATAGGCCGTGACTTTGTCGAGGTATTTAACGCCGAGGCGCACAAGATTACTGATGCCCGCTGGCTAGCCCAGGGTACCATCTACCCTGACCGCATCGAGAGCCTGTCGATCACAGGCATGACCATCAAGAGCCACCACAATGTGGGGGGCTTGCCCAAAGAGATGCACTTGAAACTGTGCGAGCCGCTTCAATGGCTTTTCAAGGACGAGGTGCGCCGCGTGGGACGCGAGTTGGGCATGCCCGACCGTCTGATCAAGCGTCATCCGTTCCCTGGGCCTGGTCTTGCTGTGCGCATTCTGGGCGATATCACCCGCGAACGTGTTCGCATTCTTCAAGATGCCGATGACATCTATATTGAGTCAATGCTCAACTACATATGTGACGATGGCGAATGCCTCTACGACAAGGTGTGGCAAGCCGGTGCCGTGTTGCTAAGCACAGTGCGCAGTGTGGGCGTGATGGGCGACGAACGCACCTACGAACACCCTGTGGCACTGCGAGCCGTCACAAGTACTGACGCGATGACTGCCGACTGGGCACACCTGCCCTACGATTTCATGGCACGTGTGAGTAACGAAATCATCAACAAAGTGCGTGGTGTGAACCGCGTGTGCTATGACATCTCGTCCAAGCCCCCCGCAACCATCGAGTGGGAGTGATGGGGAGTTTGTAGTTAATAGTTTAGAGTTAATAGTTGATAGTTGGGGGGTGGCATATTCTGCCCGGGTAGCTGCCATCCTCAATTTACAGAACAGTGGGAACATTGAACATAGAAAGCCTAATCACCGACTTGGCGCTTATCTTGATGCTAGGTGCCATTGCTACCGTGTTGTTCAAGAAATTGAAGCAACCCGTGGTGCTAGGCTATATTGTTGCCGGCTTCATTGCCAGCCCCCACTTTGCGTTCTTCCCTTCAATCGGTAATGAAGACAACATCGAGTTCTGGGCGCAGATAGGCATCATCGTGCTGCTGTTCTCACTGGGTCTGGAGTTCAGTTTCAAGAAATTGCTCAATGTGGGCGGCTCTGCTATCGTGACCGCACTGATTATCGTCACCGGCATGATGGGGCTGGGCTTTATTGTGGGCAAGGGACTGGGCTTTGCCACGGTCGACAGCATCTTCATGGGCGGCATGATCTCGATGTCATCGACCACCATTATTCTCAAGGCATTGACCGACCTGAACATGCGGCAGCGGCGTTTCGTGCCCATGACATTTGCTGTGCTGGTTGTTGAGGACTTGTTTGCCGTGGTGATGATGGTCATCCTGTCATCAGTGGCCATCAACAAGACTGTTGAGGGCAAGGAATTGCTGATGAGTATCCTCAAGCTGTCGTTCTTCCTGGTGGCGTGGTTCATTGTGGGTATTTACCTGCTGCCTACGGTGTTCAAGAAGATTCGGCGCATCATCAGTGACGAGATGATGCTCATCATTGCCATGGGATTGTGCTTCATGATGGCGGTGCTAGCCGTCAAGAGCGGGTTCTCGATGGCATTGGGCGCATTTGTGATGGGGTCTATCCTGGCAGGGACCGTCGAGGCCGAGCGCATTGAGCGTGTGATTGTTTCGGTCAAAGACCTGTTTGGTGCTGTGTTCTTCATCTCGGTTGGCATGATGGTCAATCCCGACATTATCATCCAGTATGCTGGTACCATCGCATTGCTTAGTGTAGTGGTCATCGTGGGAATGATTATATTTGGCACCACGGGCATGTTGGCTACCGGACAGCCACTGAAGATGGCTGTGCAGTCGGGCTTCACACTGACGCAGATTGGTGAGTTCTCGTTTATCATCGCCTCACTGGGAATGACACTGGGTGTGCTGGATAAAAGCATCTATCCCATCATCGTAACGGTGTCGGTCATCACGACCTTTACTACACCATTCTTTATCAAGAGCGCCGACAAATGTTATGCCTGGCTTGAACGCTTGCTGCCAGCCTCGTGGAATAGGCTACTAGAAGGCTACAGCGCCCATGCCACCCAGACCGAAATGAGCGAGTCACGGCTGATTTGGAAATCAATCGCCTCGCGTTATTTCTTACGGCTGTTCCTCTACACCGTGGTGTGCCTTGCGTTGATTTTACTTAGTTACAACTACCTCAAGCCGCTGCTCATCAATGCACTAGGCACGCAGTGGGGCATCGTTTGTGGCACGGTTATTACCTTGGCGGCATTATCGCCGTTTGTCTACGCCATCGCACGCCCTCATATCCGAGTGACCGAGCGCCAAAAGTTGTTCGAGCTCTCGGGCAAGGTGAGTTATGTTCCCATTGTGATGATGATGTTGCTGAGCTTATTGCTAAGTTTAAACATCATTGTGGCAGTGTTTTACGCCTATAGTTTCCAGAGCCACTATGCCATCTTGGCTGCGTTGGTCATCGTGCTGGCCATTGCTGTGTTGCTCGCTCCAATCCTGCGCAAGCAGCTAGTGAAGGTTGAGAAGCGCTTTATTGGTAATGTCAATGTGCGAGAGAACCGCCGCACAGGTCGGGCGATGAACTTGGTGAGCGACCTGCATCTGGCCTATATGACCGTTGGACACGACTGCCCCTTTGTGGGCGAGCGCCTGAAGAACGCTAACTTGCGACAACGCTACGGTGTTAACTTGGTCAACATCCAGCGCAATGGCGTGCTGCATCCAGTGCCCAAAGGTGACACTCGCATTTTCCCAGGCGACATTCTGGGCATCATTGGCACCGACGAGCAAATCCAGCAGATGCTACCGTTGGTCGAGGCCACGAGCACACCCGAACGCAGGTCAACAGATGTCAAGTTTACCCATTTTGCTATCGGCGAGCAGTCGCCTCTGGTGGGCAAACTTCTTAAGTATGCCCGCCTCAACGAGGACTACGAGTCGCTATTGGTTGCAGTGCAACGTGGCGAGGAAGACTTCATCACGCCCACGCCTGATTTGGAGTTCCGCGCGAGCGACATCCTGTGGATAGTTGGCGACCCCGCTCGGTTGCATGAACTGAAATAATGACGCTTATCTTTATGAAGAGTTTGCGACATATCCTGTTACTCGCCGTGGTGGCAATGATGATTGCTGCCTGTGCCAATATCGGTACGCCCGAGGGTGGCCCGCGTGACTACACCCCTCCGCGTGTGGTCAAGTCTTCACCGCCCGCCGGTACCTGCAATTTCAAGGGCAACAAGGTAGAAATTACCTTTAACGAGATTGTCAATATCAAGGACCAGATGAAGAAGGTCTCGGTGTCGCCAGTTCAGAAAGACCAGCCCGTCATTAAGTCGCTGGGCAAGAAGGTTGTTGTCGAGTTTCGCGATGAGATGCAGCCTAACACTACTTATACCATCGACTTCTCGAACAGTATCGAGGACAACAACGAGGGAAACCCGCTGGACGGTTACGCCTTCTCGTTTTCGACTGGCGATGATATTGACACGATGCGCATTTCGGGCATCGTCTTGCGGGCACGCGACCTTGAACCTATGCAGCACATCCTGGTGGGTGCCTATAGTCAGTGTCTTGATGACACTGCCTTCACACGCTTGCCCATGGAGCGCGTCACTCGCACCAATAGCCGCGGTGAGTTCACGTTGATGGGGCTCAAGCCGGGCCGTTACCGCGTGTTTTCCCTCAACGACATGGACGGCGACTACCACATGGTGCGCACCGAGGATTACGCTTTCTATGACCACATCATAGAACCCAGTGTGAGCCAATATACATCGACCGACACCATCTTTACCTTTGACCACCGCGTTGACTCGGTGATGACTGCCACGCACACGGCCTACCTGCCCAATGACGTGCTCTTGTGCATGATGAACGAGGACTACAAATCACTCTATCTCAAGAAGACTGAGCGTCCTACACTAAACAAGCTGTATGTGCTCTTGTCCACCACCAGTCCCGAGTTGCCCAAGCTGGAGATTGTCCAACCCACCACGCATGCCCAGAAATGGTATGCATTGCAAGGGTCACCACGTAACGACTCGCTATTCTACTGGATTACCGACTCGGCGCTGATCAAGAGCGACTCGATTAAGGTAGCACTGACTTACCTGCGCACCGACTCAACCGATGCCTTGTCGTGGCAGACCGACACCATCAACTTCTGGCACCGCAAGTCGGGCGAAGAACTCAAGATCGAGCGTGAGTTGAAAAGGAACAGGAAGAGCAAGCAAAACGGCTTCGTAATCTCGAAGAGAAAGAGTCGCAAGGTAAGCTCAACGATGATGAGCGCGAGGAATTGGCTACTGCACGTCGCCCCAAGCCCTTGCCCACCATAAAACTCACCCCGCAAAAAAATGGTACCATTGAGGTGTATGATACCCTCGCATTCACCACGCCCGTCCCGTTGGCATCGGTTGACCCATCGAGGATACATCTTGCTATCAAACGCGACTCGGTGTGGATACCCATCCACAATATCCCCGAATTGTGCGCCTCAGTTGATGGCATGACCTATCAATTGCCCATGCTATTGATGCCCGACAGCGCCTATCGCTTTACCGTCGACTCGCTAGCTGTGACCGACATCTATGGCATGCACAACGATTCCCTGAAGGTTGATGTGAAGGTGCGGGCACTGGAGGAATACTCCAACCTGCTGTTGCACCTCAATGTGACTGACCATGCGTTTGTCCAACTGCTTGATGGCAGCGACGTCGTCAAGCGCACCGCTACTGTCGTGGACGGCAAAGTGGAGTTCCGGAATGTGCCTCCTGCCACCTACTATGCCCGTGTGGTGCTGGACCGCAACGGCAATGGCCGATGGGACACTGGCAACTACCTGCAGCACCTGCAACCAGAGGAAGTTTACTACTATCCACAACCGCTCAAGCTGCGACGCAACTGGGACGTGGACCAGCAATGGAACATCTATCAGACTGCGCTCGACATGCAGAAACCTGAGGCCATCAAACGCAATAAACCCGAGCAGAACAAGAACAAACTTGACCAAGGGAACCGCAAGAAACGCGGGCAAAACGATGAGGACGAGGAGGAAGAAGAAGACGAGTTCAACTCGCGCGGATTCCAGAACAATTCCTACAGCGGCAACAAATATAACGACTATCAAAACCAAAGAATACGTAAATAGGGATAAGGCCTTGTAATATACATTATAATATGGAAGCAATCAGCCAATGGATTGCAGATGTGAGTGATGCCATCTGCGGTTACCCCGAGTTTCTGCTGCTTATCGGCGGTGGGCTCATCTTGTTCGTCCTCTCGCGAGGCATATCCATTCGTCACTTGCCACAAGGCTTGCGCGCGCTGCGCGACAAGCAAGCCAGTGACAGTGGCAAGAAGACTGGCCAGATCAGCTCTGTGCAGGCATTACTTAGTGCTATAGCAGCCACAGTGGGCATGGGCAATATCGCCGGTGTTGCCATCGCCCTATCGGTGGGTGGACCAGGCGTGATCTTCTGGATGTGGGTCAGCGCTTTGCTGGGTATGACGACCAAGTTTTTTGAGGGTGCGTTGAGCATCATGTACAAGGGCCATGACGAGCAGGGCAACCCGCAAGGCGGTCCGATGTATATCATCACGCAAGGCTTGGGCAAGCAGTGGCGCTGGCTGGCAGTGGCGTTCTCCATCTTTGGTCTAGTGGGCACACTGTGCTTCATGCAGGCCAATCAGCTGGTCGAGTCGGTGACGACGGTGTTCACCACACCGATGGGCATTGAAAACACCGCCTGGTTGCGCTTCGGCATGGGCGTGGTGATGGCGCTGGTTGTGGGGGCTGTCATCATGGGTGGCATTGGCCGCATTGCCAAGTGGGCATCGCGCCTTGTGCCCATCATGGTAGTAGCATACTTGGTATTTGTGCTCATCATCACGGTGCTGAACATTGGGCAAGTGCCTCACATCTTCAAGCAAATTTTTGAGCAGGCATTTACTTTCCAAGCAGGTGCCGGTGCATTCTTCTTCGTGGCACTGACGGGCGCTCGCCGCGCGGCGATGGTCAACGAGGCAGGCGTGGGTACAGCCTCGATGATGCACGGAGCCAGTCAGAACACCGACCCCATCCGCGAGGGACACATAGCCATGCTGGGACCGGCCATCGATTCGGGCATTGTTTGTACACTCACTGCCATCCCCATCCTCTTGGCAGGGAACTATGTGGGTCTTGAGGATCCCAAGGGACTCTATGTGGCGCTGGGGGCTTGGGGACAGTTACTGCCAGGCATCGGACATTATCTGCTCATGGCCATCGTGTTTTGCTTTGCCTTCTCGACAATGTTCTCTTATTCCTATTATGGCCAGAAGTGCACCAATTTCCTCTTTGGCAACAAGGGAGTGAAGTGGTATAACTATTATTATCTAGTAATGCTCGTGGTGGCCGCTGTGATGCCGCTCAAAACAATGGTAAGCATCATGGATATTGCCTTTGCTTTCATGGCATTGTGCACCATGCCCACCATCATTGCCCTCGCTCCGCGCGTGATGCGGTTGATGAAAGGGGCAGACAAAACTTAAATACACAAGAATAAAAGATTCGCGGAATTCGCGGTTTTAATTATGAGAATAGGAGATTTTGTGCGGTTTTTGAATGATGTGGGTGGCGGTCGTGTGACCCG
>JAEEGI010014437.1_pt1 | contig 16603 bp, 18 predicted proteins | sample 8958751 | NCBI WGS metagenome assembly JAEEGI01 (sample SAMN16246545, study PRJNA631951) | gut metagenome | biome: gut microbiome; feature: rumen; material: KS-attached | host: Bos | place: Iran: Karaj | collected 2018-10
TCTGCGCCGCGCTGCGCGGCGAGTACCGGGCGGCGGACGGCGGGGTGACGGTCGCGCTCTCGCGCGCCGACGCCGCGCTCCTCCCGATGACGGAGGAGAGCACCCGCCGCGCGGTCTGCTTTTTGTTCTGCGCTCCGAACGGCGTCCAGATGATGAGCCCCGAGGTCCCCGGGCTGGTACAGACCTCGCTCAACCTCGGCCGGGTCACGACGGAGGCCGACGCGCTCACCGCCCGCTTCATGGTGCGCTCGAGCGTCAACTCCCAGAAGGACGAGACCACCGCGCGCGTCGCCGCGCTCTGCCGGACGCTCGGCGGCACGGTCGAGATCCCCGCCTCCTACTCCGCCTGGGAGTACCGCGCCGATTCGCCGCTGCGCGAGCGGATGGTCGAGGCCTTCCGCCGCGTCTACGGCAGCGAGCCGAAGATCGAGGCGCTGCACGCCGGGCTCGAGTGCGGCATCCTCTCCGGCAAGATGCCGCGGCTCGACTGCATCTCCTTCGGGCCGGACCTGCTCAACATCCACACGCCGCGCGAGCGGCTGCGCATCGCCTCCACGCAGCGCGTCTGGGCGCTGACGCTCGAGGCGCTCCGCCTGCTCCGCTGAAGGCGCCGAAAGAAGGAGGACAAGATCATGGCAAAAGACAAGACCTCGATCGTCTTCACGGGCGACATCGGTTTTGACCGCTATATGGACCGCCGCTGGGAGGACGAGGATCTCCTCTCCGCCCCCGTGCTGGACTTCTTCCGCAGCGCCGATCACGTCGCCGCCAACGTCGAGGGCGCGCTCATCGACGCCGCCGACGACGGCAGCCGCGGCGTCTTCTTCCACAGCATGAGCCCCGAGGCCGTCTGCGTCCTGGAGAAGATCGGCGCGGATATCTGGTGCATCGGCAACAACCACACGATGGACGCGGGGCGCGAGGGCGTGGTGAGCACCCGCGCCATCGCCCGGGAGAAGGGCGCGCTCACCGTCGGCGCGGGCCTCAACGAGATCGAGGCCTCCGAGCCGATCTATCTCGACGAGGCGGGCGGCATCGGGATGTTCGGCGTGGCCTATATGGCCGAGTGCATCCCCGCGACCGCGACCGAGCCGGGCATCTTCCGCTGGGACGACATGGAGCTGATCGCGCGCCGCATCGCGGAGGTCAAGTCGAAATGCCGCTGGTGCGTCGTCGTCTCCCACGGCGGCGAGGAATTCACCAGCATGCCCAGCCCCTACACGCGCGAGCGCTATCTCAAATACCTGGAGCTCGGCGCGGACGTTGTGGTCGCGCACCATCCGCACGTGCCGGAGAACTACGAGACCTTCGACGACGGCAAAGCGATCTTCTATTCGCTCGGCAATTTCATTTTCGACACGAACTATCAGCGCGCGCACCTCTATACCGACCTCGGCGTGCTGCTCAAGCTGATCTTCACCGAGGACCGGCTCGATTTCGAGGCCGTCGGCATCCGGATCGTCCGCGGCGACGAGCGCATCGAGGCCGCTCCCCTGCCCGACATCTTCACCGATATCCGCGCCGCCGACTATGAGCTGCTCGCCCCGCTGGCGGCCAAGGCCTTCGTCGCGGAGGACCGCCGCAAGATGATCTATCTCGAGCCGGAGCGCTTCACGAACGCGTCCGAGGAGGTCTGGAACGGCTACTTTTTCAGCACCGAGCCGGACGGCTATTTCGAGGGCGCGCACATGGACTTTTCGATCATCGTCCCCTTTGCCGCCACGGCGGAGGAGGGCGCCTGGAAGCGCAGCCCGCTCGAGAAGGTCAAGCGCTACATCCTCCGCCAGCTGGAGGACTGATCCCGCACGGGACGAAAAAAACGCTCTTCTGTCTTTTCGACAAAAGAGCGTTTTTTTGCTGTCCTTATGCCTTCATCAGCTCCCGCAGCGCGTCCGCCGTCTCCGTTTCCGGGCTCTCGTTTCCCGGCGCGGGGAGGCGGAAGCCGCGGATCGGCGCGCGGAAGGTCAGACAGAAGATCACAAAGGCCCTGTCCTTCTTCTCCTCGCGCCGCGCGGTCCTTCAGTCACAGTCGAAGATCGTCTTTTTCGCTACCAGGTCGCCGTACTCGGACTTCCAGCGCAGATGCGGCGCGGACACGTCGTAGGCGCTCAGCGCCTCCTTGTCCATGTCCATGACGATCATCATGTCATACCGGTTCGGCCTCTCGGAATTGGACAGCCGGACGTCCACTCCGCGGACGCCGGGGATGGAGAGCGTCTCTTCAAAGATGCGGCGCACTGGTCCGGAGAGCGCGCGGAAATCCGTTCCCTCCGTAAACTTTACGATGATATAGTGTTTCATGTCTCCTCCTTGCGGGACAAAAGGCTCCTCTTCGGCGTGTCCGCCGCTTTATTTCGGAAGGACCGCCCTGTATTCGCTCACGTTCAGCACGGTCTCGCCGTCGATCTGCGCCGCGCAGGGGCGGGAGAAGCGCACGGTGACCTCGTTGCCTGTAAAGAGACTGACCATGTCGGTCTTGCTCACGTGTTCGCCCTTGAAGATGGACGGGAAGGCGATGAGGGCCTTGAGCTTGGAGCGGCAGTGGTAGACCACCACGGTCAGCTTGTCCGAGAAGCGGTCCTGGTCCGGGGCCATCTTCATGCCGCCGCCGTAATATCTGCCCTTCATCGTCGGCGCGATCCAGACGTGGTCGAATTCGTGCTTCACGCCGTCGACCGTGATCTCCGCGCGGCAGGGCTTGAAGTGGAACAGCAGGCCCTTGATGGCGATGCCGGAGTAGTCGATCTTCTCCTGCGGGTTCTTCTCCTTGATCTGGTCCGCCACCTCGCAGCAGTAGCCGTCGATGCCGAAGCCCATGTTGTTGATGAAGAGCTTTTCCATGCCGTTGACGTACACCGTCGGCAGATTGGCAAGATAGGGGTTGATGAGGACCTCCTCGCCGGGCTGTCTGCCGATGTCGGTCAGGAAATCGTTGCCGGTCCCGCCGCCGAGCAGGTAGATGCTGTTGCGGATCTCCGTGCCCCTGACGGCGTTGATAAAGTAGTTCAGCGTGCCGTCGCCGCCGAGCAGGACGACCTCGTCCTCCGGTGCGAGCGCCGCGAGGTAGGACGGGTAATCCAGCCCGACCGCGTCGACCAGCTCGGTGCCGGCCGGCACCTCGGGGCGGATGCCGTTGTTTGCCAGGGAGTTGTAAAGATAGTATTTCATGTCGCTTTCCTCCGTTTCATAAAAGTCCCAAAACGATCAAAAGCTCGCCGAGCGAGTAGGTGAGCATCACCAGAAAATGGGTTTTCAGGCGGCTGTCCTTCTTGAAGCGCACGAAGAACAGCGACGAGTCCGAGACGAAAAACAGCGCGGCGCCGATCGCCGTGGTGATCGTCGCGGCCGAGGGCGCGCTGACGCAGCGGAAGACGGCAAAGCAGTTCATCGCGCCGTTGATCAGCAGGTAGAGGAACATCGGGTAGAACAGCGCCTTGGGAAGATGCGGCCGGAGCTTTGTGAAAAGGATAGCGACCGCCGCTGCGAAGAACAGAGCCAACGCGACGACGAGCGCTCCCGGAATCCGCGCGAAGTCGATATCCCGGCAATAGCCCGCGATAAAGAAGGCGTGACTGATCATGAAGGCGATCCCGCCGGCCGTGAACCACTTGACGCCCTTCGGGATCAGCAGCACGTCCCCGATCCAGCTGAAGAGCAGCGCGAGGAGGATCGCCGCCGCCGGCGCGCGGGCCGCGAGCGCATAGAAGCCGAGCAGCGACAGCAGGATAAAGGGCTTGGTGACGTTGCGCAGCTTTGTGTCCTTCCGGGCCGACGCATAGAGATGGACGGCCGTCGAGAGGATAAAGATCATCAAAAACACGGTTTTCATGGATTCGCACTCCCGGGGAGCTGACTCCCCTCTCGCCCCGCATCGCTGCGGAGCGGCAAAAATTCACTAATAAAAAGATACCATATCGTGCGTTCCGGGGCAAGAGCGCAGCGCAAAACTTTTCCGCGCTCGGAGCTCCCGCGCCCGTCCGGATCCTGCCCTTTCTATGCAAAAAGCCGCCCGGCATAGAGCCGGGCGGCTTTTTGCATCGTATAACCTTTACATGAGAGGCGCCTCTCCTCTGCACAAAATCAAAACCCGGCACAGCGGAATGCCGAAGTTGTCGACGAGGCATGAAGCGCCCGTGCGGTTTTGATTTTGAAAGGAGGAGCGACGGAGCGAGTGAGAGATGACTTTTGCTGCGAAGCATGAAAAAGTCGTCGCGAACGATACGAAGTCCGCGACGACGTGTGTATGAGCAAGCAAACGGAGCGAAATAGAGCTCAAAAAAAGGTTGTATCAAACAAAAGGACACCTAACAATATTGAATATCCGGACCGCCGTTAGTTTACATAATACTAAAACGGGCTTTGTGTTATGCCTTCCAGAGCCCATGAAGATTGCAGTACTCGTATGCAGCGAGAACGGATTCTCCTTCAACCAGAGCGAAGTGAGCGACGGGTTTTTCACCGGGCAGGAGGTTTTTCTTCTGATAGCCCTGTGTCGTCTCCAGCAAGATCCACATGATATAATGCACATCAAGCATCGGATGCTCAACGGAGCCGACCGTAATAGTCACGTTCCGGCCTTCCACTTCGATGACCGGGACATGCTTTTCCCCGGACGCGTCCGTCGTGTTGGGCACAAGTTCTTTCCGGCCTTCTTTGCAGCAATCCAGGGCTTTTTCCAGAATCAGAATGGAATCGCAGTCCGCGCATTTATAGAATTTCATTTTTCTGTCTCCTCCTTTAGATTCAGCTATTATTCTTTTTCATCTTTTTTCTCCGCATGTTGAATATAGCATATTGCATCGAAAACGACAAGGAAGCGGAGCGAAAGAAAGGTTATAACAAACAGATGGGCATCGCTTCTTTTGAAAAGCGCGGCTTTTGTTTGCTTTTCCGCTGATCAGTGGTCGGATTTGAGACCCGCGCCGCACATCGTAATGAGGCAATCCGACACAGGACCGTATTTTTCACAGTAGTGGAGATAGGCCGCGTAATTCGCTGCGGTGGTGTGCTCACAGTAGACGCCCTTCGCCGCAAGCGCCGAGCGTGCGTCCATGATCTTGCCCTCCGGCGCGTGAACAAAACGGACGCCGTATTTCTTCGCATACTCCAGAATCTCCGCGCCGCGCATGGGCCTGCCGATGGCGATCCCCTCGGCAATGGTTTCCTTCGGTGTAATGTCGACCGGCTCGGACAAGCCCTGCTCCGCCGCGCGCAGCAAAGGATCGCAGGTCTCGGTCTGGAGCGCGATGATCTGCGGCGCCTTTTCTATGCAGCCCGCCGCAAGCAGCTCTTCCAGCGCGTGCATGACGCCCAGGAAAAGCGTGCCGTTGCCAATGGGAATAACGATGTTTTCAGGGATGCGGTGAAGCTGCTCGTACACCTCATAAAGGTAGGTTTTTGTCCCCTCGTAGAAAAACGGGTTATACACATGGTTCGCGTAGTAAACGCCCTCGCGCTCCACCTTCTCCCGGCACACGTCCGCGCAGTGGTCGCGCGAACCGGGGACGACCGTACAGGTCGCGCCGTGGGCGCGGATCATGTCGATTTTCTTGGGACTGGTGCCTTCCTTCACGAATATCTCGCACTTGATCCCTGCACGGGCACAGTAGGCCGCGACGGAGTTTCCTGCATTGCCGCTGGAGTCCTGCACGACACTCTCCACACCGATCGCTTTGCAGTGGGCGACCAGTACCGCCGCGCCGCGATCCTTAAAGGAAAGCGTCGGCATAAAGTAGTCCATCTTGAGCAGGACCTTTTCATCCAGGGGGACGATGGGCGTCATTCCCTCACCGAGCGTGATGCCGCGCCACGCGTCGCCCTCCAGCGCCATGAATTTCCGGTAGCGGAACATACTCCACTCGTCACGGTCGACCTCGGCGAGATCGAATTTCGGCGGCTGATAATCCAGCTTCCACAATCCGCCGCAATCGCAGCGTGCCTTTCGCGTGGATACGGCTTCACGCTTTCCGCATTTTGAGCAATAGAATTCCATGCTTATTCCTCCGTTTCCGCAATCGCTTCGATTTCAACCAGCGCGCCATGATGCAGCGCCGTTGTCGGGACCATGACGCGAGCGGGCCTGTGTGTGCCGAAAAACTCCGCGTAAGCCGCGTTTACCTCATCCCAGAGAGAGACGTCGGGAATATACACGCGGCAAAGGACGACTTTTTCCTTCTGTGTTCCCGCCGCATGCAGAACACGTTCCATATTTTCAAGCGCGATCCTTGTCTGCGCTGCGGCGCCGCCCTCCGCAAGCTTCCCAGTCTCTTGGTCTATGGGAAGCTGTCCCGAAATGTAGAGCGTGCCGCGGTGTATGACGCCGGGGGCATAATGCCCGCCTTTGGATGTTGTGCCGGAAATGATCTTCATGAAGCGCACCTCCGCATATCGGAATCTGTTGAAACGATTGTATCATATGCCTTCGACGAAAACAACAAAAGAAACTTCTCATACGCCGCCTTTGGAGCGGGCTTGGGAGGGGGCGAAGCGGATAATATGAGAGTGGCGGACTCGCCCGTCTGCGGACGGACCAGGTCGCGGCTCTGACGTGCCCCCGGCACGTCATTCACTCCCGCTCCCCTCGAGTCCGCGCGGGATCTTTACCAAATAAGACCGCCACCCGATAGGGTGGCGGTCTTATTTGTGTTTGACCGAGCAAACGGAGCGAAAGAGAAGGTGTAACATGAAAAAGGGCACTATATCCTCTTCAGCAAAGAAACCACCCGGGTAAGAAAAGCCGTTTCCCGATTTCGTTCATTTGAGAAATTTCTTCAGTTCCTTTTCCGGCACTCTGGGAAACAGACGGCGCAGATGATCCAGAAGGCGTTCATACGATTCCTCGGGCGGCCGTTGATACACATTTTCTGAGAAGGACTCTCCCATGAAGGCTTCAGGCGTGGAATACTCGGCGACGCCCCAGCCGCGCCGGTTTCCTTTTTTGTCGAGCGTGTAGACGAAGTTGCTGATGATCACATAGCACTGCTCCTGCAGGCGCGTGATCGAGGTGTCAAAGCCTTTCTTTCCGTCCGTTTTCTGCCAGCGGCCGCTGTAAGCATAGCCGCCGCTCTGCCGAAGCTCCTTTGAGAGAACGGGCGCGTTCTTTTCTATCAGATCATACAGCTGCTTGTCCTGAAACCTGGCCAGACCGTCGTCGTATCTGGCGTCAAAATCATAGCCGTCGCGACGGTAATTTGCCAGATCCAGAAAGAGATCTTTCCGGACATAGGCGGCTTTCTTTTCAAAGAACTTTCCGTAAGCGCAGCCGGTTGCCTGGATGACAGGGCCCTTCCACCCCCACGCATTCTCTTCCGTATCGTTAAAGAGAATCGAGGGTGGGCAGTGTTCCTCAAGCGAGAAGCCGGGGATCGATGTAGAAAAGTACGGAACGATACCGTATTCCTGAAGCACGTCGATCAGCTCCTGTTTTGTCCGTACGGTGAAATCATAAGCCATTTCCCGGTTTTCCTCACAATACCGCTTTGATCTGCCCCCATTATATAAAATCATCCATGATCGCGTCAAGGGCCTCGAGCTCGTCGATCCAGAAGAGATCGTCTCGCTCGGCCTTCTTCGGTGCAGGCTGCGCGGGTTTGTTCTTTTTCCCGACATGCACAAGCAGCATGATCAGGAGCGCGGCGGCGATAGCGATGTTCATTGGTCAGTCCTCCTTTTCCAAAACCGCTCTGACAGCGGTCAGAAACTCCTCATCCGTTTTGCAGTCCTTTCTCTGCATTTATCATACAATGACCCTAGCTTTCAATCAATGGTGGGAGAAGCCGGCTCAGGCCATAAAATAGGACTCTGCTCGTCTCGATGCTATTCGAATCCTACACTCCCGCTCCTTTTTTAAGTTCACACTTATACGCACTACAACAAACAAAAGGGCACCAATTTATGCGATCTGAGAAGAAAAAAACGGGCCCCGTGGCAGTCTGTGCGCTGCCTCGAGGCCTGTTTTGCCTTGATTTTGACCCATTTTGCCCTAAAAATGCTGAAAACGCACCTTTGTCCTGGTAGACAAAAGTGCGTTACAGCATGGCGGAGGGTGCAGGATTCGACCTGCCCTGCGGGGCAGGCCGGGTCGCGGCTCTGACATGCCCCCGGCATGTCATTCACTCCCGCTCCCGTTCGAATCCGCACCAGTTATACAAAAGCAGCCCGGCCGTTGGCCGGACTGCTTTTGTATGGCGGAGGGTGCAGGATTCGAACCCGCGTGGGCTTGCGCCCTAACGGTTTTCAAGACCGCCCCGTTATGACCGCTTCGGTAACCCTCCGTGTATGTCAGCTCCCTTGCGGGAGGCAACAACGATATGAACTTGTCTCGGATCGCTTGTTCACGGGGCCGCCCCGCAGGGCGGCTTCTTTTATATATCACACGCCCCGCGGCCTGTCAACGCGAAAGCCGCGGCGCGTCAGAACTCGCGCAGCACGAGATCGGTCTCGCCGGGGTTGAGCCCCAGCTCGACGCGCTTCACTCTCGCGTCCGCAGCGTAGCGGCTGCGGATGCCGTCGCGCAGCGCGGTGCCGCCGCGATAGCCGTGGATGACGCGGATGCGGTACGCGCCCTTTGCGCGGCGCAGCGCCGCGTCGATCGCGATCTGCGCCTGGTAGAGCGTCATGCCGTGCACGTCCAGCTCGACGATCGCCCTGTCCGGCGCGCTCAAATGATGAACCCCCCGTCGCAGCCGAGGACCTGCCCGGTCGTATAGCTCGCCTCGTCGGCGAGGAAGCGGATCGCCCGCGCGATCTCCTCCGGCGCGCCGAGGCGGCCCATCGGGATCACATCGCGCGCCAGCGAGTCGAGCGTCTCGCGCCCCAGCACCTGCACCATATCGGTGTCGATCACGCCGGGCGCGACGCAGTTGACGCGGATGCCGCTCGGCGCGAGCTCTGCGGCCAGCGAGCGCGTCAGCCCGATGATCGCGTGCTTTGTGGCGGAATATGCCGTCTCGCAGCTTGCGCCGTGGCTGCCCCAGATGGAGCTTACGTTGACGATGCAGCCCGCGTGCTCGTGCAGCATGTGCGGCAGCACCGCCCGGATGCAGTTGAAGCAGCCGCCGAGATTGACCGCGAAAATGCGCTGCCACCATTCCGGCGTGATATCCTGAAACTGGTGCTGTTCGGCGATGCCCGCGTTGTTGACCAGCAGCGTCACATATCCGAGCTCCCGCTCGACGCGGCGGACCATCGCGTCCACCGCCGCGGCGTCGGCGACGTCGGCCTGCTGCGTGACGACCTGTCCGCCCGCGGCGCGCAGCTCCGCGGCCAGCGCCTCGGCCCTGTCCTCGCGCTCGATATAGTTGATGCACACGGCGTAGCCCGCGGCGCAGAGCTCGCGTGCCGCCGCCGCGCCGATGCCGCGGGACGAGCCCGTGATCAGAGCGACCTTCATACCTCGCCCTCCCGTTTTTTCAGATCCTCCTCGATCAGCGTGCGCGCCCGCTCGGCGAGCTGGGCCGTCGACATCGTGCGCACCTGCTCGGCGGGGATCACCTCGAGGATGTCCACATACACGTCCGTGCGGCGCAGCGGAAAGTTCTTTTTTACCTGATCCGTGCCGCTGCAGGCGGCGATGACCAGCGGCGCGGGCGCGCGCTGGGCGATCTTGAACGAGCCGTGGTGGAAGGGCAGCAGCTCGCGCGTCTTGCTGCGCGTGCCCTCGGGGAAGATGCAGATGCTGCACAGATCGCGCCGCAGATACTCCTGCGCGGCCTTGATCGTCTTGAGCGCCTCGCGGTCCCTCTCGCGATCGATCGGCAGGAAGCAGGCCCCGGCGGCGATGCGTCCCAGCACCGGCAGACGCATGTTCGAGGGCTTGGAGATGAAAGCGAGGTTGTACTTTTTCAGAAGGTTGAAGAGCATCAGCGGGTCGAACAGCGAGCGATGGTTCGTCACCAGCAGGAAGCGCTCGTTCTCCGGCAGCTTCTCCCCGCCGTTGAGGTGCGCGCGCACCCTGCAGTAGGAACAGCACATCCCGCCTCCGTCGGCGACGTAGGCGCGGCAGAGCGGGTTCTGCTTCTCGCGCGGCCAGGTCGGATCGATGAACAGGCTCACGACCGCCGCGGAGAGGACGTACAGCGCGCTCAGCGCCGGGATGCCGAGCACGAAGACGAGCAGACATTTCCACAGCTCCGTGAGCGGCAGCGCGGCGGCGAAGCCGTAAGCGACCGCGGCGAGCGCGGAGGCGACGGCAAAAATGCTGACGAGCATATCGCATACTCCTTAAAGTTCAAAAAACTGTATCTTTGCTTTTTCTACTATATACCACCGCCGCGGCGTTTTCCAAGTCTTTTTTCGGATTCTTTACAATTTCTTCGGATTCTGCCGCGGCGTTTCAAGTTTTCCGTTGCAAGCTTCTCCGTTTCGTACTAAAATGGCAGTATGGAAAGTATGCCCCCTCATCATAACAAAAGGAGTACGCCGCCATGAAGTACATCATGTCCCTCGACCAGGGCACCACCTCCTCGCGCTGCATCCTCTTTGACCGCGCCGGCAACATCTGCGCCACCGCGCAAAAGGAGTTCCGGCAGATCTTCCCCCGCCCCGGCTGGGTGGAGCACGACGCGAACGAGATCTGGGACACCACGCTGGAGGTCTCGCGCAGCGCGATGAACAAGCTGGGCATCACCGCTGCGGACGTCGCCGCCATCGGCATCACCAACCAGCGCGAGACCACCGTGATCTGGGATAAAAAGACCGGCGAGCCGATCGCCAACGCCATCGTCTGGCAGTGCCGCCGCACCTCCGACATCATCGACGGCGTCGTCAAGGCCGGCTGGAGCGACAGGATCCGCGCCAAGACGGGTCTCGTGCCGGACGCGTACTTTTCCGGCTCGAAGATCAAGTGGCTGCTCGACAACGTCCCCGGCGCGCGCGAGCGGGCGGAGCGGGGCGAGCTGCTCTTCGGCACGATCGACACCTGGCTGATCTGGAAGCTGACGAAGGGCCACGTCCACGTCACCGACCAGACCAACGCCAGCCGCACGATGCTCTACAACATCCACGATCTGCGCTGGGATCCCGAGCTGCTCGAGCTGCTCGACATCCCCGCCTGCATCCTCCCGGAGGTCAAGCCCTCCAGCTGCGTCTACGGCTACAGCTCCTTCGAGCTCTACGGCGGCGAGATCCCCATCGCCGGCGCGGCGGGCGACCAGCAGTGCGCCCTCTTCGGCCAGTGCTGCTTCAAGCCCGGCGAGATGAAAAACACCTACGGCACGGGCTGCTTCCTGCTGATGAACACCGGCGTCGAGCCGGTCATGAGCCGCAGCGGCCTCGTTACGACGATCGCCGTCGGCTTTGAAAACGAAGTGCAGTACGCCCTCGAGGGCAGCGTCTTCGTCGCCGGCGCGGCCGTGCAGTGGCTGCGCGACGAGCTGATGGTGCTCACCAGCGCCAAGGAGAGCCAGCAGTACGCCGAGTCCGTCGCCGACAGCGCGGGCGGCTACGTCGTGCCCGCCTTCACGGGTCTCGGCGCGCCCTACTGGTCGCAGCGCGCCCGCGGCGCGATCGTCGGGCTGACCCGTGGCTTCGGCCGCGCGCACCTCGTCCGCGCGACGCTTGAATCCCTCGCTTACCAGACGAACGATATCGTCACCGCCATGGAGCAGGATTCCGGCATCCCCATCAGGGGTCTTAAGGTCGACGGCGGCGCCTGCGCCAACAGCTTCCTCATGCAGTTCCAGAGCGACGTCACCGACTGCGAGGTCTACCGCCCCAAGTGCATCGAGACCACGGCGCTCGGCGCGGCCTATCTCGCGGGTCTGGCCGTCGGCTACTGGAAGAGCCTCGACGACATCCGTGACAACTGGGCGATCGACCGCGTGTTCACGCCCGCCATGGACGAGGCCAAGCGTCACGAGCTGCTGCACGGCTGGCACAAGGCCGTCCGCTGCGCCCTCACCTGGGCCGACGAGGACGAGGATCTCTGACTCCCCCCGGCTCTGCGAAGACCTCCTTCGCCCTCTGCCTCCCGCAGGAAAATAACACGACAAAGGAAAGAATCATGGACTACACCAAGCTGAAAAACTGCGAGCTCTTCCTCTTTGACATGGACGGGACGCTCTACCTCGGCGACGAGGTCTACGACGGCGCGCGCGAACTGATGTTTGATTTTCCGCGCATGGGGAAGAAATATATCTATCTGACGAACAACTCCTCCCGCGCGGGCGAGGACTATATCCACCGTCTGCGCCGCCTCGGCTTCCCCTGCGAGCGGGAAAACGTCTTCACCTCCGGCATGGCCACGGGCATGTACCTCAACCAGCACCATCCCGGGGCGAGCGTTTATCTCGCCGGGACAAAGGCCTTCCACCGCGAGCTTCTCAGCTACGGCATCCGGCTCGTCAACGACGAGCTGGGCCACACCGAGGTCGAGCTCGTCGACGTCGTCGTGCAGGGCTTCGACACCGAGCTGGTGTATGAAAAGCTCGACCGCGCCTGCCACTTCCTGCGCCGCGGCGCGGCCTTCATCGCGGCCAACCCCGACTGGGTCTGCCCGATGCCGGCCGACGAGGTCCTGCCCGACTGCGGCAGCATCTGCGCCCTGCTTACTGCCTCGAGCGGCAGGGAGCCCACCTTCATCGGCAAACCCAACCGCAACATGGTCGATGTGATCTCGGCCATGACGGGCATCCCCAATGAAAAGATCTGCTGCGTGGGCGACCGGCTCTACACCGACATCGCCGTCGCGCAGAACGCCGGTGCCGTCAGCGTGCTGGTCCTCTCGGGCGAGACCTCGCCGGAGATGGCCGCTGCCGCCGAGCGGCAGCCCGACTACACGCTGCCCAGCGTCAGGGAGCTGCACGAGCTTATCCGCTGATCCCGGAACGAATCGCAGCGCCCCGGCAGTCTCTCGCCGGGGCGCCGCCTCCCTTGTCGAAGAAAGAACTGCCATGAACATCACCGTTTTATTTCCCATCCTGACCGTCCTGCTGATCGTCTGCTTTTTCCTGTGTCTGCCCCCGGCGCGGGACCCCGCGCCGGTCAAAGGGAAGGCGAAGCAGACGAAGCCGGCGAAACAGACGAAACCGGACGCTCCGGACGGCCCCGCCCCGCGCGGGTACGGCGAGAGCGCCGCCGTGCTGCTCGTCACGCTGCTGTACGCGCTCGCGGCTTTCTCGCATCTCGGCGACCGCAGCGCGCCGCAGAGCAGCGTCGTCTTTTCCGACGGCGACAGCGTCGTGCTCGAGCTTGACGGCACGTACGACGTCTCCCGCGCGATGGTATACAGCGTGCTCGGCACCGGCAGCTTCAGTTTTTACCTCTCCGAGGACGGCAGGAACTGGACGGAGACCGCGGAGCTCGATCAGAACTATGTCGCGCTCCTTAAGTGGCACGAGGTCGAGCTTCCCGGCCGCGCGCGCTTTTTGAGCGTCACGGCCTTCGGCGAGCCCGAGCTCGGCGAGATCGCGCTCTTTTCCGCCGACGGAGCGCGGCTTCCCTGGCGCACGGCCGGCGCGCTGAGCGACGAGCAGTCGCTCGTGCCCGAGAAGTCCACCTTCATGAACTCCAGCTACTTTGACGAGATCTACCACGCCCGCACGGCGCTCGAGCATCTGCGCGGCGTATGGCCCTATGAGATCACGCATCCCCCGCTCGGCAAGCTGATCCTCGGTCTGGGGATCTCGCTCTTCGGCATGACGCCCTTCGGCTGGCGCTTTTCCGGCACGCTCTTCGGCGTGCTGATGCTTCCGCTCGTCTACGCCTTCGCGCGGCGTCTCTTCGGCCGCGGCAGCGTTCCGGTCTGCTGCACGCTGCTGCTCGCCGTCGATTTCATGCACTTCAATCAGACCCGCATCGCCACGATCGACACCTACGGGGTATTCTTCACGCTCGCGATGTACTTCTTTATGTACCGCTGGCTTTTCCCCGCGTCGCAGGCCGAGCCCGGCTCCCGCCCGGATGCGGAGGGGCGGCCGCTCGATCTTGCGCTCGCGGGACTCTGCTTCGGTCTCGGCGCGGCCAGCAAATGGACCTGTCTCTACGCCGGGGCCGGGCTCGGCCTGCTGTGGGCGCTGCACTGGATCGCCCGCTTCGCGCGTGAGGGGCGCGCGGTCCGGCGGCTGTTCGGGCGCAACGTCTGCTTTTGTCTCGTTTTCTTTGTCCTCGTCCCCGCCGCGATCTATTACGCCGCCTATTACCCCTACGGGATCGCCCGCGGCCTCGGCGGCGGGCCCGGGATGTACTTCACGCGTGATTACGCACGCATCGTCCTTGACAACCAGAGCTACATGTTCGGCTACCACAGCCACGTCAACGCCACGCATCCCTATTCCTCGCGCTGGTATCAATGGCTGCTGGACGTCCGCCCCATCCTCTATTATCTCGATTACAACGGCTCCGCGCGCTCCAGCTTCGGCGCCTTCGTGAACCCCGTGCTCTGCTGGGCCGGGCTACCCGCGCTGTTCGTGCTGGGCCGGTGCGCGCTTGCGAAGCGCGACCGCCAGGCGCTCTTCCTGCTTCTGGCCTATCTCGCGCAGCTCGTGCCCTGGATCTTCATCACCCGCGTCACCTTCGAGTATCATTATTTCCCCTGCTCGGTCTTCCTCGTGCTCGCGCTGGGCTACGTGTTTGCGCTGATGCGCGGCCGCGCCGAGCGTTGGCGCATCCCGGTCTGGGTCCTCACCGCGGCCGCCGCGGCGCTGTTTGTGTTCTTCTATCCCGCGCTCTGGGGCGCGGAGCTGGATACGCAGCGCGCCTCGCTGCTCTATCGCTGGTTCTCCACCTGGCCCTTCTGAGCATCCTCCGCACTTCGGCAGGCGAACGCCGGAAGCGGGGGACGCCGCGCAGGGCTTCCACTTTGCTCTTGCATTTCCCGCGAAAAAGAGATAGGATAAAATCACAATACAAGCTCGGGAGGTTTGCAGAATGAAATGTCCCCGCTGCGGCAGTGAAATGACGCTCGACAGCCATCGGAAATACAGCGCCTACATGTGTTACGAGTGCGGCTATATCGAGGGCCGTTCCAACGACGTCAAGCCCGGCGTCAAGAACTACGAGCGCATCAAGTCCCTGAATTACAACGAGCTCACCGCTTTCATCTCCACCGGCCTCGGCGTGGATCAGGACAAGGTCCACGAATGGCTCGGCAAAACAAGCTGAATAAACGCAAAAAACGCCGGAACGGTTTTCCCGTTCCGGCGTTTTGCCGTTTTCTTACTTTACGATCAGCCGCGTCATGCGCGCCAGCGTCAGGCGGTTGCGGATGGCCGAGGAGATGTCCAGGAATTCGTCCTTGACGGACGGATCGATCTCCAGCTCCTCGAGCGAGTGCTTCGCCCCGATCTTCGCATACAGATCGGTCAGCTCCGCGGCGGAGGGGATGGCGGCGATGATCTCGCGGATCTCCTGCCAGTGCGCCCTGATGTTCTCCGGCGGGAAGGTCTTGAGCACGTCGTTCTCGTTCTCCTTGAGGATGCCGTCTGCCAGCGGGCCGAACACGGCGCGCACCCAGCCCTCGTCGATCGGCTCGAAGGTCTTGACCTCGATCGTCTCCCGCTCGGCGAGCTTGTGATACGCCTCGGCGCACAGGATCGTGCCGACGCCGACGCATTCGCCGTGCAGACCGTGGGCCTTCTCGAAGCCGCGCGGCTTCATCTCGACGAGGTGCGCGACGAGATGCTCCGCGCCGGAGGCGGCGCGGCTGTTGGAGAGGATCTGCATCGTCAGGCCCGAGAGCATCTGCGTATAGGCCATGGCCTCGTAGTCCGGCTCCTTGCCCTCGGCGAGCTCGTGCGCGCAGCGCACCATGATGTCCAGCGCCTCCTGCGCCATATCGCAGACCTTCTGGCAGAAGTACTCGCCCGAGACGAGATGCGCGATCTTCCAGTCCGCGATCGAGACGTACTTGGCCATGATGTCCTGCACGCCGGCGATCGTGAGGAAGCGCGGCGCGCCGGCGACGATGTCCATATCGCAGATGACGGCGTCGGCGGCCTGCATGGGGATGGACTTTTTCTGTCCGTCGATGATGATCGAGCAGATATCGGCGGTAAAGCCGTCGGAAGACACGATCGTGGGGATCGCGACGAAGGGGATGCCGAGGCGCCAGGCGCTGTAGCGGCCGAAGTCCATCAGCGTGCCGCCGCCGACGACCACGACGTAATCGGGCTTCTGGACGAAGCGGGTCATGCAGTCCTCGATCAGGCCCTTCTCGCTGTGCAGGCCCTTGGCCTCGAGCACGATCTCCTGGTCGGCGGCGACGTGGGTCATCGTCGGCAGGTTGTAGGTGTTCGTATCGTAGATAACCGTGCGGAAGCCCGTCAGGCCGCAGTCGTCCATATACCTGTCGAAGTTTTTCAGCGCGCCGTACTCGCACACGACGAGCTTGGTGCGCAGCTCGTGGTCGCGTCCGCAGGCGCACTCTCCGAGATATTTCTTGCAGTCAAGGATCATGTTTTTTATCCTCCGTTAATGTTGAGATGCCGCATGTTTTGCCTGTCTCAAGCATACCTTTTTCGCCGCGAAGTGTCAAGCGGCACTTGGCAGGGAGGCGCTGCTGTGGTATGCTTTTGCCATCGAAAAAACGGAGGGGCCTCATGGACGCTTCAACGGAAAAAAAGGACCTGCGCCGTCTCGCGCTCGCGCGGCGGGACGCGCTGAGCGC
>JAEEGI010014438.1_pt1 | contig 16602 bp, 8 predicted proteins | sample 8958751 | NCBI WGS metagenome assembly JAEEGI01 (sample SAMN16246545, study PRJNA631951) | gut metagenome | biome: gut microbiome; feature: rumen; material: KS-attached | host: Bos | place: Iran: Karaj | collected 2018-10
AAAGAAGCGTCGAAGTTCTTGATGGCATAGTAAGCCTGCTTGGGCTTGTAGTTCTCGTCGAAAGGCAGCGGGTGGTTGTTGACACCAAGCCAAGAGTCGCGGTCGCCGAGGTTCCAGAAGGTCACACAGTCGATGACGTCCTTATGCTTGCGGAAAATCTTGAAGATGCGGCTGTACTGGTCGGTGAGCAGGGTATTCATATAGCCTGCCACGGGCTTGTTCTCACCACGCGAGAAACGCAGCTGACCACCCATCTCGGTGTTCATGCGGATGTCGAGCTCGGTGACGTGGATGTGCTTCACAAGGGTCTTGTACTTCGTGATGGCAGCATCGATGTCTTCCTCAGAAGGACCATAGACGTTATAGTGGCCCTGCATGCCGATACCGTCGATGGGCACACCGGCATCCTTCATCTTCTTCACCATGTCGTAGATACGGTCGCGCTTGCCGGGGTCGCACTCGTTGTAGTCGTTATAGAACAACAGGGCGTTGGGGTCAGCCTCACGGGCAAACTCAAAGGCCTTGGCAATGAACTCGTCGCCGCAGAGCTTGTAGTGACGGCTCTCACGATAGGGGTTGGGCTGCTGACCTGGACGACGTCCAAAACCACCAAAGCCGCCACCGTCGGAAATGGCCTCGTTCACCACGTCCCAGCAATAGACGACATCCTTATAACGGTTGACGACGGTGTGGATGTGGTCGCGCAGACGTTCGTAGAACACTTCCTTCTTCACTTCCTTGCCTTTCTTGTCGGTAAACATCCAGTCGGCAAACTGCGAATGCCAGCAAAGGCAGTGACCACGCAGCTTGATACCATTCTGACGGCAGAAGTTAGCGATTTTGTCGGCCTTCTCCCAGTTCCACTCACCCTCCTTAGGATGCAACTCACCGGGCTTCATATCGTTCTCAGCCGTGATGCTGCTGAACTCAGCCTTCACCAGATTAATCTGGTCATCGTTACTCACATTACGCTGGTTCAGGGCTACACCAATCAGGAAATAGTCCTTGTAAGCGTCTTTCAGTTTAACACTTGGATTTGGGTCTTGGGGAGCTCCCCACTGTGCCTGACAGCCAATGGCTAACAGCCAAAAGCCAATAGCAGATAATAATGTTCGTTTCATTGTGTTGATTTTAGGAAAATTATTAATAATGTATTTCTTAACTCTTAATTCTTAACTTCCACCTCCATACGTTTGAGGTCTTTGTCTGCCGAACTGGTACCTACAAGGAGTTCATAACGGCCGGGCTTCACACGCATAGTGTTCGTCTCGGGATCCCAGAACTCAAAACGCTGGCGGTCAAGTGTCAGCGTGGCGTTGACCGTCTGTCCGGCCTTCACATCGACACGTTGGAAAGCACGCAGCGACTTCAACGGACCGTCGGGGTCCTGTAGGTTGCGGACATAGAGCTGTACGATTTCCGTACCATTCTTCGTGCCCGTATTCTTGACGGGAACGGTGACGGTGACCAAATCGCCATTCACGGAATTGGAAGGTTCGCCAATTTCAAACGTCGTATAGCTCAGACCATAGCCGAAAGGATAAAGGGCATCGGTGAAGTAGCGATAGGTGCGGCCCTTCATCGAATAGTCTTCGTAGTCGGGCAACTGGCTACTGTTCTTATAGAACGTCACAGGCAGTTTTCCTGAGGGGTTCACGTCGCCAAACAGTACGTCGGCAACAGCCGTGCCACCTTCCTGACCGGGGTACCACGCCTGAACGATGGCCTCACAGGTCTCGGTCTCAGGTTGCAGGGCGATACACGACCCGGAACAGTTGACGAAGATGACCTGTTTGCCGGCAGCCTTCAGGGCTTTCAGGAAGTCGCGCTGTACCTTCGGCAATTCGATATGCGTGCGGTCGCCACCCTTGAAGCCGTCGATATCCACAGGCATCTCCTCGCCTTCCAAGCTGGGGGCAATGCCACCGACGAAGATGACCTTGTCGATACCCTTCAACTTGTCTATCGTCTGCTGATAGTCAATAGGATGTTCCTTGGCAATGTTGATAGCGAGATTGGCATTATAGGTAGGCACATGTGCAAAACGTACCTCTATATTGTAGCTCTTGCCTTTCTCGGCCTGAATAGCCACACGGTTGGGTGTCGTACGCCAGATATGATGGCTGAACTTCTGCTCGCCGTCGATAAAGAGTTCGAAATGGCCGCAACCATCTACGTTCACCACGTATTCGCCAGCCTCCTGAGGGGTGAAGACGGTCTCGTACTTAGCCGAGAAGTCTTCGAGTTGTACACTGGGGGCGAAGTTGTGCATGCCGAACGTCGTGACAGCCAGCGGTGTGGTGTAATACTGTGTCGTCACGGGTTTGCCTTCCATTGTGCGGTTGTTCCAGAACGTTCCCTTCATACCCTTCTTGCCGTCGGCGCTGCACTGCGACGCCATCAGACACTCCATCACCTTGTCGTACGTCAGGTCACAGCCGGCAGCATAGAACAGTTTCTTCTGCTTGCCTTTGATGCCGTCAAGAATCGTAATGGTGTGGTTGGGCTGACCGTTATAGTTTCCCCACATCATCGGGGTGTTGTCGGCATTCGGACCAATCACGGCAATTTTTTCCTTACCCTTCTGCAAAGGCAGGATATTATTCTTGTTCTGTAGCAAGACGATGGTTTGGCGCGCCATATCCAACGACAGGTTCGCCGACTGCTTGGTAGACATGGCGGAATACGGAATCTTCGACCACTCCACCAGCGACGCATCATCCATTTCGCCCAAGTCAAAACGGCCTTCGAGCAGTCGGATGACGTGCTTGTCGACTTCGGCCTCAGTAATAAAGCCACGCTTTACAGCCTCAGGAATGCTCTTGTAGGCATAGCCGTAGCCACACTCTACATCCGTACCGGCCAATGTAGCCTTGGCAGACGCATGGACGGGTGACGACGACGACTTATGAGACGTATAGAAGTCGCTGACGGCACCACAGTCGCTGACCACCAGATACTTGAAGCCCCACTCATCGCGCAGAATGGTCTGCAACAGGCGATTCGAGCCGCAGCAGGGGTCGTCATCCAAACGCTGATAGGCACACATAACCTCACGGACCTTCGCATCCTGAACCAGCGTCTTGAAGGCTGGCATATAGGTTTCCCACATGTCTCGTGGCGACACATTGGTGAGATTGGCAGAGTGGCGGGGATATTCCGGGCCGCTATGCACGGCATAGTGCTTGGCACAAGCCCATAGTTTGCGATACTTCGCATCCTCGGGACCCTGCAAGCCCTTCACCACCTGAACGCCCATCACACTTGTCAGATAGGGGTCCTCACCATAGGTCTCCTGTCCCCTGCCCCATCGTGGGTCGCGGAAGATGTTGACATTCGGCGTCCACACCGACAGGCTATGGAACTTCTCGTCCTCGCCAGAACCGCGCAGCATACGTTCATTGTATTGTGCACGAAACTCCGTCGAGGCGACATCGAAGCACTTAAACAGCAAGTCGGGATTGAACGAAGCCGCCATAGCCACCGGCTCCGGGAATACCGTCACGTTACCCTGGTTGGCAGCACCATGCAGTGCCTCGCTCCACCAGAAGAACTTCTTGATACCTAAACGTGGAATAGCCGGACTCTCGTCCAGCATCAACATCGCCTTCTCCTCCAGTGTCAGCCGGGAACACAAATCCTTGGCACGTTCCAGTGCCGACAGGTTCGGATTTTGGTAGGGATAGTTCTGCGCTGTTGTCGTTTGAGTTGCTACAGACAGCGTCAAAAGACAGGCAGCGATAGTTGTCTTCAATTTCATGTAGTTATCCGTTTTTTATTTGTCAGTTATGATTTGGTTGCAAAGATACGAAATAATCCGCACGTAGAAGAGCGTGTATGTATCAAATACTTTCGTAGATGTAACACCGAGAGAAAACGGAGGCATAGCAATACGTTTTCCCTCATAAAGCGCAAAAGAAAAGGATGAACTACCCGATCATTGATATTCTATTTCATGACTGTTTCTACCCGCTTGTCACTTCCTATATGCTGTCCCATGGTTCTTGCATCCGTCTCAATGTGACGAGCTGAGAAGTCGGGAGTATTAAAAGAATCAAGCAATCGTCGGTCATACTGCTTGGGGTTACGTTGCGGCAAAAGGAATGGCTTGGTGGCCTTTCCATTATCGTCTATAGATGAGAAATAGATACGAGTATATAGACCGTCATCACGTCGACTGGTGAATAGGAACCAGCGACTGTTACCTGTCCAGTTGTGGAAACTTTCTGCCTCCTTACTGTTCGCCTTTGTAATCGGTTGCGTTTCGCCTGTCTGCAAATCGAGTAGCCAAAGGTCGGCCTCGGGATGCCAGATAGAGAAATAGCCATAGTCTGCCAAGGTGTACATGATGTATCGTCCGTCGTATGAGGGACGGGGCCATGTCACGCTCTTACCCGTCTGGGCTGCCCTGACGAGGGTATCAACCTGTTGTCCCAGTTTTCCTGTTGTCTCATCGAAAGCCACTCTGCACAGGTCGTAACGCTCCTTATCGTAGTCGGTAGGATAGAGCTGGCGCTGGGCAGTGATGTAGTAGAGCCATTTGCCGTCGGGCGAGAATACCGGACAGTTTTCAGCCCATAGTAGTTTCATAGTCAGCGTGTCCTTGAGGATGGTGTGCGTCTCAGTGTCATAGACAAACACGTCTGATTTAGAGTCATAGACCTCAATACGTTTCTTGTTTGCGAAATGGAACATCTGACTGGTGGCATTGGTTGAGAAGGCACAGTAGCGTCCTTTGGGATGCCAGTAGGGATATACCATCGACCCCCCCAGAAACTCATTCCTGGCCTGGAGCAGTTCGTCCTTCCCATTACGGTGGATAATCGTGGCACCGTTGGCTCCTCTCGCATGGAACACATATTGGTCAGGGTTGGTCTTGTTAGGTGTGTGGCAGTTAATACACATACCGTTTATCTGTGTATTCACCAGCATGGCTTTCTCTTCAAAAGTGGAGAGACAACGCTGGTAAAGTCCCATCTTGCTGTAGATTTGATAACTAGGGGGAATGCGGCGGTAAGTGATTCCCCATTCGTCTAAAGGATAATTGCTGACGAAAATAGTGAAATCGCGATAGGCAGTCCATTGCCCACCTTTCTCAGCATAAACAGATACGGTGAGCTGTCCGCCCTTGTTTTGTTCCAACAGTTCGTGCCAGCCGTCTATATCGAAGTCTGCGAAAGCCCCATTGGTATGGAGTTCACCACCCTTGGCTCCTTTCACAGTGACGTCTATAGTGGTCACCTCGTCGTCTGCCATGGAAAAGTTCAGGGGAGCGATATCCGTTGGTATGGTGACCTCCGTGTAGTCGGGATAGATATCAGGCAGTTGGTCTGTCCTCACGGCATTCTGTGGTCGTGATTGGCATCCTGTCAGTAGTAGGAGCAGTAGCGATAATATGTTCAGTACCTGTATCCTCATATCTTCATTATATAAAAAACATATCTTCCGCTTTGGCGTAAGCCTCCTGCGCTTGTTTGAAGAACGGATTCTTCTTGACGAGTTGGGGATGTTCTGCTAAGTGACGCATCTCATGGGCCCATTCCCGATAGAAAGTCGTCTCTTCCAGGATAGAGAGATATTTCAGTGCCGTATTATAGTTACCGGTGATCATATTGGTCTGCACCAGTCGTTGCAGTGCTCTTCCGCTTTTGTTGAAGTTGGGTGCAAACTCCATCGCCTCGAAAGCGGCTCGCTGTGAGATGGTGAACAGATTCATCTGCATGGCCATATCGCTCACCATGTAGGCAGCCGTCAGACTTTCGAAGTAAACGGTTAAATGCAGTCCGTTAGAACTGAAGATGGACGGGGTGGCACTTTGCAGTTCCTGAGGCACCATCATACTTGAAAAGAATTCCTGACGACCTATCCGTCCAGCCTTGAAGTTGGCCAACCTGACAGCGCCCGCAACGGTTGCAGAGTTCGAATACTGGAACTTGCTGATGATGTCAGTCCATTGGTTCATCCGCACCAACATGTCGCACTCCATTTCTTCGTAGGTCCCTATGTTACGTTCCCTCCCCCAATAATAGTCAATCCCCTGAACAATCTTCTGGAGCGGATAGGGGGCTAACCACGAACTGCCTATCAGACAGCCGGCAAACAGGATGGCAGTCAATAGTATCCAACGGACAGCACAGAGTGTCATCAGAATAGCAGCTGGCCCCGTCAGCCAATAAACAATAGGCATCAGCACGCAAGTACAAATCATACGAAGTTTCTTCGGCAGATACGTGATGCCTAACATCACTGCCATGACCAGAATGATGGCTATGGTCGGTGTCAGCGGCACTTCCGGTATCATGGCAACTCGCCAGAGGATGACAGGCGGAATCAGTGACAGTGCAAAGCGGACGATCTTCTTCCATGTGGGGAATGCCTGTTTGAGCAGTTGGTTTGTCAGCCATTGCTCTGTCAGGAACAGCAGGGCATAGATGATAGCACCGTTAAGCGGGTTACGGAAGAACTGCACCAACCCCTCTCCGATGTATTGTGCCAGTCCACCAGGCACGGCAATGCGCTCCATGAAATAACTGCCGTTCCAAAGAAACAACAGGAGTGATTCCCTTATGATGATCACATACGGGAAGGCAAAATACCAAAAGCAGAAGACGCTTATTGTAATAAGTAGTATTATCGCCTGTTGCCAATAATGATAGCAGTTATTTGCAGTCATATGATTGTTTTCCGAATGCAAAGATAAAAAGGAAAAAGGTAATTTCCAAATCTTTCTTATAAATAAAAGAACGACACTGCAATTGCTGCAGTGCCATTCTTTAGAAATTTGAACTTATTATTTTCCTTTGTAAGCATCGTTCTGGTCAAGGAGCGTATTCTTCATAAGCTCAGCAGCTGGGATAGGCATATCCATCTTAAGGATGTCGAAATCGAAACTACGTTTTGACCAAGGATAGTTGGCATAGTCATCGCCGCCGTCGTCCTTCGGATAGTTGTAGTTGATATGATCCTCGATATAACCAGACTTAATCATATCCGGGCAGAGACACCACTCAGAGTTGAACTCCTTACGGCGCTCCTCGTTAACGGCAACCTTCCAAGCCTCTGAAGTGTGAACATAACCAACACGGTTAGGAGTAGAAGCAAGTTTTGTGTAATACTCCTTAGCTGAAGGAACTTCCACTTTAGTTTTCAGAACGCCAATAGGATACTCTGTCATATCTGCAGGCTTCAACTCAGGATGTGGATGCGCACCATCACCCTGCCAAGGATATGCAGAATATACATTATTGAAATGAGCAAAGTACTTGCTGTAGTCCTGACCAATTGTCTGGTTACCCCACGCACGGTTACGAATCATGTCAAGCATTTCCCAGCCTTTCTCCGCTTCACCTGTGCGGAAGCAGCACTCGGCATAGTCAATCAGCACGTTTGCATAACGCTTGCCGTAGATGATGGTCGGCGACCACATCTGTGTACCCCAAGAGTTACCGTCAGCGTATGCGTTACGCCAGAACTTGGTAGTCCAGATAGCGGGAGCGAACTCACCATTGGTGAAGTGGAATTGTTCGGTCTTAGTTCCCTGAACTTTTCCTTCTTTATCCTTGTATGGGTGTACAACTGATCCATACTGGGCGCTCGCAGCATCATCGAATTTCATTCCGAGGGAATCCTTCAGGTAAGGATGATAACCCCAAACCTTCTTGGACTTCTCAATACCATACTTCGCCAAATCCTCTTCGGGAATCTTACCAGTTACGCAAGAAGCATCACGACGGGTGTCACCAGGCTCGTAACATGAATACCATTCCCAAGAGAGATACTGGGAACCCCAGCCACCGTTCTCAGGACAAGCAGTGAACCACTTGAACATGTTAGGATTACAGAAGGTAATGGTACGGTCAGCACCCCAACTACTCCACTGGTTACCTTCATCCGAACACATAGCCCAGATACATTCCTTGTTCCAGAATCCGGCGGGGTCCCAGTTAGTAGCGAAGTTAGTAGACAACTCATAGGTTTGGCTGTCAATAATGTCCTTCAATTCTTGCTTTGCCTTGGCATAGCACTGGGCAGCCTGATCTGGGCAACGGAAAGCCTTCCACATATAGGCGTCAGCCAGATAGGCCTTGGCCATACCCTTGGTGCAGCGGCCATATTCATTATTGTAAGGTTTCCAATCAAGTTGGTCTGCTGCAGCCTGGAAGTCTTCAATGATGAAGTTCCACATCTCCTCGTAAGTTTTAGCGGCAGCCTTGTTTGGCGTGTTGTTGAAGTCCTCACCAGTGTTCAACATAGGTACACGTCCGAAGGTCGTTGCCAGCCAAGTGTAGAAATATCCACGAAGCGCACGAGCCTCGCCTCCACAAAGTTTCTTAGCACTCTCGGTGATGCCTTCTGCTTTTTCCACACCTTCCAAGTAAATGTTGGCACGACAGATGGCCGAATAGGCATGAGCCCAGCCTTCACCAAGTTCACCTACGTTGGCATCCCAAGTCTGATCAAGGAAACGCACGTCCCAACCAGTACACTGGGTATCCATCGTCGGGTGACTACCGGTAAACAAATTGGGTTTGTAACCCCAGCTATTGTCCTGCTTACTTACATTATTGTATACATAAATACCATTCAGACTGACACGGGCTGCATGATCACTCTCAAACTGATACTGAAGGTCTGCAACGTCATACCGTGTTACATCCAAGAATTTTTCGTTGTCACAGGAAGAAAAGCCTGCTAAGACCAATGCTCCTGCAATCAAACTATATATTGATTTTCTTTTCATAATAAAGTCGTTTATATTAATTGCTTCTTTATTCTTTATTATAATTAATGATTAGAAGGTGACATTAAGACCAAATTGGAATGTGCGTGGATTTGCATAACGACCAGTATCCAAGCCTGCGTAGATTACGCTGCCCTGACCGACCTCAGGATCACCATACTTGTTATATGGAGAAATGGTGCAGAGGTTCTGGATGGCAAAATATACACGGGCATTCTGAATCATCAGCTTCTTGACGATTTCGCGTGGCAGGGTGTAACCGACCTGAATGTTAGAAATCTTCAGGAAGTTACCGTTCTCAACCCAAGCATCGCTGACACGACTATTCTTGTTATTGTCAAGGCGGGTCAGACGAGCCAATGTTCCATTTGGATTGCTCTCGCTCCACATATTATTGTAGCTATCCTGCAAGAGGGCTGGTGTCCAAGAGTCATCCGACGGGTTCATAATGCTGAGACGCATCTTAGAGTATGAAAGGATATCCATACCGAACACACCGTATGTATAGACGCTGAAGTCCCAGTTCTTGTAAGTAGCGCTTACGTTCAGACCATAGTTGAATGAAGGCAGACCATTGCCAAGGATAACGCGGTCTGCGTCATTGAGCGTTCCGTTACCATCGGTATCAACGAAGAGGTAGTCACCCATTTCGGCTTTATCCTGTCCCTGGGCCTTTGCCTTAGCCAGCATTTCGTCGTTGGTGATGACACCGGCAACTTTATAACCATAGTAAGAGCCTACGGCCTCGCCCTCGCGGCAGATAGAGTGATTGTCCCAAAGGAAACCGGTACCACTGATTGCACCAATGTTTGAACCGTCGATGTCGTCAGCAGAATAGGTGCTGTTACTACCACTACAGGTAGAAGTGTAGTCAACACCCATCTTCTTGATTTCGTTCTTCAGCGTAGAACCGTTGAAGGCTACGTTGATAGTCCAGTCCTTGCTGAGGCGCTTGTTGTAGTTGATAGAGAACTCCACACCGTAGTTGTTAATCTGACCAAAGTTGGTGTAGATAGAAGAATAACCTGCAGAAGGACGAATCTGACGCTCCAGCAGCAGATCCTTGGTCTTGCGTACGAAGTAATCAAAAGTAACATTGAGGTCACCGTTCAGCAGACCGAAATCCAAACCGAAGTTTAACTGCTCGTTGGTTTCCCACTTCAGATCGTTATCAACCAGAGGAGCATAAGCACCGATATAACGATTGAAACTACCTGTGCTACCACCACCTGCTCCTTCCTTATAGAACTGGTAAGTAGTTTCAGATGTAGCAAGAGCATAGTCTGCACGACCTGCAATATTACCGGCATTACCTGTCTGCCCCCAACCAAGACGGAGTTTCAGATTGTTAACCCATTTAACGTTCTTCATGAACGGCTCTTCAGAGATACGCCATGCACCGGCAACTGATGGGAAGGTAGCCCAACGGTTCTTTGAACCAAAGTTAGATGAACCGTCACGACGAACGGTTGTTGTCAGGATATAACGGTCGAAAAGATTGTAGACTAAACGTCCATAGTAAGAAATGGTCTTTACCTCAGCATTGAAGCCGCCGTTACCATTAATAGATTCTTTATCTTCGGTCAGAGAAATCTGACGGTTGGTTGCGAATGGGAAGGAGTGTGCACTGGCACTTACCCAAGACCCCTCGGACTTGCTGACAGAGTTACCCAACATCAAAGTCAGGTTGTGGAAATCAGTATTCCAATTGTAGGTCAGGTAAGTCTCAATGCTCTTGGAAAGACCCTTGCTTTGGTTAAGTCCAAAGGAATAGTAATCCTGATCACGGCCCTGATATGTAACCTGTGTCATCTTACCACCAATCATGTTGTAACGCTTGTACATACCCGAGAACTCATCGTTGTCAGAGTTGGTCTGAGTCCAAGAAGCGATAGAGTGAATGTTCAACTTGTGATCTTTCAGATTGAGCAGTGTAATATCGATGTAGGGGTTGATAGAGACACGTGAGTTACGAGTCTCACGACCGATTTCCATCTGCGTAGCATATGGGTTCTGTGCACCTGCAGACATACCTTCCCAACCGTCAGGCGTAGGAGCCTTACTTGCACCATAGGTGCCGTCGGGGTTCACCACATTCACATGTACATGCTCACCTGTAGCATCGTTGATGTAGTCGAGTGTTGGAGTCATCTGTGCGATATCACGCTGTGAAGAAAGGTTACCGTTATTACCAAGTCCGATGTTGTTACCCTTGATAGTGGTGTACATGTAGTTAATGTCACCACCGAACTCGATGTAGTCGTTCACCTTTGATTTTACGCCTGCACGTGCGGTCAAACGGTCATAATTGGTATTGACAATGATACCCTTATTGTTGAGGTATCCGATTGAGAAGTTGTACTGTGTCTTGTCAGTACCACCACTGGCGGAGATACCATATTGCTGCTTAAAGCCCGTACGATACATCTGATCCTGCCAATCAATAAGATTACGTTTACCGTCGTATTCTTCTGCCCAAATCTGGTTGCTCAGGGTCTGTTTGTCATTTGCTTTTGACTCGCGAATAGAACGGGCATAGTCGTCACCCGTAAGCGTGTTGAGTTTGTAAGGAAGTGTCTGAATACCGAAGTCAGCGGTAATGTTGATGTTCATCTTGCCCTTCTGACCGTGCTTGGTGGTAATCATGATGACACCGTTAGCACCAGCCGAACCGTAGATGGCGGTTGCAGAGGCATCCTTCAGAATTTCGATGCTCTCGATATCAGAAGGATTCACGAAGTCAGCATTTGATCCCACCTGTACACCATCTACAACATAAAGTGGGTTGGCATCACCATTGATGGTGCCGATACCACGGATGCGGATGGCTGATTTTGAACCAGGAGCACCGTCCTGATTGGTGACCATCACACCGGCCGCAGCACCCTGTAGTGCTTGGGCTACGTTAGTCGGAATTTTACGCTCCATCTGCTCCTTGTTGATAGTTGCAACAGAACCAGAGATGTCGCTCTTCTTCATCGTACCATAACCGATGACCACCACATCATTCAGAAGTTGTGTGTCTTCCTTCAGGGTTACGCTGATGTTGCTCTTACCACCAACCTTTACATTCTGGGGCAGATAGCCAACATACGAAATGTTTAAGGTTGCATCCGAGGATGCTTTGATGCTGAAATAACCGTTGAAGTCGGTCACTGTGGCATCGTTGGATCCCTGTACTTTGACTGTTGCACCGATAATCGGTTCACCAGCCTCGTCACTGACTGTTCCCTTGACTGTCTGAGCATTCATCCCTAGCGGAATCATGCAAAGAAGGAACAGCACTGCCAATGTTTTTTGTAACATTTTAAAGTTCCACATAAAAATTGATTTAGTTAATTAAATAATAAAGTTGAATTAAGTTATAATAAGCTGATTTCTTACACTTTTAAGATTTCCGCTGCAAAATTAGTTTTTTTTAGGTTAAAGCAGTTTATTTGATGTTACAAAAACTTTATAAAATGTACTAAAGGCCATTATCGAAGGGTATTAGACACACGAAACCCCTGATTTTCTCTATCAGGGGTTTTCGTTTAATAATTATTTAGATTTGTTTCTTACAGTTTCACTGACTGTATTTTTCCTGTATATTCAACCGTTTGTTGCTTTCCGTCGGGTGTCACAACGGTAAAACGACGTTGCTGTAACATGTCTTTATACTGTCCCTGACGATCGCCAATCGTCAAAGTTTGTGTGCGGTCGTTCCATTTGATACTGATAGTGGTGTAGGCACCCTTTTCATAGTTGTAGCCGTCACCTTCATCCTCGTAGAGCACAAATTCACCATCGGCACCGGGATATACACGCAGCTCCAGATTGTCCCACGACTTCTCACCGACATATTGCATCTCTGGCCCCATGGGTACGATACTACCCGCACGGACGAACATCGGTACACGATTCAGCTGGGTCTCCAATGTCACGCTCTGTCCACCCTTATACTGCTTACCCGTCCAGAAGTCGTACCACGTGGCACCCTTCGGCAAATACTTGCTTGCAGTCTTCGTGGCTGTCCAATCAATTTTCAATTCTCCATTCTCAATTTTCAATTCTTTTCGGTCCCAACCGGTCATAGCGTCTTCCTTGATGATAGCCTCCTCGGTATATTGCGGATTGACGATAGGCGCAGCCAGGATGCTACGGCCAAACATAAACTCATCGGCGATGTTCCACACCTTACGATCGGATGCGAAGTCGCTGAACAGCGGACGCATATAGCTGTCGTTATTGCTCGTCACCTGCCAAGCCGTACTATATAAATAAGGTATAAGGCGATAGCGCAGACGAATCATCTGCTCGATAGCGTCATAGACGGGTTCGCCCTTCTTGCCAAACTGCCATATCTCGCGAGGAGCGTCAGCACCGTGACTGCGGAAGACGGGACAGAACAGACCATATTGCATCCAGCGCACGTATAGTTCCTGGAACTGCGGGTTACGGGGGGCTGAACCTTTGCCCTTCGTGTTATAACGACCGCAGAAGAAACCACCAATATCGGTATTGAAGTTAGGATTACCCGTCAGCGTGAAGTTCAGACCGGCAGGCACCTGCTTGCGCAGCATATCCCAAGACGAAGCCACGTCACCGCTCCACATATTCGAGCCGTAGTGCTGCTGTCCGGCATAGCTGCTTCGTGTCATGATAAATACGCGCTTGTCGTTCCTCCCTCCTCCTTCCTCATTCCTCGTAGCACGCTGCGACTGATAGATGCCGCGAACGGTCTCCAACGGGAACGCATTGCGCTGCGAACGCCACGTACCACCATACACCTTGTGCGCATAGTCGCTCTCACGAGGATTAAAGAAGTCGGGGTCGGTAGAGTCCATCCACCAAGCATCCGTACCATAGTCGTATAGCGTCTTCAGATACTTCCAGTAGATGGCACGGGCCTCTGGGTGGAAGGCATCATACACCTTTACACCCGACGGATACTTCATAATGGGCGGCCAGACGTGCGAGATACCACTCTGGGGCCACGTCTCGAAAGGCATCAGCAAGCCCTTTGCGTCGAGTTCGCGAAACTGCTGGGTCATCGGGCCGAAGCTGGCCCAGATACTAATCATGAAGTGGGCGTGCTTCTTGTGCACGTTCTCTATCATCTGCTTACCGTTGGCAAAGTCCTCCGACAGGAAGTCCATCGCGTTCCACAGGTAGTTAGAGCCCCAATACTGCCAATCCTGGATAATACCGTCGAGGGGTACGTTCAACGCACGATACTGGTCGACGATACCCTCTGTCTCCTGAGCCGTCTTATAGCGTTCCTTCGACTGCCAGTAGCCATAGGTCCACAACGGGAACATGGGTACATCACCCGTTAGTTGGCGCATCAGAGCAATCACACCGTCAGCCGAACCACCATACATAAAGTAATAGTCAATACCCTGACCTGCCTCAGAGGTAAACGTCATTCCTTGGGCATTGTCCTCAAACAGCGTGGGCGAATAGTTCTCCCAATAGAGTCCCCAGCCCTTGATAGACTGCAGCACATTCTGGAAGTCCTCCAAGTTCGACTGCTCCATGCGTTTCTTCAGGCCGCGACGGTTCAGTTTCCCGTCCTGTACGGTACCCAAGCCATAGATGGCCTCGTCTTTGTCGAGCATAAAGGTTTGGCTGACCTCAAACTCGTCCAGATTCTTCCGAATGAGGCTCCAGCCTTCTTCCTTCAGCAGCACCTTGCCCTTACTCGTCATAAACGTCAGGCTTTGGCTCTCCGAATCCAGCTTCACGGTCAGCTCACTGCTCTTCCAAGTGTTGCCTTTCTGCGTTACCGCCACCTGTTGTGGCTGTAACGTCACCACCAACGTCTTGGTGGGCTGTCCCTTCACAACATGTACAATACTCGGAGTCACGAACTCCACCTTCACATCTGCTGCTCTACCCGTCATACAGAACGTCAGAGCGGCAGCGAATAACTTAATAAATAGTTTTTGCGTCATTGAAAATAACAAATTAAAATCGAATTTCGCGAATTACTGCTTCCCTAACAAAAAGCGGTCGAGGAACGACTCGACGATGGGGAACTGGCTCTCGGGCAGTTGGCAATGGCCGTGACCACCGACAATGTCCCAAGCCATACGGTCAGGGATGCCGAAGAACTGCCAGACACGATGGGCAGCCTGTGCAGAGGGCTCCATAGAGGCGTCGGCCAACCACTCAAACTCGGGATTGCCCAACAGCAGGAGGGCACGCGGACATACCATTGCACAAAGTTCGTGCTGGTCGTAGGGCAGACGATAGACGGAGTCGCCTCGGAAGTCTTCCTTCTGACTCTCCAAGAACCAGTGATAGTCGGTCTTGTCGATATCCTCCAGATTCTTGCCCGCCAGCGTCAGCTCGTGCGACTTACGCCAGGCGGCAGCACCACCGCCACCAGGCTCCTGGGCAATGACCAGGGCGATACGCTCGTCGAAGGCGCCAGCATAAAGAGCCATCTTACCGGCATACGAACAACCCGTGATACCGATACGGCGCGTATCAATCTTAGTCACCTCAGGCCCTAACTGCTGCAAGCCGTCGATGAGTCGGCTGACGCCCCATGCCCACTCGCTATAGGCACCATTCTTGACGAGATAGGGATAGAGGCGGTCGAAGGCATGTTCACCGCGATCGTGATGCTTGCCCCACTGCTTATAGTCGTTGACCTGTGCCGAACGGAAAGTCATTGTGGCAATAGGGCGGTTGTCGAACAGCTGACGAGGCAGTGATATCATGTCCGTACCCATCATCAGGGCAAAGGGAGCAGTGCCCGTCTTGGGATAGCGGATGACAGAGCGCAGAGTCAGCGTCTGGCCGTTGACGGTAACGTCAACAACCAGAGCGGTATCACCTTCCATGCGTGCCTTCACCTGTTCGGGTGTGACGATAGGTTTTTCGCCAATACCGTAGTGCTGAATCATGTGACCGATGTTGTTACGACGCTTCACCCAGTCGGCAAAGGTGCTGACACCCTCTAAAGCGTCTGGCAACTCACGGATGACGGGCAATTGATCGGGCGCAGGCATCACGGGCTTTTCCAAATGGAAGCCCGTGTTCTCGACACCGAACACCAAAGGCACTTGCGCCCAACAGCCAACAGCTAACAGCCAACAGCTAACAGCCAAATAAAATTTCTTAACCACGAATCTCATGAATTACTTCAGTTTCTGGAACTTCTTGTTAGCCTCTAAGGTCCACTTCTCACGCTTAAGGAGTTCGGGCTTCTTGCCAACGAACATCTTGGCAGCCTGCTTGTCACCCTTCAGCTGCCACTTCAACCAAGCCAGTGCGGGAATGGTGAACTCACCGCCATGAGGCTGACGATAGGTACCGCCGTGACCTACGGGATAGTTGATGGCAACACAAGGCACGTGTTCGATGAGGCGGAAGTCATCCATACCATTCTCGTAGGCAATATCCTCCTTGCCACCCAACATATACATGATAGGCGTATGCAACTCCTTCAACTTCGACTTCTCGGGCATCGGCATCCCACCAACAGCCTGGGCAGCATTCGACTTCTTGAAGAGTCCGCTGTTGCAAATCATGATGGTCGTGATGCGCTTATCGGCACAGTTGTGCAGCGTCTGCAAACCACCGCACGACATACCAGCCACACAGATGTGCTTGGTGTCAATCTTCTGATAGTAAGGTGAATTGGGGTCGCTGTTCTGGGCAATAATCCAGTCGATACTCTCTATCTGCTGCTCGGCACGCGACATCGGACCCTTATACCACTCGTCGGTCATGGGGATGTTTCCTGTTGCCAGCACGATGAAGCCGTTAGAGGCAATCTCGTTGAGGAAGTTCATGTGCTCGAAGGGAGAGTTGGCACAAGCACCATTGCCCCATACCAGTACGGGCAACGGATTCTTGGCACTGAACGG
>JAEEGI010014443.1_pt1 | contig 16598 bp, 12 predicted proteins | sample 8958751 | NCBI WGS metagenome assembly JAEEGI01 (sample SAMN16246545, study PRJNA631951) | gut metagenome | biome: gut microbiome; feature: rumen; material: KS-attached | host: Bos | place: Iran: Karaj | collected 2018-10
TATAATATTAAAAAATTAAAAGAAACAAAAATGCAATTATGTCATGCTGAAATTGAAAGAGATAAACAATTAAATATATTTGGTAATTCTCTTGAAGTTTTAGGTTATAATGAATTTTATAATAATACTCATACTATTCAAATTCAATTTTTAAATTTTGATTTAGTTACTCAAAAACAAAGATAATTTTAAAAAATTTGACCTTCATAATACTTTTTTTTGTAAATTTCATATTAATAATAGTTTATCTGTTAATAATAGTAAAATAAAAATATTAATTCAAAAGTAGAAAAGAAAAATAAAGAAAATTAAAAATTTTCTAGGAAAAAAATAATATTATGTCACTTAATGTTTGAATTCCTTTAAATATTTTATATAATAAAATTATTTTTGCCATTATGATCATTTAAATAAAATTTAGAAGATAAATTTAAAAAATCAAAAAGAATTTAATCAAAAAAATAAATTTACAATTATTTGATTGAAATTAAAAAAAAAAATGAAAAAAAATAAAAAAAAACAATTATATAATATTAATATCAAAAAATAATATTATTGTATCAAAAATAATATATTTATAATAATGTTTCCATTATTTTTTATTTAATAATTTTTTTATTTTTATTATAATTTGGAGTTTTACTTATATTTTTTTCTTTTTTAATAGAATTTGTAATTTTACTAATTTCTTCATCTTCAATTAATCCATTACAATTTTCTTTAATTAAATTTTGAAGTTCTGTACATTGATTTAATAAATTTTTATTTTCTTTTTCTTTATTTTTTTTCTTTTCTTTTAAATCATCATATACTTTAATTAAAGAATTAATTTTCTTTTGTAAAGTTTTCTTATAATTTTTATATTCATTAATTTGAGTTTCTAAAGTTTTAATATTTGAAGATTTATCATTACTTAATTTTTCTAAATAATTTAATTGCTCATCTAAATCATTAATTTCATTATTTTGATTTTTAATAATATTTAAATCATTAATATTATTTGAAATTCTATATTTTTCTAAATCTTCAATTTTTTTAATTAAAATATCATATTTATCTTTATTTTCATCACCATATAAATTTTTAATTTGTTCTTTTTGTTCATTAGACAATAAATTATAAATAGAATTAGCAATATATTTGGTAGATTTAATTTCTAATAATTTTTTTTTTTCTTGTTTTTTTAAATTATAATAATCAAAACTTTTAGCATAATCTTCACTTGTTTCTTCTTTTTGTTTTAATTTGTCTTTTATTTTTTGACTAATATTTCTACTATTATTATAATATTTATTTTCAAGTAATTTTATTTCTTTTTTTCCTTCTCTATTTTCTCTTTGAGATAATTGTAATTTATTTTCTAATTCTTGTATAGCTAAATTCAAATCTTCTTTTTCTTTTTCCCAATAATCATAATCTTTATTAAATATTTTTAACGTTTTAATTTCATTTTTTAAAATATTATTTTCTTTTTCTTTTAATATTAATCTATCTGATAATTCTCTCTTATTATCATAATCAGTATAATTATCTAGTATATTTTGCATATTTTTATTTTCTTTTGATAATAAATTTACTATTGATTGAACATTTTTTATATCTTTTTCTTTTACTTTTAAAGCTATTTTTATTGGTTCTTCTTTTTCTTTTTTTATAAAATTTTCATTATCATTTAATTTTTCTACTTTAGAAGTTAATTTTTTTAAATTTTTTTCCATAATTAAATTAATATTTGATATTGATTTAATTAATTCTTCTTTTTCACTTATTTCATTGTTAACTTTATTAATTTCTAATTCATGATTTTTTTTATCATTTTCTAATTTAATTTTTAAATCATTAATAGCATTAATATAATCATTTTCATTTTCAAATACAAATTGATTATTATTATTATTTATATTAAGTAAAGATTTTCTTTTTGTAATTAAAGTATCTTCTCTTTTTTTTTTTTGTCTTATTATTTCAAAATCTTGAACTAATTGAATTTGATGTTTAATATCTTTTTTTTCTTCTCTTTTTAATTCTTCTTTTTTTGGCATTTCCATATCTAAAGAATTAGAATAATCACTTTGAGATTCTCCTCCAAAATAATGATCATGTAAATAAAAATCTTCATCTTCATTTCTTTTTTTATTCATCTTTTTATATTTTTAATATTATAAGTTATGTTTTTAATATTTTTTTTATTTTATTTTTTTATAAAATTTTTAAAAATTTTATAATCATTTTATTTATATATATTTAATTAAAAAAAACTCCATTAAGTCCTCTATATTGTTTTAAGGTTTTATCTTTTAATTTTTTTTTTACAAATTTTGGAGTTATATCATTTCCTATTTTATAAATTTCAAAATTAATATTTTTTAATCTATTCTTTAATTCTTTTACGTTTTTATTTAATAAATCATCATTATCAATATCTACTTTATTTTTATTTAAATTATGAATTCTAATTTTTCTATTTAAATTATTATAACATATTAAATGATTATTTAAACTATTTTTTTTTTTTAAGTCTAGTTTTTCATATTCTTTACAATCTAAATTATAAATTTAATCTAAAAAAATTTTTGCTTTTTTTTTATTTCTTTTTATTTTTCTACTATAATAATTATCTAAACATTTTTTACATAAATATTCAAAATTATTATTAATAAAATCATTATTTTGAAATGAAAAAGAATTATCCATTTGAATTAATTCTTTTTTAATATTTTTCAAAACATTTTTATTTTCATCATTATGATATAATTTATTAGAGCTGTCAATAATACTTTTTTCATTTGAATTATTAATTCCATGATCTCTTAAAATTATTTTTTTAATATCTTTCATTTCAAAAATATTATTTTTTAATTTAGAAATGTTAAACATTTTTAAATTTAATATAAAAGACATTTCTCTAGAAGTTCTTTCTAAAGAAGAAAATTTATTTTTTTTTGGTTTATATTTAACTTCATTTACAATTGAAAATATTTTTTGACGAAGACATAAAGGGTTTTTATTTGATTTATATAATTTATTATTTAAATGATTTATAAAAGGAAGACTTCTATTTCTTCTCATTTCATTACTATTATTTAAATTTTTATTGTTTAATCTTGGATTACGAGAAGTATTTCCATCTATTTCTTCTTTATTTGCTTTTAGAGAAAAAAATTTTGAAGGATGAAATTTTGGAATAAATGATTTATTTAATACTTTCATTTTTTTATTAATAATAATTGATTTTTATTATATTTTATTCTTTTCAATATTTTATAATTAAAATATTTATTTTATATCTATTTTAGATGTTTTACCTTATTGTATTCATTAACTAGAATTATAATTATCAGTAATTAAAAGTTCTTTAACTTTTTTTATATTTTCTTTTGTTCTATCTATATTTTCAAGTATTTCTTCTAAATCATTTATTTTATTGGGAGATAATGTTTTTTGACCAAAATAATTCATTCTCATAATTAATTCTTTAATATTTTTTCTACAATGATTAAAAACAATTTGATTATATTCATCTTCAATTTTTTTATAATCAATATTAAAATTTCTTTCAAAAACTTTTTTTAATTTTTCATTTTCAATAAAATAATTATAAACATTTTCTTTTTTAATATATTTTACATTTATTTGACGAAAAAAAGAATTAATAATATCAAAATCACTTTTATAAAATAAATTATTTTGAATAAAATAAATCATATTTTTAACATTTATTTCATTTTCATTATATTTTTCCCAAATATCAACTAAAAATTTAATTTTATCATTATAATTAATATGATTATTAGTAATGATAAAAGTAGAAAATAATTTTTTAATATTAGTATTAATTTTATCTTTAGAAAATAAATCAAAAATATCTTCAAAAAAGCATTTAAAATTAATATTAAATTTTTCAATTTGAAAAATTAATTTAATAAATTCATTCAATTTCTCAAAATCAATTATTTCATTTTCATCTAAAAACCATTTATAAGCATAAAAATTTTTTATTAAACTATTAATAATTTTAGTATGTTTTTGCCATAAATGATTTATTCCTTCCCATTTAATATAAAAGTGAAAATCATCATGTGTGAATTTATATATTTTTAATAATTTTTTTAACAAATGAATTTTTTTATCTGTTTTTCTTAATAATATACTATTTGTTTTTAAAGCTTTTAAAGAATTTCCAGAAGTAGTTTTTATTGTTCTTCCTAAATTAGGATAATTATATTTTTGATTAATCTTTTTAAATTTATTAATTGAATCTTTTATTCCATTCGGTAAATAATGATAAGGATTTAATTTCATTAATTCATTTAAAGGATAATTTATTCTTTGAAAATTTAATTTAGTTCTTTTTTTTGGAATATTTTCCTTATAAAACAAATAAGCTAATGTTGCTGAACCTCTATGATCATTTAATTTATCATATTTTGTTTTTTCTGAACTTGAATGTATTATTATATCTTTTGTTTTTTTTAGTAAATTTTTTTCTTCAAATGTTATTTTACTTTTATATATATTTTTTGAACTATATACTTTTCTTTCTGAAAATGTAGTTGAATTATATTTTGTATTATTTGAACCATTATTTATATTTTTTGATGATTTACTTGAATATGATAATTTATTTACATTAAATTGAAGGAATAAACTTTTTGGTTGTCTTGATATATCTAACTTGTTTAAAGATTTTATTTTTATTAATTTTTTATTAGTTGAAAATGAATTTAAAATTGCTTTGTTTATTTTTTTTGGTTTAAAATTTAATGATATATCTTTTGAAAAATTGGACAAAGAATTTTTACTATTATATGGTTTTATTACTGAAGTTAACGATTTATTAAATGATAATTTCATTTCTTTTATTTTATTTTTTTGATTAATTTTAATATTAAATTTAATTAAAATTTAGATAATTATTTTTTCAAAACTAAAGATTAAAAAATTATAAGATGAAATTATAATTGAGGAGACATCCGGTGTTTTATCTGATTTATTTTTAACTCCTATTATATTTTGTTGATTATCTTTTTTAAAGAATTTATATTAATAATTTTAAGGAATTTAATAAGTTTGAATTTATGTTTTTAAAATTAAATAAATTTAAAATGACTGAAGAACAACACAAGAAATTTTTAAAATAAAAAATTTACAAATATTTGAAGAAGAAAAGCCAAGAATATATGATAAAACAAAGATAATCAAATAAAAAAAGTTACAAAAACTCTTCAAAGGGGCAATAGTTGATTATGAATTTGTACAAGAATGTTTTAAAAGGAATTTCTCAAATAAAATCTCAAGCAAATATAATTAAAAATCCTCAAAATTATAATTTAGAAAATAATTCAATGAAATAATAATTTAAATAAAAGAATGAATATTTATTCAAGTGCAATTTTCAATATTAAAAATTTATAAATTAAAAATATAGATAATAAATGATAAAAATATAATGGAAGTTATCTTTTATAAATTAGGAATAGGAAATATATATTTAGAAAAAATATTTGCTAATAAAATAGATTTTAGTGATTTATTTTTATTATTTATATAAAGAAAATTAAAGAAATGATAAATTAAATTCAATTAATCAATTTTTAATTTAAATAATATTACTATTAATACTCCAAATTCAACTATTTTAAATGATAATTTATGTAATTGTAATTATCCTACTATAAATATTAACACTAAATATAATAATAATTTTTCTACTAATGTTGATAATAGAATTAAATAAAATTTTAGGAGTTAAAAAAAAATAGTGGAAATCAAAAATCAAAAAGTCCTTTTTTAATTATTGAAAATACTAAATTTGAAAATGAAAGAAGAAATAATACTATTGAACATAATAATAATAATATTAAAGAAAATCATGAAAGTTATTTTAATAAAAAACAAAAAAAAATAATTCAAATATTCATTATGAAAATTATAGAATAACATTTTAATTTTCATAAAAAATAAATATAAACCTAATTCAAAATTAAAATATTTTTCTAGAAACAATAATAGTAAAAAACTAAAAAATTTATTATTGAAGAAATTAAAAAACATAAAAGTTATTGTAAAAATAAAAATATAAAAGAACAAAAATATTTAAATTCTTTTTCTGAAGAAGAATTATATTTATTGCATAAAATGAAAGAAAGTTTAAATTCAAAACTTAAAAATTGTTCAAAATTAATTGAAGAATAAAAACTTTTATTAAAGTTATTAAAAAAATGATGATAATTAAGATCATAAGTAATTAAGTTATAAATTCTTTCTTTTTATCAATTATCAATATATAAATTATTGAATTTAATACTTTAAATTATTTATTACTCATATAATTTTTTTTTAATATACATTTATAATATTTATTTAAAGAAAAAACGATAAAAAAATTATTTAACAATAAACAAATTTATAGGTTTTCAATATAATAAAAATATTTAATATTAATTTACAGTCATTTCTTTTATTAGAATAATTTAATTTTAAAATAATAAAAATAACCTTTTTTAATTTTAATATAAAGATAATTAATAAAATTATTATTAAAATATATGACAAATATCATCCTATAAGTAAATAAAATAATTAACCAAATAATTGAAAGTAATAATTTTTGAGTTTATATTCTCAATAACATTTACAAATAGTTATAATTAAAAAATAACACATTCACAAGAAACTTTTTTATCTTTATTATTATTATTATTATTTTTATTATTATTATTATTATTACAATTATTATTATTATTATTAATTTTTTCATCACTATTATTTAAACTTTTATTACTCGATTCCACTTTTTTCCATTCAGGATCAACTTCAGAAACATCAAAATTAAAATCTTTCCAACTTTCAACATCTATTACCACCAAAAAATTTTCTTTAAATGAAATATGCTTTTTTATCTTTGGATTTACTATTTCATTATTTTCATTTGTATTTATTGTTGTTTTTGACAAAGTTGAAACCTTTTTCACATATGTCTTATTTATTTTATTTTCTACATTTATTGACATTTTAATTTTTTATTTCAATATATTTAGTGTTTCATTTTAATAAAAAATCCTTTATTTTCACAAAAAAAAAAAACAAAAAAAAATTTAAATTAAAAACTTTAAAAAAAAGAAAAAATGTCATTATTAAATTCCATCAATACAAAACTTCAAGCATATAAATTAATTCATGATCCAACAAGATTATTAATATTACTATATTCAAAATATGGAGATATAGAAGAAGACTTAAATTACTTTTATATAAATCAAATATTATATAATAGACCAAGCCATTATAATTCAATATTTAAAGAATATCAATATATAAATTTTATAGATGAATTTTTAAAAAGATTTTATAATCGTAAAGAAAGTATTTCTCGAATTCCAAAATTAAATGATTATTATAAAAATTATCATCTTTTTTTTTGTCGTCCAATTTTTCGTAATTATAAAATATGTGAATTAATGCATAATTATGGAGATAATAAAGCAGAAATTTTTTATAAAAAAAATTATGCTACTTCAAATGAAGAAGAAGAAGAAGAAAAAGAAAGTTCAAGTGAAAATTCTTTATCTTCTTTAGATAATATTACAGATAATAAAAATATTTTTGATAAAAAAACTAGATATTTAATTGATAATAATACTAATTCTAATAAAATTACTTTAACTCTTGATTCTTCTAGAAATTTAAATAAGAATTTAATCAGTAAAAGAAGTAAAGATGATTCTTTTATTAAAAGTATTTCTCCTTTAGTTAATTATCAATTTATACCTAAGAAAAAAATAAATAGTAAAATTATAAATAAAACAACATCTAATAATAATAATAAAAGAAATATAATTAATAAAAATAAAGTTATTTATAAAAAAGAATTTAGAAGAAATAATAATATTAAAAATACATTATTTAGTTTAGTTAGAAGTGATTTGAACTTAGAATCAGGAAAAAAAATATTTTTATCCCCTAAATTAAAACCTTATTTATCAAATTATAAATCAAATTTAGAAGAATTTAATAAAAATAAAGCAAAAATGGAAAAATTAAACGGAATAGAAAAATCAAAAAATAAAACATATAATAATAACACAAATAACAATATAAACATGAATTCAAATTTTAAAAATTTTTCTAAATTATCAATAACATTAAATAATAATATAAATAATAATATTAATTCAATGAGAAATAGTAATATTACAAGTAATAATAATACAAATATGAAAAATAGTATAAATAATAATAATAATAAAATTAGTCTTATTCAACATTCAAGTATTCATAGTTCAGGAAATACAATTCAAAAATCAAAAAATAAAACTTTTGAAATTCAAAATATTAATTCAATAAATACTTTATCAAAAATGAATTCAAATTCTAATTTTTCTAATTTTAATTTACAACAAAATACAGTTAGACATCAAAGAAAAAGTAGTTATGGTTCTAATTTTAATTTAGTTAAAACTCCTTTAAATGCTATTCATTCTAATTTAAATAGTGCACATATTATTTCTCAAAAACATTTTTCTAAAAATAATCTTAATAATAATTTCAATCATAATAAAAATACTAATTTAAATAATCCTTCTTCAATTCCAAAATATAATTTTTCTAAAAATGAAATTGATAGAAAAAATACTAATATAACTAAAAGAAGAAAAAATAATGCTTCGTATAATATGAGTTTAAATAATTTAATTTTTTCAAGTCAAAGGTCTTCATCAAACACATCAAATAATAAGAATAAAAAAAATAAATTATCTCCTTCAAATAATTTTAATACAAATAGAATAATGAATTCAAATAAAATATATAAAATATCAAGAAATAAAAAAAATATGATAACTCATACACAAACAAATTTAAAAAGTTTTAGAAAAGAAGCAGTAGTATACAAAACAAAAAGTATTGATGAAGAAAAAATAAAATTAAAAAATATTTTATTTGGAATTAATAAAAATAAAAATTTAAGTAATTATCAAATGAGTCAAAGAATTGCAAGTCAAATTGAAGAATTAATTAAAAAAAGTAAAATTAATTTAAAACATAATAATAATTCAAATAATTTTTATCATGGAAATGATAAAGGAAGTAAAAAATCTATTATTGAAAATTCTAATATTTCTATTCATAATAATTATAGTGGAAGTAATATTTCTTGTCGAGGAAATAATAATAAAATTATTAATGTTAATTTAAATATTAGAATGAATAGTGATGATAGGAAAAATAAAATTATTAGAATTATTTCACCTAAGAAATAAATTTAAATATTTTTATAAAGTTTTAATTTCTTATATTTTCTTTTTTTTTCTTGCTTTGATTTTTAATTATGAATTTTAAAGAAGTAGAAACTTTATAATATAAAAATTTAATTGATTTAGTTTTTTTTTGATACATTTATTTTTTTCCTATTTTTCTTACTTTAATAATAAAAAGAAATAAATGGAATCACCAATGGAAAAAATTAATAATTATATAAAAACTGCATATTATTATAAATCAAATATTAAAATTTATATGTTTTTAAAAGAAGTTTCTTTTATGAAAGCGAATATGTACTTAAAAAAAAATTTATTAAATCAAAATGAAATTCAAAAATTAAAACAAGATTTTTCTGAATTTGAACAAGAAAAAAAATTAAATAATTGGAATATTAAATCAATAACATCTTCAGAATATAAAAATTTTTTAGAAGATGTATACAAAAGATTAAATGTACAAAATCATCCAAGTTTAAATAATTTAATTATAGCGAAACAACTTACAGAAGTAATTTCTTTTTTTGGAAAATATGATCAATTATCTTTTCAAAGAATAAATTATTTTAATGAAAAAATAAAATATTATCAAAATTTAAAAAAAAAGGATTTTGATATTGATTTAAGAAAACCTGAAAATAGGAAAACTATTGAATATAACAATAATTTTTTTAATAATAAGAATAATAATAATATTAATATAAATGAATATTATTCTAATCATAATGGTAATAATAATAAAAATAATAAAAATATAAATAATAATATTAAAAATATAATTGAAAATTTTTATAATCCAAATAAAAATCAAAATTATATTCCTGAACTTGTAAATAGAAGAATAAGATTGCCTATTAAAAAAACTGATCCTTTTTATCCTAAATTAAAATCAATGATTGAAGAATTAATAGAAGATTCAACTCAAGAATTATATTATCATAAAATTGATATGGCTATTAAAAATTTAGAAGCTGCTGCTTATTATATTAGTAAAATAATAGATTAATTAATATATTTAATTTACAAAATTAAAAAGATAATAAAAAAATAAAGATACTTAATAAACATTAATAAATTTTTTCCAAAAGTCCCTTAAATAAAAAATAATAAAGAATAAATAATTAAAACCAAATATTATATTAAAAATAAAATCCAAATATAAAAGTCTTTTTTATTAAATATTAGTTAAATTTTTCTGAAAATCTACATTACTAATAGAATTCTTTAAATTATCAATTAGATAATAACTATATTTAAAAGAATCATCTTTTTCAAAATAAGGAGAATTATTCATTTCTTTTCCATTTCTTTGATTATAAGTATAATAACTATTATTATTAGTTCCTTGATTAATATTATTATTTCTTAAAGGACTAACTTGATAATTTTCATTATTATTATTTGATGTAGCATTTTTTAATTTACTTAAAGTTTCTTTATAAATATTTTCCCTAGTTTTCAAAGCTAAATTTTCATTTTTTAAAATGTTAATTTGTTTATTAAATTGTTCTTTTAATTCTTTAATTTCTTCATCTTTTAAATCAATTTCTTTTTTATTTTGAAAATTATCATCTTTTTTTTTTTGTAAATCTAAGACAGCACCATTATAAGCATTTTCGAATTTTCCACATAATTGATTTAAATTTCCTATTTTTCCTTCTAAATCTTTTCCATAATTTTCTAAATTCAAAACTTTATTTTCAGATTCAGATAATCTTATTGATAATTCATGATTATCTTTTTCTAATTCATTTATTGTATTTGTTTTTTCATTCATTTCTTTTTCTAAATCAATAAATTCATTTTTCACATTTTCAAATTCAATTTGAAATCTTGATAAATTTTTGATTCTTTCATTCATTTCTTTTATTTTATTTGAATTTTGAATATTTTCAGAAATTAATTTTTGATTATCATCTTTTAAATTATTATATTTTAAACTTAAATCATTTAATTTTTCATTTAAAGAATTTATTTCTTTTTCACTAATCATTTTTTCTTGTTTTGAATCTTCAATTAATTTATTATATTGTAATTCTAAATCTGAAAATTGTTGTGTTAAAGGAATATATTTTGATTTTAATTCTGAATATTTTTTATTTCTTTTTTCTAATTCATTTTGATTTTGAAGATTTGTATTAATATATGTTTCAAATTTTTGTGTTGATGATTGAGCTAATTTTTCGAATTCTGAGATTAATTTATTTTTTGTTTGAATTATTTCATTTAATTTTGTAATTTCTAAATTTAAATTATTGTTCTCTAATATTAAATTATCTATATGAGATACTCTCTCTTCTAAATCTTCAATTGTATCTTCTAATTCTTCTATTTTATTGTCTTGTTGTTTTTTTGTTTTTTCATAATTTTCGATTGTTTTTTGCAAAGTAGAAATAATTGAATCTTGAGACATGTTTTTTATATAAAAAAAACAAAATAAAAATAATAAAAAAAATCAAAAAAAAAAAACAAATAATTTTTCTTTAATTATAATCTAATTTTTAAATATAATTTCTCTTTTTTAAAATAATATTTTTATTTTTTATTTCTCATAGTACTAAATAAACTTCTATGTAACATTCCAACTCCTCCTTTTTTAAGTGTATTTTCATGTAATCCAAATAATTTTCCAGGTTTTAAATCATAAACATTTTTTTTTTCAGATATTCTTGAATAAGTTTTATAGAAAAATTTATTTAATTCTACTAAATCTTCATCATCTAATTTTTCGATTATACCAGTGAATTTTTCTTCAAAATAATAATTCATCATTTTTGCAGTTAATGAATATATTGCTTCTATTATATTTTCTTCTGTTGGATTTTCTCTCCATAATGTTAATATTTCTTTTAATGAATTTAAAAAACCTTCTTCGCTAATTTTATTTAAAGATTATTTAAATTTTTTTTCTTACCTTTTCTTTTGTTTTTCTTTGTTGAAATTTGATTCTATTAATTTTATTTTTTCTAAATCTGACATTTTTAATATATTTTATTTTGGGAATATCATTGTTTTTAGTTTTTTTATTATTTTTTTTATTTGTTTTTATAGATTTTTTTTTATGATGTTTTAATATATTTTTTAAAAAAAAAATATTAATTAAAAAGTTTTATTATATTTATTAATGATTTTTTTTGATTTTTTTTGTTTAGAGTTTCTTATTCTTTTCTTTTAAATATTTACCTAAATTATTTTCATTTACAATATTAATACTTTTTTGAACAGTTTTTTCAGCATTTAACATTTCTTTATCAAAAGAATTATTTTTATCATCAATATCTTTATTATATTTATTTTTATTATTATCATTATTATTAATATTTTTTTGGTTTATAACATAATCATTATTTTTATCTTTTACAAATAAATTTTTTTCTTCTCTATTTGCGCTTTTAATTATTTTAATACTATCATATATTTCATTTAATAAATCATTTTTATCTAAAATAGTACTTTTACTATTATTACTAATATTTAAATAATTATTACTTAGACTATTCCCAATAAAATATTTATTTATAATTTTTTTATTATTTTTCTTATTATATTTCAAAATTTTAATTTTTTTCTTTTTATTATCAATTGATTGTTGTAATTTAGCAAAATTTAAATAATAATGTAAATCTTTTTTATTTTCTTCGTTTTTTAATTTTTTTTCATTTTTTTTTCTTTTTTCATTTTGTTCTTTCATAAATTTATGAACTTCATCTTTTCCTCTTGAATTACTTTTATTATTTTTTTGTGAAATAATCTTTTCCTTATTTGAAATTACTGTATTTGATTTTTTTGGAAAAGAATTATTTCTATATGATAATTTAATAGAATTGAAATTACTATTGTTTTCATTTGGTTTTTTTGTTTTATTTTTTAAATATTCTTTTATTTTTACACAAAATTCTAAAGAATTAACAATTGGTTTTCTTGAATTAAAAGTTTTTGAAAATTTTAAATTTGATTGATTTTTATTTTTTATTTTTGAACTTAATAATTGACTCTTTTTTATATTTGAAAATGTATTATAATTAAGATTATTAATATTATTACTATTATTATTATTATTATTTTTTTCTTCTTCTGATATTAAATTATCATATCTTTTATTTTCTACTTGATTATTTTTTCCTTCTTTTAAATATATTTTTTTTTCTTTTTCTTCTGGAAATAAATTTATAATATTAATATTATTATTTTTTAAAACTTCCATTCTATTCTTCATTCTTTTATATTCTTTACTTGATAATTCCTCTTTTTTTTTTCTTTGATATTCTTGAATTAAATTTATATCAGAACTATAAATTAAATTATTCATTAATTTATTTTTTTCTTCTTCTTTATTATTAAATAATTTATCTTCATTTTTTTTTATTTGTGCTGATTTAGTTAAAGGAATATTTAATTTTAATCTTTTTATAAAATTATCTTTATCTGATTTTACATTTGTTTTTGGAAATATTATTTGAAAAATTTTTGGGTCTTTTTTATTTAAATTTTCAAAGTAATGATTTATTTTTTTTTGAGAATCATTTAATCTTGAATTATTTTTAATTTCTTCACTATATTTTCTCATTTTATCTTGTATATTTCTTCGACTTTCTGAATTTAAAATTGTACTTTTTTTACTTGAGCTTTGATACAAAGAAGGACTTGTATTAAACTCCATTTTTAATTTTAAATTTATTTTTTATAATATTATAAATAAATATTATAACTTTTATTAATTTAAAAAAAAAAATAAAAAAAGTTACTTTAAAAAAAGGAAAAATAGAATATGAGTTTTAAAAAAATTTCATTATTTCATTGTTTTCAAAAATTTAAAAAAGTTCAAATTTAAATTTTTTAAATTAGAATGTATTTTAAAATTAATAAAAAATCTCTTAAAAATAAAATGTTGAAGAACATTGTTTATTTAGGTTTTTTCCAACTATATAATTTATATCCATTTTTATCTTTATAATTATTTTTCCCGAAATTAACAAGATCAAAAATAAACCAAAAAGCTAAACCACAAGCACACAAATAGAAGAAAATAGAGACTAAAATGACTAAGCAATCACTATCACAACAATCACTAACACATTTTGCAGTTAAAGGGAAAAGACAAATAATATAAATTCCAAAAATGAAAGCAACTAATTTTAATGAAGCTACTAAATATTTTCCTCTATAAAAATGACCTGCCCCAAATCCAACAAATAATTCTAATAAAAATGCTGTTAATTGCTTCTTTTGTTTATAATCACATTGTTTATCCGTGTCATTATTATATATATATGCTTTATAACATGAACATTTTTCTTTCTCTTCATCTGAACAAAATGTGTGTTCCATATTACAATATGATTCATTTTTACATGAAAATTCTTCCACTAAATTTCGAAGAGTTGTTTTATATTCTGTTTTATTTATTTCTGATACTAATTCTAATGAGTATGTTGATGTCATTAGATGGTAGTTTATTATTAGGAGAAAGATAAACATTTTTTTTATTTTATTTTATTTTTAAGATATTCTTTTTTTCAGGGATTTTTTATTATTTTTTATTTTTTTATATGCTATAAAGCTATGATTAATAAAATATTATGAATTAAAAATTGATTGTTGTTGAAGCGAAAACAATTATTAAATGAGAAGAAAGATTTAGAAATATATATAAAAAAATTAATTATCCCTTTATTTGTTATTGTTTTATTAATTTTTTAATTTTTTTATTCAATTTATTTATAAATAAGATATTTATTAATCTTTTTAATTATTTTGATTATTTAATTTAAATATATTATTTCATTACTTATTTCAATAATTAAAAAAAATTTTTATTCGCTAAAATTATTATTACTTATAGTTCTTTCAGTATTTATTTCATCATATTTACCTTCAGTAATTAAGCTTTCTAAATGAATAGATTTATTATTAATTTTACTTAAATTTTCATCATCCTTATTTTCTATAAGTTCATTATATTTTTTTTGAATATCTTCATATTGCTTTAACTTATTATTTAAAATACTAATTTTTATTTTATTTTCTGTATTTTCTTTAAGTAATTGATCATAACTATATTTTTTAATAGGAATTTCAAATTTTTTCCCTTTATTATTATTAGGTATTTTTAATTTTATTTCTTCGATATGTTTATTAGTCTTTTCTATTTTAATTTTATCAAAAGAATAATCTTTTATTGATTTTCTTCTATATATTTTATTATTGTTTTTTTCTTCAATTGAATCAAAATATGAAGAATCAGAATCTGATTTTTGTGTTTTTTTTATTTTTGAAATTATTTTATCTTTTGATTTTATAATATCTATTAATATAGAAATTTTATTTGTTAAATCTTTATTTTCTTGAATTAAATTTTGATTTTTTTCTTTTAATTGATTATTTTCTTTTTTTATTTTTATATATTTTTCATTATTTTCTATTATTTCTAATTTATATTTATTTATTAATTCTTTTTCTTTGGTTTTATCTTCTTTTGAATTATGTATTTGATTATTTAAAGATATTATTTTTTCTTTTAATCTTTTATTATTTTTTTGATAATCTTGAATAGAAATTCTAAGAGCATCAATTTGTTCTAAACTATCATTATATTTTTGTTTATAATTTATATCTTCATCATTATTATTTGTTGTTTCAATAAAAGTTTTATTACCTTTCATCTCTTGATGTTCAAGAAATAAATTTTTATTATTTTTATTTTCTTCATTTTGTTTTTTTTTCATAAAAGAACCATAAGATTCATTAATAGAAGAAGAATTATGCAATAATTTCGTATCAATAAAATTTTTTTGAGAATTAAAATAATTTCTACTATTTGAAGAATTTAAATTAATTGAAGGAGAAATTTCACTATATTTTCCAAATGTTAAGTTATAAGAACTTTCAACGGGATAATATTTTAATAAGTCATTTTTATTAGGTTTATAATCATTCATTAAATTTTTTTGAAAATTTTCAGTAATAGTAGAAATTGAACTTGAGTTTCTTAAAGTATTATTTTGACTTAAATTAGTTGAATTTTTATTTAAATTTGAAATATTTATATTTTCTTTTTCATTTGAAATTGTTCTTGAATAAGAAGTAAGATTTAATATATTTTTATAATTATTATTATTTATATTCTTTTCTATTTTTGTAAAAGATGATTTAATTAAATTTATTTTATTATTGTCAAAAGTGTTTTTTAAATGTTGAAAGTTTGTATAACATTTTTTAATATTATTATCTATTTCTTTAAATGAAAGAGTCCCATTCATTGATTTTGAATATAGTTTATCTAATGATGAATTAGTATATTTTTGTCTTGAATGAACTGAATTATTAAATAATAATCTATCA